>ENA-UOOM01001732-UOOM01001732.1-fermentation-metagenome-genome-assembly--contig:-NODE-1732-length-19997-cov-166.418363_pt1 | contig 19997 bp, 47 predicted proteins | sample MGYA00245781_ERZ724031 | MGnify/ENA primary metagenome ERZ724031 (study PRJEB28704, sample SAMN03018317) | fermentation metagenome | biome: anthropogenic terrestrial biome; feature: soil... | reverse complement strand
AGTCATTGTCCTGCAGTAACTTATGGCGCTGCTGGCACGTGGTGTCCTTGACGGATTTCTGCCGTTTTGGTAAAGTGAATTCAGATCTTTGATGTTGCTGCCCAGCACCAGCAAGCCAGACGGGCAGCATCCATATTGTGAACTTGGTTTCAGCCAGCCAGCCAGCTGCCAGATGGTGGTGGGTGTGAAACCAGACCAGCCCAAGTGTTTGAGGCAGGTTCCTGTAGCGGGAGCTGATGCGTGGCTGGTATAACTCGCAAATGGCATGGGTGGAGAAGAACAAAGGGCCTCGTATGGGGAGGATGGAAACCGCACCACAAAGCCTCCTCCGGGAGGTGGATAAACCGTGTCACAGAGTGCTCTGGTGCTTTCAAGCGAAGCCCAGTCCAGCAGCTTTACAAGGTTGGCTGGGCTTGCTTGAAAGTATCACTAAGATGCTTTACAAAAAAGGAGAGAAAAATGAAACATTCACAAAAAGAAACACTCGTAACAATTATGGCCGGAGTTTTGGGAAGCAAGTATAATCAGAAAAAATATGGCACAAGAGCAATTAGTTTGGCGAGGTCAGGTGCCTACCCACTAATTGACGAAAAAATAGGTGTCTATGAAATCATTGACTGCTTAGTAAAGGCACTTGATGAAGTTGACGAAATTGAATAAATTGAGCAAGTGCTTTTAAGCGAAGCCCAGCAGTTCTAAGCAGCTCGCTGGGCTTGCTTAAGAGTATAAGGCCTCCCGGCTGGCCTTGTAAACCGGGATTGCCAGAGCCTTGCAGGTAAAACTTGCAAAATAAAAAGGTTCTGAGCAACTATTATCCAAAGGAGGATAAAATGTTTACAGTTAAAACTAAGAGTGGAGCAATCGTTGACGTTGATGTTACAAGAGAGCAAGCTTTTGCTTATGTAAAGGCAGAGGTCGAAAAGTTGCAAGAAAAGCTTAATGAGCTTAATGCTATGGATGAATTTGAAGCTGGTGAGGCTGCAGCCAATAGCTTAAAAGCCAAACTTAACAAGCTTGAAGCTGATGGCAAGCTTGAGGCTTCATATAGCTATGATGAATTGAAAAAGCGCTCCAGTAGCGCCTCATTTGCCGGATACTTGACCGAGCAAGGCATTGAAAAGAGCTTGCATGGTTCAGCCAGCCGTGCTCTTGCTATGGGACGAGCAGCGCTTGCTGGTTTAAAGCTAGCAAAAATAACTGACCAAAATATCCTGAGGGAGGCTGCCAAAAACGCCATAGGAGGCAAGGACGCTGTTTGGCATGATGCCGTCCTTGACTGGCTGCTTGCCGAATAAGACAAACTAAAACTAAGGGAGCTGGTGTAAAAGCCTGCTCCCTTTTTTGTTTTTAGTAAAACATTCCACCGAGTGTTTTATTAAATACAAATAAATGCAAACATAGAAGGAGAGAGTTATGTTTGACGATTACACAAAAAGTCAGCAAACGAAGGCAAGGCAAGATTTCAAGGCTTGCAAGGCTGTTTTTGATGCCTTGAGAACTGCTGGCAAGACCGATAATGAGATTAAAAGTGTATTATCGGCAATGCTTAACGGCAAGCTATGGAAAGATGAAATAATACAAGAATTATTTAATCCTTATGAAGGTTACAAGAAAAGAGAACGCAAGCAACGGTCTCAATGGGAGGAAAATCAAAGGGAATATCAGCGAAAATATAATAACTGGTATTATAATCGCCAGCACCAGCACCAACGGTCAAGTAATTATGGCAGGAACTCGCTTGATGATGCATTGAAATTTTTTGGATTCTCTTCAATGCCACAACCCGATGAGCTCAAGAGGAGATACAGGGAGCTCGCATTGAAAAACCACCCAGATAAGGGCGGAGAAACTGCAGTTTTTCAAGAATTGCAAAAACATAAAGACCGGCTTTATGCGAGAGCTGGTTTGTGAGGATAAAACAATGGAAAAAATACTGATTATCGACGGCAGGGCTCGTGTCTTGCCGTCAAGTATCGCCGCCAGAGTGGCAAAAAAGGCGATATTAAATGGCAGGGCGGTCGAGTATCGCCGAGCATATGTCAATGATGAGATTGAGAAGCACTATGGGATTATCATAGAAACCTGCTTCTATGAAAAAATCTCAAACAATGAGCTGGCGGAACTGCCGGGACATTTTTGGTTCAAAAAGTGGGACATAATAGGGAAAAAGCTCATTAATCCGAGCGTGGCCTTCCCAATAAAAAAATCAATTAGAAGAGGCAAGCTCCACATCATGCTTCAAGGCGAGTGGGTGCGAGCTAATATTTGCACCACTCATATATTATTCAAAGGAGAGAATAATGAAAAAGCCAAATCTTATCATAATTGAGGGAACAAAGAACGGTGTGACAACCGAGTTCAGGATTCCTCTTTACCCTCAAACGGATTACCATATCTCGAGAGCTGCCGCCCTCGAGGCGATTAGGGCTCTGTCGGATATGGATTATGGTTGCAAGGTCATTGATTTCGTGCATACTGACAACAACGACTATGAGGAGGATTCATACCCTCAGATAGAGACCGATATAAATAACGGGCACATCTGGAACGTCATTAGATATATCCTACGAAACCAATAAACAATGAGACCTGAATATGCCCTCGATATTGACCTGTCGGGGGCAAATCCAGTTCTTGATAATTGGGGATTGGCTCGCCTGCCAAGTGGTGAAGGGTTTATCAGCCCTTTCTCATAGGAGGATGAAATGATAAGATTTTATAACAAAGTTGGCGGAGGATTGACGACAAAGGAACATGAGGCAATATTCGCAACTCATGAGGTTATTGATGAGGGCATCAGCGGATGTCCAATCTGTGGTCTCACATGGAGACACGACTACGACGACCCTTGTCTCTGCAAGGATGTCGTTGACTTTGATGGCGATGTCGATTACAATGCGAATGAGGTTTTTGACCTCCTTCAGCCACTTATCGCCGGAGCCTATGAACTTGGGCTCAACCCTCTCCCAGCCCTTCGTAAACTACTTGGAGATGATGCCAAAATCTCCTATTGGAACGACCATTGCCTCGGGGCGATGAGAAATTGCCCGATGTCAGAGGTAATCTCTGGGAAGGTCATGGTGCTGGTCGCCAAAGACGGCTGGTGTCGTTTTTGGTAGAGGATAATCAAGTTGCCAGCCCACTCATATTTCTTGGGTGGGCTGGCTTTTTTGAGAGCTGAAAACAGTATCGGATATCGGTATTGCTTCCAGCTTTCATAGCTGAGAAAATAAAACATCCGGGAGGATATCGTGGATGAAATTGTCCGTCAAATCAATCAGGAGTGTAAGAACTCCGTGATTGTTATCCGCCACAGCATCAAGACCATTTGTGAGTTTTATTCTCGTGATGGCAAGCTTCTCTTGTCCCGTGAATACGGTAACTCTCCCATGCAATATAAGAAATTGCTTGTGGATTTAACTTTTTACCACTCCCATGAGCGGATAGCTCTGGAAATCATTTAGACCCCCACGGAACCCCATGAGCAGGACGGCAGGAACTCTCTCCTCCTGCTGCCCTTTGCTCTGGGATAATGCCACATAGCCTTCTCATCATGTTTCTGTTACAGGAGCAAGATAAGCAGGCTTCACGGCTTGACTAAATCACAAGGAGGTGTCCCATGAATATGCGGATACTGAAAATCATACTCACCTTTATCTTTGGATGCACATTTGGCATCCTAATGACATTCTCAGCCATATCTCATCTTGAGATTGTGGCAGTAATTTGTGGAGTGTTATCCGTAATACTCCTCGTGGCTTGTGGCGTGCTGGTTGGGGAGGATTTGTGACCCTCAAACAATTGCAAGCCTTTGAGAATTTCGTGGAGGACTATCTTGTTCACATTATGGACAGAGACGAGTCGTCCAAGGTGATTTGGAAATATTCTGAGGAAAAATTCCTACAGGAAGCTGGCACTGAGCTTGCCAATTTTAACATGACAGCTCTTGAGACTATGTCCTGTCTCGGAGCAGCCTTTGAAAGATATAAGCGGAGGTCTCAATGAATATTTGTCTCATTGTTGGCGGTATCCCCAGTCGCTTTGATGATTTTATGGCTGAGATTATGCGTCAATATCCAGACGCAAGACAGTCAGCGCCAGATGAAGCCGAGATATTCTTTGTGGATTATCTCAGGAAAGATGTAATTCAATGGATTTCTAAGTATGAGAAACCGATTCACATGATTGGTTATTCCTCGATACAGGGGAATCCAAAGATATTCATTACCAAGATAGGTGAAGGAGAAAATAATGGAAGATATGATTGAGATTTTAATGAAGAGAGACGGACTGTCCCGCAAGGAAGCCAAAAGGCAAGTTGATAACACATCATCCCGCATTTGGGATGAATTGGGTTATGAAGATTGTGAGCTTGAAGATTTGGAGGATATACTCTATGGCGACATTGGTCTGGAGCCTGACTATCTTCTTGATATATTAATATAGAGGATGATATGAGAAAGATAATCTATCCAATACAAATCCAATGCCTTGATGACATATTTCGCAGTGTCAAGGTCTCTATTTCTTTCAAAGAATCAAGATTATCTATTGTCGGGACTTCGCCAATCATGCATGGCCAGATTAAAGAGTATCTTGAAAGTCTTGACTCCAAAAATTATCAATTACATCCAGACTGGACTGAGGAAATGTTCCGCAAACTCCTTGATATTTGGGAACGCTGGCATCTTAATGATATGAGAATGGGCTGTTCTCATCAGAGAGCAATGGACTGGAATAGAGATGAACATTTAGACAAGCCATGTCCAATCTGTGGATATAAGTATGGTTGTGGCTGGATATTTGAGCCGGTTCCCGATAAGGTTATAGAATGGCTCTTTAATCTTCCATGATAATTTTCCAGCACATAGAGTGAAGCAAAGGCACAGTGAATGTCCCTCGTATTTAAGAGGTGCGAGGGACTGTTTTTTTTAATTCAAGCTATCCCCCCAAGAAAAACCCGAGAGCAGAGGCAGGTTGATTTCCTCGCTTGCCTCTTGCTTCGGGAAAGTATGACTGCCAATAATGGATTGAGTTATATCAGTTTATCATTGGCAAGCATAATGCTTGACCGAAATAAAAAAGGAGGTAGACAATGAAAGTCTATCTATTATGTAGCCGATACAGCTTCTCTTACAAGGACTATTTGTATGAGAGGCTTGCCGTCACTCGTGGTTGTGAGTTTGTTAATGCGGTTGAGGATGCTGATATGGCTGTCTTTGACCGATTTAATGAGTCTGAAGCTAAGCATGCCGACAAACTCGGTATTCCGGTTTATGTTATCAATATGAACGATGATGCCACAAGAGTTGACATTCGTAGATATTCCGCACCTGAATTGATGAAAGAGAAAGAGACCATTATTCTTGTTGACGGCATAAAGTTTGTTCTGAGAAAGATTGACAACAGTCACTTTGGCATGAGAGGCTGGAGTGATAATCAGGTGCACGACGCCGTCTGGCACATTGAGCAGGTTGCCGACGCTCCGTATTATGCTGAAGTCAAGTCTTGGTTGCGAGACGATGATGTGGATTTAACGCTCAGAGAATACCACTGGGGGAAACAATGAAAACTATCATGAAAAGGAAACTCACTTACTATCGAGTTTATTGGAAGAACGGCTGTGTCGATGAATATAGACCAGCCCAATATCAAATCTTAATGGCTTACAGGGACATGAGAGAATTCGTGTCCGTGATGCAGAAAATCAGGAAAGTCGTGGAGGTTTAACATGAAAACTGCAAACATAATCCTTGATGAAAGAAAGTATCAGCTTGAAAGGTTATCTGAAAAGAAACTCAAGCTGCACTATAAGGGCAGAGCATTCCAAGAAACAACATCATGGGATGTTGACTTCATGAGAAAAACAAAAATGGTCGAGGACATCCGCCTTTGGTTAAAAGATGAACTCGACATAGACGGCAATCAATATTCTATAGATGGAGAAGAATATGAAAAAGCTTAACTTTACATGTCCGCATTGTGGCGGGCATCAACTAATTGTTGAACAGCCATTACAATGGATTCAGCTACCTGTTCTTGGTCTTGATGATGAGGGTGACTTAATGCTCGACCATGACAGACCAAGCATCGTAGATGATGATGGTGATGATTATGACATTTTTTGTAAAGACTGTTATGCACAATTTCAGCTTGAAACAATAAAAGAAAGGAGCATCAATCATGATTAAGTGGTATGTTCGCAAAATAAAGTCTTCAATATTCATGTTATTTGCTTCGTCTATATCATATTCAATGTGTATTACTTTTGCATTATTCAAAGAAATAGCATTAAGGCATGAAGAAAACACATTGTGGTTATCAATATTTGTTGCAATCACATATATTATGAGCTTTGTAACTCTAATAATTGGACTGCACACGCTCAATGGCATTGAAGAAAAAATGCTTAACAAGGAGAAGAAATGACCGAACAGGAATTAACAATGAGAATGGATGAGCTTATACAAATACTTAACCTCGTTAAGAAGGTTACATCCATGCGATGGGATAATCCAGGAGTTATTCTTGGACTGCTAAATGGAATGCTGGACACAGAGAGAGATGAATCTGTTATGGTTTTCAGCACAGAATCCTTGATTGATTTTATGAGAAACTGGAATAGCTGCGTAAGGAGAACGGTCAAGCACTATGATGAAAAAGACATGTTGCGCCTTACAAGGAGTATTCTAAACATTTATGATAAAGATGCAGAACCGATTATGCACATTCTTGATTCTATGCTTGAGGATAAGAATGGTAGCCCAATCGTTCAATTCTGCGCAAACCTTCTTAACGATATAAGGCATTAAGGAGTAAATTATGTTCTGGCTATTATTACAAATGATAACTATTGTCACACCGATGATGGCAGGAGTTTATTGGCTCGCAGAGAATAGCTATGTCAAGATGGCACTCTGTTTTTGCTCTGCTATTGCAACGATAGCGGTGTATCTGCTTGTAGAACTTAAAATAATATCAGAGAATATGAAGGAAAATAAATGATTGAGATTATTGAGCGTGGCTGGGCGGGACATTTTTGTGCCTCGAGCCAGTGTCGTTTTCGTAGAAACACTTTACTTATAGATAAAGAACAAGGTATCTCTGTAATTGTATCCACTGTCGGCTGTATGTATATACGAGGTGAACTTACGGAAATAGGTATACACAGGCACTATGAAACAATGACATTTGTTGCCACCCAAGACGGCGAATACATTGACTCTGATGTTTCGCTTGAATTACCTTATCAGGCTGGACTGTTGATAACAAAAGAAAATATGGCAAATGTTGACAATCTTGCAAACGATATGCACCAGCGAGTGTTGGCAGAAGTTTGTGAGAATATTAATAATGGAGTTATTTCTTTAGAAATAAAAGAGTTAAGGGAGTTAAAAGACACGAAAGATTGTTATTGACAAAGATGCATATATGCGGCAACATGACAATAGAAAATATAAAAAAAGGATACTGAAAATGAGAATATTTGCCAAAAAAAACAAAAATAAAATCCCTGACAAGACAATACAGCACAGGTCTATTCAGGGTAAAGGAGTGAATAATGTGCAAATCCTAAGCCTAAAACACAATATGCCTGAATCATGTATCAGGCGACCGAGCGGATTAACCGATGATGAATGGGATTGGTTAATTGAGCAAACCACCACAAACCTATTTGCAAACAAAGAGTCCTGCGTCATGCTTGAAATGGTCAAGCTATTGCTCTCAAAAAAAGACAGCAAACCCTTCATGTCAATCTTAAAATCAATTGGGATAGACACAAAAAAGGATTTGATGTTACAAAATTGGGGGCATAGTTCCTTCAGATTTTTCAGACACTTATGCGCAGAGGATTACAGAAACGCCATCAATCACAGCGGTCTAAAGTTTGCCATGCTGGAATTCTATCAAAATTTAACCTTTGAATGGATTTCGGTTAATGAAATCACGGTGGCAATGGAGAACTATTTATTTGATGTGGTCAATGCTAAAATTGGCGATACATTAACGATTGTGGCACGAGGCTTTAACGACATCGAAACTATAACAATACAGAATGGCAACGAGTCTTTCCTGTATTATGAGAAGGGAGTATCAACCGGCTTTGGCGATATGATGTATGTTCTCAAGCAAGCTATAATTCAAAACAAAAAGGAGGCTTTACGAAATACCATCCCGAAAGCAAAAAGATAACTGCGCCCCTGGACGAGATATTGTTCATTGACACCGAGCGCAAAACCCTGCCATTTCGACAGGCAGCGAGATGTAAGATTAAGACAATATCCTCGTGGAAGCAATTTGAAGCGGTAATGAGGGCAGGCTCAGGACTGCTTGACTTCAAAGCCAATGAGCAGGATAAGGCAGACTATTACAATCCAATCAAGATTGTGGTCGTTGACTCTTTCACCAGAATACTATACCTGTTATCAGATTTCCTGAAACAAAACAAAATCACAGGATATGATTACTGGCGGGAATATTCTGATATTCTCGAGCAGTTGCTAATGACTTGGCAATCCAAAGGCAGGTTCATTGTATTCACCGCTCTTGATGAAATTGTCCGTGACAGCGATTCGATTGACAGAATAGTCGTCAAGGTTGATGGCAAGAAGCTGGAAGGAAAGATAGAGTCTTTCTTTACCATTGTTTTGCATACACGCTTCAATCCACTCAAACAAGGCGCAGAAGCTTATCAATTCTGCACAAATACAGATGGCAGAAATACCGCCAAATCGCCCGATGGCATGTTTGCAGAGAGATATATTCAGAATGATATGTCTCTGGTGCTTGGTGCTATTTACGATTACTATGATATGGAAAATAACCCCGACTTTATGCCCTCACCAATTCTGGTCTGTGGCAAGAGCGGGAGCGGAAAATCAACAAGTGTAAAATATCTATTCGAGGAATAGAGTAACGACTAAACCTAAAAACAATTGCTAAGGAGCAGAAATGTACGAAGAACAAAACAATCCCGATGCCCAAAATCAAGATGTAGTGGCGTCAAACATTGAGCAACCCAAGACCAAGAACTGGCACGCCCGAGTGTATTATGTAACAAACACCACCACAGGAGAGATTGAAGCTGATATGATGAATTCAGAGAAAGAGTGCCGTGACTGGATTCGTTCCATCGATTCAAAGTTTGATGTGCCATACATGATTTCTTATCGTGTTGATGGCGTCAATACAACGACCAAAACCCAAAAAACCATACTAAGATAACAATAAAAAAAGGAGAACAAAATGACTAATAACAACATCAACGACTTCCGCAACCTTCCGAGCATGGACATGACTTCCCAAGAAAATATCGATTCAGCTGCTAAGGCAGATGCACCGTCTGGTGGGGTTTCTGGCAAATATGTAGTAACAGTTACTCAGGCATCCTTATCCCAATCTAAGAATAGCTCTGTGTTCATTACCCTCGCCTTCCAGATGCCAAACGGTAAGGTATATCGTCAGGACGCAAAACATATCCGTGCTGCAAATGGCGACGAGGGCTTTTATGCCAGCAAACTCAGAACACTATTTGGCATAACCGGCGCAAGAGACACCATCGGAACCACAAGAATTAAAGACGGTGAATTTGTTGACGGACAGTTTGTGGAACGTGAGATTGAAGTCCCGAGCTATGTTGATTTGATTGGAAAGCAGGTCGGCGTAGTCCTCAACTTCTACCAGAAATACCCAGACAGCTATGGCATCAATGGCTATACCGGCAACCCAATTCCGAGCAGGCAATCTGACCCGGTTGGATATGAGAATGCTAAGTCTCAAGCCACCACAATCTGGATGCCAAATTACGAGAAAGAAACACAGCCCGTGTTTGATTTTGTGCTGTTTTACCATCCTGAAACGGAAAAGTCCTTTGCAGAAATGCTGGATGATAACTTAGAGGAACCTAAAGCCGTGCAAGAAGCTCTTGATAAAATCATGAGCAAAGACCATAAGGCTGTTCAGCTTTCAGGCAAGGCATGGGATGATTTGCGTATCAGACTGCTTAAGAAAAACCTGAAAAAAGTTGGTTTGAGCTTCGACCACAACTTATTTGAGGCAAGCTTTGATACTAATTCAGAGCAAGCTCAAGACTCAGACCTAATCTAATCTAATACACGACTCGGTGCGGGGCAGGTATCTTTACCTTCTTCTCCCTGCCCCGCTTCACCGAGCGAAAGGAGAACCTGTGGTAACTACAGAGAATAAATCCGTTATGATTAACGGCAAAACAATTGGCAAACTTAAAGAGAAAACGCTTTTCATGAGGCGAAACCATGAAAGGCATTTTTATCGAGTATTGGAGTCATGGTGCATCAATATTGACGTCATAAATTGTGGCGCAGAAAAGTTTGTTATTGATACAGATAAAAAAGAAAGGTATGTGGTATCATTTTCCACAATCCAATCCCTTCGCTCAAAGCTTAATATGTTTGTATCATTTGGGCAAGAGCGACAATTGGCTATCCCGGTGCAGTGTTGGGATAAATATTCACACAATAATCTATCATTCCCGGTTTACATAGGCACACCAGCAAGCGAGTTTGCAGATAATTGCAAGGGAAGATGGCAATCAAGATTAATCGCTTATGGACAAAGAGAAATACAGTTATAGGAGAAAAAAATGAATATATTTGCAAAGGAATTATCCTTAATCAAAGACATGGAGATACTGTCATTTACGGAAAAGGTTATTAATAGTTTTCCACAAGAGTTTTGGTATAAGCCTGCCTCATCAACGGGGAAGTATCATTCTAAAACATCGGCAGGTGCGGGTGGTCTCGTAGAACATACCAAGCTCATGTTTTGGATAGCTAAAACAATGCTGGATACAAAAATGTATAAAGTTAATCCTGACATCGTATTATCTGCGTGCTTGCTTCACGATGGCTGGAAATATGATGGCACATCTAAATGGACGGTCAAGCATCATGGGCTTCTGGCAGTTAAGGAAATTGACAGAATTATGAAAGAATCAGGGTTTTTTCTTGATGAAGAACCACTCTGGTATCAAATAATTCTTGACTGCATTCAAGCACACAATGGTTGTTTCACGAAAGAGTGGACTGGTGGGTTTAGTCTATACCAAATAATAGTTCACACAGCCGATATGATAGGCTCACGAAGATTTATAGACTTTAATTCACAAGGAGTATGATATGAGTATTAAGTTATTCAAGGACGATAAGGGTCAGCCCAAACTCGGAGTGGCAATGTCTCTCTGCGGATATTGTGGCGAGCCAATAGGTGTTGCTCTTGGCGGGAAAAGTGTAGATGATATTGGCGCAAAGGGCGCAGTATTTTCAAATGAACCATGTGACACATGTAAGCATAACATGGAAGTTGGCATCATGATAGTTGAAGTGCAAGATGGACAGGAAGGTGTTTCAAGTCCATGTCGCACAGGTCGATACATTGTGATTACGGAAGAATCTTTTAATCACATATTCACTATAGATAAAAAAGATAAGACATCAAGGTTTTTTTACATGGAAGAATCATTGTTTGAGAGGGTCTTTGATGAGGCAATGAAAGAAGGGGTAAAAGATGAGAAATGACAAACACCTAAATGAAGCTATTGTCCGAGCAGCACAAAAAGACTGGTATAGTGGCTCTGGAGAAAAGCGAGATTATTCGGTAACACAATTACTGCAAGAGCCAAAAGCATTTCACCTATTCAATCGACATAAACACGAAATTGATGAGGACGTTTCCGAAAAACTATACATGCTCATGGGCTCGGCGATGCATGCCATCCTTGAACGAGCCAACGAACACGATGTGGAGTTTACTGTTCTCAGCCGCGTCCGAGCCTTCTTTGAGAAAGTGCATAACGGTGAAGTTAGCAAAAACCCTAGCGAGATTGAAGCCGCCTTTATGAGCTTTATAATTGGAGATGGTGACGTCGGAGCCGGTCAACGTCTTGGCTATTTGCTTTCACTCTTGCCCGAGGAAAGATACCTAATTGAGAAACGATTTAAGTATGTCACAAAAACAGGCAAGGTTGTGGCTGGTGGTTTTGACTTATATGACACAGAAGAACAATCCCTGCATGATTATAAGTTTAGCTCCATTTACAAATGGATATACAGAAATCAGCCCGGCAACTCAACAATGGAGGACTGGACTCTCCAGCTAAATATGTATAGACTCTTCTTAGAGAATGAGGGGTATCCAGTCAAGAAGTTATACATAAACCTACTTATGCGTGATTACTCAAAAACCAATTCCAAGCGTGAGCGCAATTATCCAGACCCAATAGAGACAATAGAGATACCATTACTTGGTCTTGATATTGTGGAACAAATAATTGAACAAAAGGTTGCCGAGTTTGATAAATACAAAATGGTTATGGACGATGTAATTCCAGTTTGTTCTGCCAAATACAGGTGGCAAGGTCACGACACTTATGCTGTCATGAAAAAAAGCAACATAAAGGCAAGCAAGGTTGAGTATTCTTATGCTGCGGCAAAATCTTGGATGGATGCGGAAGCACAGAAAATAGCTGAGAAAGAAATACACAAAGGCAAAGACCCCTATGCTTCGCACCAGAAGGCATTGAGCTTGTTTAGCATAATTAAAAGGCCTGCCAAATCAACAAGATGTGAATCGTATTGCCCAGTTAACAAATTCTGTAATTTCTACAAATCATTGCCAAGAGAGTTAAAATAATGAAAGAGGGCACACGACTAATTATTGATGGCGTTCCATACAGAATCTTGTCCGTTGCTGCCGGCGCTTTGGGACGCCATATGTTGGTAATCGAGCATGACAATAATGTTGGCACGGACTTCAGAGAATCAATATCTACACTGATGGAAAGCCTTTCAGGTTATTGCGTAGAAAAAGATAAGATGATAATATCAAAGCTGGTTATTGATTGGTTTACCGATGAAAAGCTTAAAACAGGCGTAAATACGAGCCAGATAATAGCAATAAAAGCAAAACCCGATGCCGCACGTAATCAAATTAGGAGGTTGATGAGAAGTGGTGAAAATATCGAGACAATTATTGAGGTTCTTGCATACTCAATTACAGACAAGTTCTGGTCAGGAATATTGAATACATCAATTAATACTGTAGCGATACCTCGCCAAGATGGAATGACGCTCTACGAGAAAATAAAGTCTAAAATGATAGCAGAACGACAGGCAGGAATCACAGAAGTTCATCAAGAAACTGAAGACGAGATGCTTGGCGTGATTGTTGTCGAATGAGGAAAACATGATAAATTCTTACACTCAAGCCCAGCGAGCAATCCTGTCAATAATACTTAATCATGGTGAATCTGCCTTTGATACTGCAAATAGATATTTGGAAGAAAGGCATTTCACTGAGCTTAGGTATAAGATGATGTGGCGTTGCATAAAGTGGCTATGGGAAAATGACCACAACATTACGGATATTACTGTAGAAAACTCAATGTCGGTCACACGAGACAGCACAGGCCAGATAGCATTGGATTTACTTGACCCCAAAACAGGTAAACACCGTGACGAGATAGCAAACATTAAGAAATACCGTGCAAATGAAAATGTTTCGCATATTCAATCTTACATGGACATAATACTGGACAAGTTCAAGGTTGAGAAATATTATGCTATGGGCATTGATGTCGTAACTACTGCAAAAGACGGAAAAGCAACGGCTGGTCAGTTACAGGCTATCATAAACAAGTATTCAGAGTTCTTTTCCGAAAAGGACAGGAAGCAACCACGCACATTGCTGGATGTTACTGATACCATGATTGAGAAAAACAAGTCCAGCGTTGACGGCGACCAGACGATAGTTCATGCCAATATTCCGATGATTGATAAATATGTTTGGTTTGCTCCGGGCAATCAAACAATAATCGCCGGTGATACTGGTCACGGAAAAACAAGCCTATCCCTGCAAATTGCCTGGAACATAGCCAAACAAAAAAAGAAGGTAATTGACCTCGATACAGGCAGACCACGATTAGATGATAATGGCAAAGAAATTTGGGAGCATAGACGCATACTGTTTTTCTCGCTTGAAATGACGGAAGATGAATTGCTCACCAAGCTTTGCTGTATTGAGAATAATATAACAGTCCAGAAGTTTATGACCGAGTTGACGCCAGCCGAGAAAATTGCAATGCTTAATAGTTTCAAGTGTCAACTATCTACTGTCGCACCAAACTTCATGGTTGACTCAAATGTGTCCACATTGCGTGACATCAATTCCAAAAGCAATATGGTGTACTCAACATACGGCAGTATAGACTTGATTGTGATAGACTATTTGCAACTTGTTGAGGACGTCAAGGATGGTGGAAGAAACAGGCGTGAAGATGAGGTTTACAGGGCGGTATCAAGGTTTCTCAAAAAGCTTGCCATGCGTCTCGAGACACACACCATAGCTCTCTCACAGCTAAACAAGCCAGCGAGTGACAAGAATGGCGCAGTAATTCATAAGCCTAATCTTGACAGGTTGTTTGGCTCGTCGGCTCTGAAACAAGACGCCACGCACGTTATTTTTGTTTATCGTGAATGGTCTGTAGGCATCAAGAAAATTATGTTAGGCACAGAGGCTGCTTCATCATATTTCATAAGCAAAATACTGATAGCCAAGCATAGGTTTGGTCACAATCAAATAGACATCACGGTTGGATTTATTCCTTATCTTGCGTATTTTGTTCCGCTCAGTGTTATTCGCGATTTGAAACTAACAAACTCTGTGGACGGCACATTTGTGTTTCCGAAACTTAAAGAGTTCATGGAGGAATAACTATCAACAAATAAAAAGGAGAAAAGTATGACAATCAAAGAATTATTGGAGATGGAGCTACACGAGGAGTATGTATTCAATCGCAGGATTGTGATTCGTGTTCCCGGTGGCTGGATTTATGAAACAGAGGTTTACAAGAATGGAGTATATACTGGCAGGATGACCTCTTGTTTTGTTCCAGAGCCTAACTTACAGGAAGCCATGCTCACTAATAATGGGTATGATGAGTGGTTAAAAACCGTTGAGCCTGAGCCGCCCGAACCTGATTACGACAAAACAGCTCAAACAGAAAAAGACTTCCTTACAATGGGAAGTTTCAACTAAAACTAAAAGGAGAATATCATGAGTATTAAGTCAGAATCAATCGCCACCCAGCTTTTTCTTGAAATGGAAGATGCTATTTACAGAAAAGACAAAGAGTCTTTCTTGAAAGCTATGCAGGACAGCAGGCTACATAACTGCATAACTGGCAACCAACAATACGAGCAACACTTTCGTTCTCTCTGCATGAAAGCATTGGTTCGTTTTTTGGGATAATTATAACATATATGGGGCGGAGCAAATCTCTGCCCCAATTAACCAATAAGGAGATAACCATGAAAAACAAAGTAAGAAAAAGGGAATATTTTAAGGATAACGGATTGGAGAAAAATCATGTGTGCAATGGCTAAATTAAGGCGTGAGATGAATAAAGTATGGGAATCAAATAACTTGCTTGCGCATGCAATCCCATGCACACAGCCATTAATGGAAATACTTGGTGGTGAATTTAATCAAGGCTACCTTGTTGGTCTTGCGCTGTTTTTGTATTGGCAAAATCTTCATGATTATGATGATGCAGAACTTGAAAGATATATTAAGGAAATTGCAAGTCTTTCAAAAAATAACTCATTCAAACAAATTTATGCAAGGAGATAATAATGATTAATTTCAAGGAACAGGACGGCGAGCTTTTCCGCATGTTGGATGAGCCCGTACCATTAACACCAGACGCAGAAATGCCGTGTCTTGTGCGATTGATAGAGGATGATAGCCCGATGGGGAGGTTTAACAGAGACGCGTCTTATTCTGACGTCATAGGCAAACTGTTTGTTGCTCAAAAAATCAAAGAAAATCCACTTTACAGCAATACACTACACGCATATGAAAAAAACTTCCTCAACCAAGACTACTGTATTGCAAGCGTATGGACGCTTGAAATCGTCGGCTGCCCAGTAGAGGAAGGCTCGCGCTGGTGGGCTTTGTATCAGATGATGCAGGGAAGGAAAGTGAGTTACAAGGGTGATATTGGAAATGTGTATTTGGCACTTAACCAAGATGGGAATGTCCAGTATTACGATATGTATAACCTTTCATATATTGGTACAATCAGGAGCAAGCTTGAATTTGGCAAAAAAGATGTAGCCAAAACCGGCTGGCAACTCTACAAAGAGCCCAAGCCAGAGCCAGCCAAAGAGCAGTTCGAGGTCGGGGACTGGGTTAAGTATGATATTGACTCTTACTTGCAAGTAATTGCACCGTCAGGCAAAGAGAGAACCTGGTGTAGGACACTCTCTGGGATAATGGTATATCCCTACACTTCGTGCTTGACTAAGGCTTCCCCATCCGAAGTAATCGTTCACATCGGATGCCTGAGCGGGACGATAGGAAAGTCTTCTGATACTGATCGCTTTTTAATGTGGCACTCAAGTCCAAAAATTGACTTCGATTACAGCATAATAAAATTCTCTGCCCTTGACGCCACGACCCTTGAAATCGTAGAAAGCTTACTAAAAGCACAGGAGGAGAAGAAATAATGATGAAAACATTCAGTAACCTGGACAAACATTACGACCGCCACAATAAGGGTATCTGCGCTGTTTGTGGCTGCACGATGTGGTTCAGATGGAAATTAGTATGCAATGCCTGTCGAGATAAAGCTATACAAGAGCTTATTAAAAAGGTAGAGCCAAAAGCACAGGAGGAACAAGAATGAAAACAACAAGAGTGACGATACAAAATGATAAAATCGAAGGATTACTCCCTGCCAAATATGCGCTTGGAGCTTATGTCCATGTCGAAATCACTACAATAAAAGATGGAATCACTACTACACAATCGCGATATGGATACATTGCATCAATGTCTCTCACTTATTGGGAGGGCGATTATTACAGCAGTGGATATGTTCGCAAATATGGCATATCTAAGGATGCTACAATGGCGCCGATAATACTATGGGTAGGAGAAGATGACATTATCCCAGCACAGGAGGAGAAGAAATAATGATGATAAGCGCACTTCAAACAATCATAATAATTATAGCCGCCCTCTGCTGTATTATATTAGTAACAGTACTGTGGTGCTATATCGGTAATACTTTAATGTATTTTTTTACGAGAGATACGGAGTACCTTAGTTATATGAAATGGAGGAAAGAGGAAGAATGAAAGTAATTATCAGAACGTCAACAGAGCATAAGTATGTCAATGCCGCTATTGATATGTTGTTCCCCAATATTCATAGTGTTGCTGACTTGGGCGAACCGTTAATATCCTATCCGACCAAAACAATATGGTATCGTGAATACGGAGGAGATATTGATAAAAATACATCTGTCAAGGTTGTGCTGTATATCCGTAAGATAAAAGACGGTATATCCATATCTGGAACAGAAACAATATCGAAGACATATCAGGAGGAAGAGAAATGAGTGACCTAAAACCATGTCCGTTTTGCGGGAGTGAGGCAATAGTGCCAGCCATGCCAATAGGTATAACAGATGATGACACCCCCGTAGAGTGCACCAATATGGATTGCAACGCATCAGATGTGACATTTGATAAAAAGGAGTGGAACACCCGCCCAATAGAGGATGCTCTGCGTAAGGAGAACGCTGCGCTAACGCTATTGCATACCCAAGCAACGGATGAGATGCTAAAGATGCAGAATCGGGTGCATGAACTCGAAGCTGATGTCGCCAATCTCAATGACTGGCTTACCGCATGGAAAGAATCGTTTACCCTTGCGCAGGCAGAGATTGCGAAGCTGAATGCACGGGAGGAAGAGAAATGAAACATACAAGAGAATTTATAATTGCACTCATTAGCGAGTGCAGAAAAAACGGGAAACGTATAGACCTGAGCGGTCAAGACCTGTCGGTACTGGATTTGCAAGGTACTGACCTGCGATGGGCTGACCTTCGATGGGCTAACCTGCGAGGTACTGACCTGCAAGGGGCAAGTTTAGATTATTGTGGCATAGAAATGTCGTGCAAGACAATAGGACTCAAAACGGATAAACGATTGATTTCCCAGTTGCTATATCACTTGTGTCGTATGGATGTGCAGGACTGCCCAGAATGGGATGAGCTACGTAATGATGAACGAGTTATTGCACTTGCGAATCAGAGCCACGTAATACCTGTTCATGGGCTTCCAGGAATAAAGCCACTGAAAGCGATGGAGGAGAAATGACAACACCACCGCGTAAATGCCCAATCTGCGGGATAGATATGGAGCCGTGCGATTATAGTCCGCTATATGGATACTCATGGGTGCATCCCAAAACTGAAAACGACTGCAAATATAAAGATGGTACGCTTCTGTTTGGCGGTCACAAAAATATAAACACAGGAATGGTTAGGTGATAAAATGAAGTATGGAATAGGTGCGATGGTCGCAATCAATAAGCCGTTTTTTTGGAAAAGAGGATGGCACTTGTCCCTGAAGGAAACACAGAAAGGTTTTATATTCATAGCAGCGTTGCTGTGGGTAACGGTTTGGATTAGCACTCCACCGCTCCACTGGATGCTGTTTGACAACTTAAAAGGAGAAGGTAAAAATGACAAAGTTAAGTAAATTACACGAGCAAGCAGCAAATCAAGAGATTGATAATCTAAAAGCTCAAATCGCCAAGCTTCAGGCAGATAACCGCTCACTCGTGGAACAGATGAATGCAATGGCGCAGATAAAGGCGCAGATTAATACTAATTAAAGGGGATTAAGATGAATACTACTTATTTAAGTTATTGCAAACTGTACGTAAGTACCAGTGGTAAACTGGTGGAACTGGCAAGGCAAGGAACCATAGCAAGAGATGCGTGGATAAAAAAAGCTGAGACAATAATGGGCTACAAGGAAGATGATTTGGCAATTATGGTGAAAAATGGCGACTTATGGGTAGCAGGGCTAAGGGTAAGTCCAGATGAAGAGGGTTGGCGCAAGCAAGACAATGTTTGGGTTCCTAAGCTAAGCACTAAGCTTGGAAAAGAGCACGAAGCCAAGAGGTTTGAAGTAGGGAGCTATAAAAACAACCTCAATAGATGGATGGAAGAGAATGGATTAGTTTTTAGCACATACAAGTTGCTTGGCGCTATGCGTGGCATGATGATAGACATAAATGTGTTGGCTAATGCCGAATTCAACTCTTTTGTGTGGTGTGTGCCAACAGACGCTCCCAATGAAATACATGTTAGGGTGAATCAAGAGTTTGACTGCGAGACCATTACGGGTGGGAAATATCTTGATGAATATTCTGACCATAAATACAGGATATGGTAATGAATGAATTAAGGAGATTACAATGAAAGCGAAAATCAAAACGATGCAAAACTTGGCGGCGACATTTCCCGACATCTATCGGGGGCACAGGCTGCTCTGCCATGTTCAGAAAAAGGCAGGCTCAGTAATGATAACCGTTATTGACGAGCATAATGGCAGCTTCCAAGTAGATGGAGACACACCTGAAGAGGCTTATGAAAACCTTATATATTGGGTAGAGAAGCGAGGAATTATATGGGAGCACTAAGTAAATACACACTGGCGGAATTACTAACCACGATAGATGAGTTCCACAAACTCAAGCAATGCTATCGATATGCCATTCTAACAGAAATTGTCCAGAGACTTGTTTCTTTAAAAAAGGAATACAATAAAATCAAACCATAACAAGGAGAATAAAATGACAAAGCAAGAACGGCTTGAAGTGATTTCCGAGAGCTACTTTAACGGCCAATACAAGCAGATGGTTAAACAAATAGATGAGTATTCCCCAGCAGATTTCTTTCAAGACTTTCTCAAAAATCTTGATGATGGAAGCATGATGGCTGCATTTGTGCTTAAGCACTTCTCTGCCATAGTGATAGCATACTTCAAAATCAAGGAGAACAAATGTCAATAATTGATGAAATTAACAATACACCAATGTTTGGTGGAATAGTCGTTACGGCTGGAGCGGGAACAGGAAAAACTTACACGCTTGTAAATAAG
>ENA-UOOM01001730-UOOM01001730.1-fermentation-metagenome-genome-assembly--contig:-NODE-1730-length-20012-cov-21.303102_pt1 | contig 20012 bp, 19 predicted proteins | sample MGYA00245781_ERZ724031 | MGnify/ENA primary metagenome ERZ724031 (study PRJEB28704, sample SAMN03018317) | fermentation metagenome | biome: anthropogenic terrestrial biome; feature: soil... | reverse complement strand
CAATACAATCTTCATTAATTACGTAAGCCATAATAAATAATTTGTTAGTTAATGTACTGTGATAATCTTTTCATAAATTCCGCACAAAGATACATAGTTTTTTTAAAAATAAGGAAATTGTTTTGCACTAAGTTTCGATTAATTAAATAATTTTCATGTTATTCAAACAGAAAAATCTCCTATAATACTTATATCCTTACACTTATCCATTACCAACAAAATACTATTTTTACAATTTCTAAATAAAGCTTACTCTCGTAAATAATTTTTTCAGCGCTTTTTTATAATAACTTTATCATGAAACCGTTTAGGTTATAATGAAAAAGACATTTTTTTTATTTATCACACTTCTTGTGTTACCGGTATCGGCTTTCGGTCAACGACAAAAGCTGCAAAACCAACCGTATGCCGATCACAAGGTTTTTCATCTCGGGTTTATGGTAGGTATGCATACACAGGATTTGTTGCTGACGCAATCCGGTCATGTGAACGAGAACGGAGAAGTGTGGTTTTCTGAGATCCCCTCCTACTCTCCCGGTTTCAGCGTGGGAATCATTTCAGATCTGTACCTGAACAATTTCATGAACCTTAGAGCAATACCCACTCTGCATTTGGGAAGCAAAGATTTTGTTTTTAAAGAACAGACTTCGGGCGAAGAGTTCAAAACCGGTGTGAAAAATAATTACATTACGCTGCCGTTGCAAGTGAAACTTACTGCCGGACGTATAAATAATTATCGTCCTTATCTTATTACCGGAGCTTACGGAAGCATAGAACTGGGATCACGAAAGAACCAACCTGTTTTACTAAAACCTTACAATTATGGAATTGAAATTGGTGTGGGGTGTGATTTTTATTTACCTTACTTTAAACTTTGCCCCGAGCTCAAATTTTGTTTTGGGCTAAATGAAATGCTCGAAAAAGACCGATCCGATCTGGTGGACAGGGAGTTGATGAAATATCCGTTATCGCTCTCCAAAGCCACACAGCGAATGATCGTATTGAGTTTTAATTTTGAGTAATCAGTTTTCGAAATTTTTCTGAAACAAATTATATACAAATCTGTCATACTGAATGAAGCTTCAGCGGAATGAAGTATCTAAAACTTTGAAGATGCAGATGTTTCACTGCGTTCAACATGACAAATGAGAAGTTATACAACTTTTGTAAATTTGATTATCTAAAAATCGCAGCGTACGTTTTTTTCCCTTTCAAGTAATAATTCCACAAAATACTACCACGGAATTTTGTAGGGATATGGCCAACAACTCTTTTCGATAAATTTTCCCGTCGGTTATATTTAAAGTCGGATCTCATTTTGAAAAAATCCTTATGTGCCTCAATAATCGCTTTTGCATTGTCAAACTTTCCTTTTATCAGTAAATGAAGGAATGCCAAAACATCTAAAATCAGACGGACAGTAAAAACGAAAACTAAACTCCGCAGGCGCGAGTTCTTGTATAGCATCAACAAGTTGTTACGAAAGTTCAGATAGGTTTTTCTCGGATTTTCTTTAGTCAACGATGCAGCGCCCACATGATAAACCATCGATTGAGGCAAGCATGCTATCCCTTTCCCCCGTGCATTCAACCGCCAGCAAAGATCAATTTCTTCCATATGCGCGAAAAAGCGTGCATCCAGGCCTCCCGCTTCGAAATAATCTTTCCGGCGAATACACAAACAGGCCCCGGTAGCCCAAAATACGGGAATTATAGAGTCGTACTGACCTTGATCCTGTTCCACGCTTTCCAAAATCCGACCCCGGCAAAAAGGATAACCAAACCGATCGATAAAACCTCCGCAAGCTCCGGCGTACTCGAACTGAGTTTTACTTTTTTGTGCTAATATTTTGGGTTGGACAGCAGAAACTTCAGGGTGCTTGTCCAAATAACCGATCATCGTTGAAAGCCAGTTTTCAGTAGTCTCCACATCAGAATTGAGCAGCACAATGTATTCCGAGTGTACTTGTTGTAATGCCAGGTTATATCCATCAGCAAAGCCGTAATTTTTATCGAGGACAATAACCGGCACTTGTGGGAACTCAGTCTTCAGAAAATCGATGGAATCATCCGATGAACCGTTATCAGCCACAACAACTTCTGTTTTATGGTCTAACGTGTGCTGCAAAACAGAGGGAAGAAATTGCTCCAATAATTTGCGTCCGTTCCAGTTCAATATGACAACCGATGTCTTCATGCTTTTTGTTTTTTCTTGCGTGACCATTTGTTGTGCGACCACAAATAATATGCCGGTTCGTGCAAAATGGTTTCTTCCAGTTTTCGTGTATACCTTTCTGTCACGGCAAGCTCTTCTTCATTACTTGCATCCGCCGTTATTACCGAAAAATCGCCCACGTAATACCCGCGTTTTACCTTTTTTATATCAAGATAGACGACTGCAAATCCAAATTGTTCTGCAATTCGTTCCATCCCGGTCTGAACTATGGTATCCTGATTGAGAAACGTCATCCAATTTTCATTGTTTTGCTTTTTCGGCCGCTGATCAGACAAAAAACCGATAACCATTGCTTTGCCATCGTTTCTGTTTCGGATAATGGTGCGATAAACCGATTTCATTTCAATGGGCTTAGGATTGAACCGGGAACGAATCTTAAAAAACAGTTCATCGAAAGCTTTCGATTTCAACGTCTTGTATACATGTCCTTGTTCCACTTCGGGCAGCAAGTACAAACCTATCGATGGCACCCATTCCCAATTTCCGTAATGTCCCAGACTCAGCAAGCAGGAATTTCCGTCTTTCGTAAGTCTGTAAACAATCTCGGGATTCTTAAAAACCATTCTCTTACGAATTTCTTCATCAGAAATCCGCAGTGTTTTGATGGTTTCCACTGAATAGTCGCAAAGATGCCGGTAAAACTTTTTCTCGATCTGCAGGATTTCTTTTTCTTTTTTTCGGGGAAAAGAGTTAATAAGGTTTTTTCTGACAACTTTCCTCCTATAACCCACTAAGTAATAAACGATAACATATAGTATATCTGAAAGAAAATACAATACCCCAAACGGAAGTATCGCAATAAGATTCAACACACCGTAAAGGAGATAAAATCCAATTCCTTTCTTGTTTTTCCCGGCCATTATTGTGTTTATTGATCTACAAAAATAGCTTCCATAGCCATTTCATCTTCGTTATATTCTCCTACTTTCACGTCAATTACTTTGTTAACAAGAGACGGATTATATGCAGTAAATAATTTCACGTAGTTCTCGGTAAATCCGTGCATCATATTCCCGTGGCGTGTGTGCTCAAAAAGTACTTTTCTTGTTTTACCCTTTTGCGATTCATAAAAACCGCGTAATTTGCGGTCAGAAATATCGTGTAACTCTTTACTTCTGTTGTGTTTGGTTCGTGGAGATACTACGTGATCTATTTCCAGCGCCTGTGTTCCGGAACGTTCAGAATAAGTGAAAACGTGAAGTTGTGAAAAATCGAGCGACTCAATAAAATCTCTGCTTTCTTCAAAGTACTCATCCAATTCACCCCGAAGTCCTACAATAACGTCCACACCTATAAAAGCGTGCGGCATAACCGATTTTATCTTATCCATTTTATGTCGAAACAAAGCGGTGTCATACTTTCGTTTCATCAGTTTCAAAACGGCATCGCTTCCAGCTTGCAGCGGCGTGTGAAAATGTGGCGCAAACCGCTTTGAGTTCGCCACAAAATCAATGATTTCGTCAGAAAGTAAATTAGGTTCGATCGACGAAATACGAAAACGTTCTATTCCGTCAACATCATCCAATGCTTTTATTAAATCGAAGAATGTTTCACCCGTTGTATGTCCGAAATCTCCGATATTCACACCCGTAAGTACAATTTCTTTTCCACCTCTAACAACCACATCCTGTGCCTGTTTTACCAGATCGGCAATGGATCCGTTCCGACTCCTGCCACGGGCATAGGGAATGGTGCAAAACGAGCAGAAGTAATCGCATCCGTCTTGTACTTTCAGGAAATAGCGGGTACGGTCATCAGCAGAACACGATGGGACAAAAGTTCTGATCCTGTGCGTTTTTGATGTAATTATTTCACCTTTATCTTTCTTCTTCAAGTCGTCCAGGTACTGAACTACATCAAGCTTTTGTTCCGAACCCAATACCAGATCAACACCTTCAATTGAAGCAACTTCATCGGGTTTTAGTTGAGCGTAACAGCCTGTAACCACCACAAAAGCATCGGGATGGTTTTGAATCATCTTTCGAATGGCTTGTCTTCCTTTTTTATCCGCCAATTCTGTTACGGAACACGTGTTAATAACGCAAACATCGGCCTTCTGGCCTTTTCGTGCACGAAGCACTCCTGCATTGAGCAATTGCTTGCCGATGGCCGATGTTTCGGCAAAATTGAGTTTACATCCTAATGTATAATATGCTGCAGTTTTATTTTCAAAAACAGTTTGATCAATCATTTTTATTTTGTGAGCTAACGCGGATAACCAGGTCGCTTATTTATTTAATTGTTAATTGAAGTCTGCAAAAATACAAAAAATGCATCAATTTATCGGTAGCATTTCTTTGTCAATCTGTAAATTCGTATTATTTTTGCACATAATTTAATTATTTGTGCAAAAATGATACAGCAAAACTTTATAAAAATTTACGAAGAAAGTTTTAAAACACACTGGGAATTATCAGCGCTGACTAATTACAAAGATCGTAACACACTTTCATACAAGCAATTGGCTGAGAAAATAGCTCGAATACATATCTTATTTAGAGAGTTGGGTATCGAAAAGGGAGATAAAATTGCTTTGATAGGAAAAAACCATATGAGCTGGTCGATCATCTTTCTCGCTACATTTACTTACGGTGCTGTTATCGTACCAATTTTGCACGAATTCAACCCGGAAAGCATGGAGCACATTATCGATCACAGCGAATCGAAATGTATCTTCATAAATGAAAATATTTGGGAAAATTTAGACAAGGAAAAAATAAAACTCCCTGTTTTTTCGCTCCCATCTTATAGCTTACTCAAGAGTGAAGACAAAAAAGCAGGTGAGATTATCACTAAGCTCGATGAACTATTTACTCAGAGCTATCCAAACGGATTTAACAAAGAAAATGTTATTTATGCAGAAGTTGATAACGATGAAGTAATTTGCCTGAATTATACATCGGGGACTACCGGATTTAGCAAAGGCGTTATGCTAACAGCCAACAACTATGCCGGCAATATTACGTACGCCCACACACTTGAACTGCTTTTTCCGGGAGAAAGAGACTTGGCATTTCTGCCCATGGCACACGCTTATGGTTGTGCATTCGATTTCCTATACGCACTTTCTACGGGTGTTCACGTTACGTTGCTAGACGTTATCCCATCTCCGCAAAATCTTGTTAAGGCTTTTCAAGAGATAAAACCAAACATTATCATTACCGTTCCGCTAATTTTCGAAAAGATATACAAGAAGAGAATACTTCCGGTTATCGAAAAACCGATAATGAAAATAATACTTAAGATCCCGGGTATAAATAATCTGATTTACAACAAAATAAAAAAATCACTCGTCACATCTCTGGGTGGGAACTTTCGGGAAGTTATTATTGGCGGCGCTGCTTTGGGAAAAGATATCGAAGCCTTTTTCTACAAGATTAAATTCCCTTTTACCGTAGGTTACGGCATGACAGAATGTGCTCCGCTTATTTCTTACGATCATCATTACGACTTTGTTCCCACATCCTGCGGTTCTGTCCTTAAAGATATTATGGAAGCAAGGATCGATTCCTCAGATCCTGAAAATGTGCCTGGAGAAATTCAAGTTCGCGGTGAAAACGTAATGAAAGGTTACTACAAGAATCCTGAAGCAACAAAAGCCGCATTCACTGAAGACGGATGGCTGAAGACAGGCGACTCGGGTATAATGAGAAACAACCGGTTGTTTATAAAAGGACGCATAAAAACGATGATCCTCGGACCCAGCGGGCAAAACATTTATCCTGAGGAGATTGAATCTAAATTAAATAATCTTCCCTACGTGGCAGAAAGTCTTTTGATAGAAAGAGATAACAAACTCGTAGCGTTAGTGCATCCCGACTTTGCTGCAATGGATGCAGATAACGTTGACAACAACCGGCTGCTCCAAATTATGGAAGAGAATAAAGGCATCTTAAACAAACAAGTTGCCAATTACGAGAAAATCAGCACTATAGAGATCCATCACGATGAGTTTGAGAAAACTCCCAAAAAAAGTATAAAACGGTTTCTATATTCATAAGAACAGATAAGACTTTTTTCTCCGGTTAATTTATATCAAGTCCAAATATGCGCACAATATTTGGACGTTGGTATTATTTTCTCTAATTTCACCCATTATAGGAAAATTCAACTCATTAATTTAAAATTATTTACGATGAAAAAAGTTCTTTTTTTGTTAGCCACGGTAAGTGCAATACTATTCATATCGTGCAATCAACCCACTTCCGGTGATTCAGTCAATAAAGAAAATAAGGCGATAAGCGAACCGGTTGAGTTTCGCGATTTTGGTGCTGAGCCTTTTGTCTTCAATATCGAAGACTACACAGTGCAAAACGAAACTTACAGAACGTCTATATGGACTGGTACATATATGCAAATGACAGTGATGACTCTCCAGCCCGGTGAAGATATCGGATTGGAATTACACACTACAACAGACCAGTTCCTCCGAGTGGAAGAAGGAAATGGCATTGTTATGATGGGCGACTCAGAAGATAATCTCGATTTTCAAAAAAGAGTGAGCGATGACATCGCTATCTTTATTCCAGCGGGGAAATGGCATAATCTTAAAAATGACTCAGATAAACCGCTGAAACTCTATTCAATATATGCACCTGTCGAGCATCCGCACAGTACGATTCACGCCACTCGTGAAGAAGGATTGGAGGGTCACGCACATTAAGTAAAAAAAGCCAGCCTCTCTTAAGATTATTTAACTATACTTTTTTCGCTAAACATGTTATATAACATAAAAACGATATAACTTTGCACCGTTTTTTAAAAACCAAGTATTATTTATCGTTTAAAATTATTGAAAAAATGAAAAAAGTATTATTATTCGTAGCCTTAGTTGCTACTATCGGATTTGCTTCTTGCACAAACAAACAAGCTGAAGCTGAACAAGCAAGATTAGACAGCCTTGCAGAAGTTGCAAGATTAGACAGCATCGCTGCTGCTGAAAAAGCTATTGCTGACAGTATTGCTGCTGCCGCTGCTGCTGACACTCTCGTTCAAGCTGTTGAAGAAGTTGTTGCTACAGTTAAGTAAGAAAACTTCCGGTAAATAACAAAAAGGCCATCCTCAACGGGGTGGCTTTTTTATTTGCGATTTTATCAAAACTACTTAACTTTGCAAATATTTAAAAATTTGATCAGTCCGCTATGAAAAAAATAGCTGTCGTATTGTTGCTTATTCTTTCAGCACTCTCATCATGTATTTCGAAGGATAAGAAATATTTTGTGAAAGAACTCTCTTTTCCTCAAGACATAACACCCGAGCAGAAAATAAAACTCTCAGCCTATCTCACTCCTACTCCTCAACAATACGAATGGCAGAAATTAGAACTAACCGCTTTCATTCATTTCGGTATAAATACCTTTACGGGTAGAGAATGGGGAGATGGAAAAGAAGATCCAACACTTTTCAACCCTACCGATTTTAACGCAGAGCAGTGGGTTATTTCGCTTCGGGAGGCGGGATTCAAGATGATTATTCTTACTGCAAAACACCACGACGGATTCTGCCTTTGGCCTACCTCAACCACAAAACACTCCGTACAATCATCGCTTTGGAGAGATGGTAACGGAGATATCGTTCGCGAAGTAAAAAATGCGTGCGACAAGTATGGAATGAAATTCGGAGTTTATCTCTCACCGTGGGACAGAAATGCTGAAAGTTATGGTGATTCGCCACGGTATAACGCCATGTTCGTAGAACAATTAAAAGAGTTGCTCACCAATTATGGTGAAGTGCACGAAGTTTGGTTCGACGGAGCCAATGGTGAAGGGCCTAATGGGAAACGACAGATTTATGACTGGACACGTTTTTATCATGTTATCGACAGTCTTCAGCCAAAAGCGGTAAAGGCTATTATGGGCAACGACGTTCGTTGGGTGGGTAACGAAAGTGGGCTGGGACGCGAAACCGAATGGAGTGTAACTCCTCTTAATCCCGACATAAACGAAACTATTGTAGACGAAAACAAGCTACTGGAAATCAACCCAATGGCTAAAGACTTGGGCAGTCGTAACCTGATTGTGGAAGCAAATAAATTGTATTGGTATCCGTCAGAAGTAGATGTTTCCATCCGACCGGGATGGTTCTATCATCCTGAACAAGATCATCAGGTGAAAACGCTGCAACAACTGGTCGATATTTACTATCAATCGGTGGGAATGAATTCGGTTCTCCTGCTGAATATTCCACCCGACAAACGTGGTTTACTCCACGAAGTGGATGTAGCCAGACTGAAGGAATTTGGAGCTTACCTCAAAAAAACACTCGAAAGCAACAAAATTGGTAACGGTAATATCGCCTGGACAGCCAAAAGCGGGGATTTTAAAGAATTTACTACCAATGGAGACACCATCAACACTGTGATGCTCCAGGAAGACATCAAAAAAGGACAACGGGTAGAAGTTTTCAAAGTTGAAGGGTTTATCAACAACGAATGGATAAAATTGACCGAAGGTACTACAATCGGTTACAAACGATTACTCAAATTCGATGATTGTGCTCCATCAAAAATCCGTGTTACAATAATCGAAACCCGCGAAAAAGCCAATATCCTTGCTGTTGGCGCCTATCTGGCACCTGCGATAGCAACAAATTCAGGTGAATTAAATTTGAGTGCCGTGGCAAAAGATAAATGGACGGTTGAGACCAGTGTTCCGTTAATTGTCGATTTGGGAGAAACCGTATCCATGAAAGGATTTACCTATAAACCTGTTGTAGAAAAAGAATCGGTTTTCAATTATTCTTTTAGCGTGAGTGAAGATGGGAAATCATGGACAATACTCAACAAAGGTGAATTCAGCAATATAAAAAATAATCCCATTCCCCAATTTGTAAAATTCGATAATAGCGTTGATGCAAAGTTATTCCGTTTTGAAACCATCGCTGGAACTGATGGCGGGAAACCAGGCGTGACCATCGATCAAATTGGGATTCTTACCAAATAACATTCAATGAAAAAAATATTTATCACGTTACTTATTTTCGTTTCTGTTTCAGCATTTTCGCAGAAAATAGATGATGTTTTTAAAACTATGCCAAACTCTATTTTACCTGGATTATCAGAAGGTAACAGGACCATGTTTTTGGTCGACACCGGAAAAACGGTCATCCCTTATCCGCTCGGAGAAATAGAAAAACTAGCCTATTCTTCAGATTTTTTGAAAATAAAAACTTCCGAGATCGGAACAACACAAATAAAGCTGTTGCCGTTAATTAACGATACTCAGATAATTTGCGTTATAAAAACCGTTTGTGGAAACGCATGCGACAGCAATATCAAATTTTATTCAACCGATTGGAAAGAATTAGACGCAGACACGCTTCTACCCCACATTTCGGCAGAATCTTTTTTAGATGAATCGAAAAAAGATACCGATAATTATAAATTTGCAGTATCTTTGCCGGATATTTATCCTATTTCAGCTGAGTTCGAAAATGACTCAAACAGGCTGACACTAAAACTCGATTTTAAGAAATATCTTTCCAACGAGCAGTTAGCTGAAATAAAGCCATTTATAAAAAGTGATACTATAACGCTGAACTGGAATAATACCTCATTCAGATAATTTCTGCACCCGTAGTTCAATGGATAGAATATCGGATTCCGGTTCCGACGATGCGAGTTCGAATCTCGCCGGGTGTACTGCTGTAAGGGCTGTGAATCAATCGATTTACAGCCTTTTTTTAATATCACTTCCCATCCAATTAGGCACAACAACCATATTACGAATGAAAAAGAGGCTGTATCTGTTATGAAACAACCTCTTCCAATCTCCAGTGGACCTGGAGGGATTCGAACCCTCGTCCAAACGAGGAATTAATTCGCTTTCTACATGCTTAGTTTCATTTTAATTGTCGGGAAGGAGCGCGACTGAAACCACCAAACTCAATCCTTATCTTCTTTAGTTTCGGAAAGGAGCCAAAGCATCTCCTATCCTATCTCCGATTTGCCTGCACCACCTTATCGGCACGCTTCGAAGCCACAGCTTCCGGGTGATGTCTTGTTCCGGCACCTGTGCCGGAATTAAGCGATTAACCTACTGTACTTCGGTTACGCAGCAAGAGCGTAATTGTTATTATTGCCAGTTATAGCTTTGAAGATTGATATTAAAGTGCAAACCAACAACGCACTGCATGCTTACAAACCACTTCTGCCCGCTGTCAAAACCGGTCAAGCCCATAATATTTGTATCGTATTGATACACAAAAAAGAACGAGATGTTATTCAACTGCTGGATAACAAACGAGTAACAAAGTGTATAATTTTAATACTATTTTCTCGTTTCTTTACTGCAAATTTAATACAATTTCTTCGTTTGACAAAAATATAATAATTTGGCTTACTTAAAGCGTTAGATTTCCGCACTTTTAAGCAAATTGGAGTAACCCTCCAATAATATTCAATTGGTCAAAACACAACACGTATCCAAATTGTTATAAAAGCAGGTAATCATTAAAAAGTTTTAGGTTATGAAAAATTTGTGGATAATATTGAGCGATTTTTTCTTCCCTCCTGAAAACAGAGAACCCGTGGAATACGTTGCTGATGATTCTAAAACAAGAAGATTGAACATTTTATTTTCCATTGTTTTGATCATCTGTATACTCGTTTTAAGCTACCTGCTTGTAGTTTTACTTCGATAATGTTCTCAAAAATTTTCTTTCGACAGCACATTGATAACCTGGAAATAAATTATTAACCAAATATTTTAAGTATAAAATCCTGTATTCTAGCGCTCGCCTCGCATGTTTCACTGTTAAAATTACTAATTGTGCCCACATGGAGGTTGTTTGTTACATCGATTTTGAATTAAAATCTTTATTTTTGTAAAAAATTTGTCAGACTAAATGAATAGAATAATTTCGAAAGAAAATTTTTCCGACAGGGTTGTAAAATTTGAGATTGAGGCACCTTTGATTGCTAAAAGCAGAAGAGCAGGCCATTTTGTAATGGTCCGCGTAGGTAAAAAAGGAGAACGGGTACCGTACACTATCGCATCTTCCGATCCAGTGAAGGGCACCATTACTCTCGTCATTCAACGAGTTGGAAAATCATCGGAAAAAGTTTGCCAGCTCGAAGCAGGTGATTATATTACTGATTTGGTTGGTCCGTTGGGAAAAGCGACGCACATAGAAAATTTTGGCACTGTTCTGTGTGCCGGAGGTGGTGTTGGCGTTGCCCCTATGCTTCCGATAATTGAAGCCATGAAAAATGCCGGTAACAAAGTGATAACGGTTTTGGCTGCTCGTTCCAAAGATTTAGTCATTCTTGAAGATGAAGTCAGTAAGTTTTCAGATGAAGTAATTATCATGACAGATGACGGTTCATATGGACAAAAAGGATTGATTACAGCCGGAGTAGAACAGGTAATTCAACGAGAACAAGTAGATTTGTGCGTTACTATCGGCCCTGCTATCATGATGAAATTTGTATCGGAGCTGACAAAAAAATATAATGTACCCACAGTTGCATCTCTTAATACGATTATGGTTGACGGCACAGGGATGTGTGGTGCCTGCCGTGTTACCGTTGGCGGACAAACCAGATTCGTTTGTGTGGACGGGCCAGAGTTCGATGCTCATCAGGTAGATTTCGATGAAATGTTGATGCGTTTGAGAGCATACAATTAAATTCCGCAGAGAAGTGCGGCTGCATTTAGACACATGGCCGTGTGTCTAAACAATAATAAAAAACAAAGACAAATGCCTACACAAGAATATTTGCAAGCTGAAAGAGCACAATTATGGCGCGAAGAACTGCGCAAAACAATAAAAAACAAAGAAAGAACCGATCTGATCCGGGTAAAAATGCCTGAGGTGGACGCAAAAATCAGAAGTCGCACATACGACGAAGTGAATTTGGGACTTACAATGGAACAAGCGCAGGCAGAAGCTCAACGTTGTCTCGATTGCGTTAATCCTACCTGTATCACAGGTTGTCCGGTTGAAATAAATATTCCTAAATTTATCAAGAATATTGAACGCGGAGAAATTCTTGAAGCAGCTAAAGCATTGAAAGAGACTAGTGCCCTACCTGCGGTTTGTGGCAGGGTTTGTCCACAGGAAAGGCAGTGCGAAAGCCAGTGTTTCTACACCTTGAAGTTAAAAAAAGAACCTGTGGCCATAGGCCATTTAGAGCGATTTGCTGCTGACTTCGAACGCGAAAGCGGAAACATTTCTATCCCGGAAATTGCTTCCGCTAACGGAATGAAAATTGCCGTAGTGGGCTCGGGCCCGGCAGGATTAGCTTTTGCCGGCGATATGATCAAACTGGGCTACGATGTTACAGTTTACGAAGCACTTCACGAGCTTGGCGGTGTTCTTCGATACGGCATTCCCGAATTTCGTCTTCCCAACGATATTGTGGATGTTGAAATTGATGTGTTGAAACAAATGGGCGTTAAGTTTATCACCAATTGCATTATAGGAAAAACTATTTCGCAGGAAGATCTCAAAGCCGAAGGCTACCAGGGTATTTTTATTGGAAGCGGTGCCGGATTGCCGAATTTCATGAATATTCCGGGCGAAAATCTAATTGGTGTGATGTCGTGTAACGAATATCTCACCCGTGTAAACCTGATGCAGGCTGCTGACCCCGAAAGCGATACACCTGTGCAAATGGGAAAACGTGTGGCTGTTATCGGTGGTGGAAACACTGCCATGGACGCCGTACGAACAGCTCGTCGGTTAGGAGCCGAAAAAGCAATGATCGTTTATCGCCGTTCGGAAGAAGAGATGCCGGCACGTGTTGAAGAAGTGAAGCACGCCAAAGAAGAAGGCATAGACTTTCTAACGCTTCATAATCCCATTCGGTACGAGGGGGATGAGCGTGGTCGCGTTCAGCGTATGTTGCTGCAACGGATGAAATTAGGCGAACCCGATTCTTCCGGCAGGAGAAAACCCGTTGTAATTGAAGGAGATACAGTCTGGATAGATGTTGACGAAGTTATCGTAAGTGTGGGTGTATCACCTAATCCATTGATCCCATCTACTTTTACAGGATTGGAAATCACATCATGGGGAACCGTTGTAGTGAATGCTGACACCATGCAAACCGCTGACGAAACCATTTTTGCCGGTGGCGATATCGTTAGGGGTGGTGCGACCGTAATTCTTGCTATGGGAGATGGAAGAAAAGCTGCCAAAGCGATGCATGAGTCAATGAAGGGGGAATAATAATTGGTGCTTTATCTAATAAGCCCTCATATTCTACCTCTTATTTATATGGCGGCAAACTTTCATAAAGTCAGGTACACTTTCAAGTGACAAATTGGAACTGTATGTGCTTAACCAAAGTAAAAAGCTACTTCAGAAACAGCTGCTACTTGGAGAAACCTTTCGTAACAGATGATCTTTCGATTTATTAAAAATCATTGTACCGTTTTCTCTTCCCGCGCGACGGACACGTTGTTCTTCAAGAGGTAAGTGAAATTCTTCCGAACATTCGTCACTACAGCAACCGTCGTACCTGGCTTTACATTCATCGCACTGAATAAACAGCAAATGACAACCATCGTTGTTGCAGTTGGTATGATTATCACAAGGCTTTCCGCATTGATGACATTGTGCAATAACGTCATCGGTAATTCGTTCACCTAAACGTTCATCAAACACGAAGTTTTTTCCGATAAACTTCAACGGCAGATTTTGCTCTTTGGCCTTGCGTGTATATTCAATAACGCCTCCTTCTACGTGATAAACATTCGGGAAGCCGTTATAACGCAAATACGCGCTGGCTTTTTCACACCGAATGCCTCCGGTGCAGTACATTACGATATTTTTATCTTTTTTATCCTTCAGCATTTCTGCGGCCATGGGTAATTGTTCGCGAAAAGTATCGGAAGGCACTTCCAGTGCATTTTCAAAATGCCCCACTTCGTACTCGTAATGATTGCGCATATCTACGAAAATGGTGTCATCACGGCCAATCATCTCATTGACTTCATCGGCCTTCAGGTACTTGCCGATGTTTGACGGGTTGAACCCTGAATCCGTAATGCCGTCGGCAACTATTTTAGAACGGACTTTACACCGCAGTACCCAAAACGATTTACTATCGTCATCGATGGCAATATTCAAACGAAGTCCGTTAAGTTCGGGCGCCAGATTGTACAACGTTTCCTTGAAAGATTCAAAATTACTCTCGGGCACGCTTATTTGTGCATTGATGCCTTCGTGAGCAATGTAAATTCTTCCGAAAACACGGAGTTGATTGAATTTCACGTACACTTCGTCGCGAAATTCCTGTGGATTATCTATTGTGAAATATTTGTATAGAGAAATAGTGACACGTCGCTCTGTTTCAGCCAACATGCGTGCCTTTAATTCCTCATTAGATATTCGGTTGTGTAACACTTGCATGGTGAACCTCCCTTTTAAATAATGAATGAAATAGTATAATTGGGGCAAAGGTAAGAAAAAAATCTTTTTGAGAAACGACTTCAAGTCACACCGTCAGTAAACAGCTAATGAGACTCAGAGACGGTGCACGCACCGTCTCTACAACCAAGTATCATTGGGATAGGTTACATCGTGCAGGAAAAGGGCATGTCCTGGAGCGGAATCTCCTGCAACGGAGCGGTTCTTTGCTTCGATAATTCGCCGAAGGCCACGCTCATCCAATTTTCCACGTCCGGCCTCCAGGAGAGTTCCTACAATGGCACGAACCATATTCCGAAGAAAACGGTCGGCAGTTATGGTAAAAACAAAACATGTGTTGCTTTCTTGTTTCCAATAAGCTTCGCTTATGCGGCAGTTGTTGGTTTTCACATCGGTGTGCAGTTTGCTGAAACTGGTAAAATCTTCGTATTCTTTCAGCACTTCGCACAAGGCATTCATGATATTAATATCGGGCTGAAAAAACACCTGATAGCTGAAATCGTGTAAAAACGGGTCTTTTTCCGTAGTGAGATAATATTTATAAGTTCTTGAAGTGGCTGAAAACCGGGCGTGGGCATCGGGTTTTACTTCCCGGATTTCGTGAACGGCAATATCCCTTGACAAGAAACTATTAAGGTTTCTCACCAAATCTTTCTCATCAAATCTTTCTCCCGAAAAATCAAAATGCGCCACCATTTTCCTTGCATGAACTCCGGCATCGGTCCTGCCCGCCCCCACCACTTCAATTTGCTCACGCAAAATAGTCGATAGAGCATCCTGCAAAACCTGTTGAATGCTCACTCCGTTAGGCTGCATTTGCCAACCCACGTAGTTTTTTCCGTTGTACGAAAGTGTGATAAAAAAACGCTTCATAAATCCATCAATAAGAAATTTCTTCTACAACTTGATCTCCTGCCAGTGCAGCAGCTCCGGCTATTGCTGCTATCCCAACTACTGTCCAGCCCAATAATTTGGCTGTTTCGTTAGATTCAAAGAAATAGTACATATCACCCCGCTGCTTAACATATCCCATCAAAATGTCAGAAGAACTTGCTTTATAAGCACGGGACACGTAAAAGATATCTTCAAAAACCGTTTCCGATTGATCTTTGCCATTGACTACAGTAAGATATGTGCGAAATATGAGCGGTGAATTAACAGGGGTAAAATAAACTCCTCGAACATGACCTTCTCCTACCCTTACCTGGTCATATACCTGTTTGGGCAAACGCATATCATAAAGGTCGTACAACGAAACCGGAGAAAAGTTCGTCCTTGAATTAGGTGGAACGAATAACTTGCTTTGTGATTGCGAGAGTTGTTTAAACAAATTTACTGCCGAAGTAACAGTCGTATCAGAAGATAAATTTTGCGCAATTGCTTCGAACACCTTTTCCGATTCAACCGGATCTGAAACGCTTTGTAACTGGTGGATGGCATAATCCTCAGCAATTAAAGTAGATTTATCCAGATCGATAAAGATGGGATCATCACTCATATTGTAAACTTCGTAATTAACCTTGCCGCCATATTCTCTAAATGAATATGTAACCACGATATTGTTTTTTGTTGTTGAGAAGTACCCGTTTTCGGTGGAAGGGAGACGATTATGATACGATTCAACCGTCGAAAAATAGTACGTGGAGCAGCCGGTCATCAACAATCCAAAACCTAACAACAATAATAAAAATGCATTTTTCATAATTGAATTATTAAAAGATTACGGTAAATTTGCCTCTATCACCTGACTGTAATGTGAAAACATGCCTGTTTTCGCTCATGTTTCACGTAACATCGCTCCTGTCTTTTTAGATCGAAAAGCACTTGTGCCAGTACCAGTTTTAACCGCTCAGGTGGTACCTGATGTGTAGAATCAGAAATGACCTGCTCGAACCGTTTCCAGGATATATCGAAAGTGGTTCCGTAGCGGTGTGTGGAATTTTCACTGGCGTTAATGTTTCTCTTTGTCAATGTAGAAAGATCATCGTCGGTACGAAGCACACTGGTCAGATATAGTCGGTAAAGTGGCAAATCTTTGCTGTACAGCGAATCACGAAAGTTGTGTGTAATATCGATGAAGAGTTGTGCGGCAGAAGGAACTAAAAAGGGAATGGAGTGCGTTAGATCGTACATTTTATAAAGCTCCAATTCGTCAGGAAGGCGTACTAATTCTTTTTTTAATTTCAGCGTATCATCGCGTAGCGACATGGGTGAAATTCCATTAGCAATAGCGGCTGACAGGTGTGCGTCCTGCAAATCGTTGAACTCCCGGTTGTAGTTTCCTGAAAACCGTTGTTTTCGTTCCAATGGAATTCCGAGTGCATCTTTTGCCACTTCAACGGTTTCGGCTTTCCCTTTCCCACAAAATGTGATCAGAAAAGGTATTGAAAACAACAGAATCCATCGAAAATATTTCATAAATACCACCTTAATTATTCATTTCACGAAGCCTAATTTTTGTAAGCATTTGTTTGGTATTCAATGGAAAATCACCATCCATCATCCACGAATAATAACTGGGTTCATTACGTAGAACCTGTGCTACCGATTTACCTTTGTGTTTACCGAAATTGAACACCTCAATTCCATTTTCATCGAAAATAAGTCGTCCGGCAAAATCCACATTATTGTTAAAACTGGAGTATTCTTTGGAAAGAAACGCGATATCATTTTCCAAATCGGGATATCTATCGAGTTGCGATTTCAACACCTCATAGGTTGCAATGGTATCTGCTTCAGCAGAATGCGCATTTTCCAGTTCCTTATCACAATAAAATTTGTATGCTGCTTCTAACGTACGTTGTTCTTTCTTATGAAAAATGATCTGAACATCAACAAATTTACGTTTGCTCATATCGAAATCCACTCCGGCTCTAAGAAATTCCTCCGAAAGCATCGGCACATCAAAGCGGCTGGAGTTAAAACCTGCTATATCACAGCCTTCCAGCATATCGGCCAACGATTTTGCAACCTGCTTGAACGTAGGACAATCTTTCACGTCCTCATCGGTAATTCCGTGAATGGCAGTCGCCTGCGGCGGAATAGGCATTTCAGGATTTATCTTTCTTGATTTTATCTCTTCTTTTCCGTTGGGATGAACTTTCAGTAATGAAATTTCGACAATTCTATCTTTAGTAATATTTATTCCGGTGGTTTCAAGGTCAAAGAAAACCAACGGATTTTTGAGGTTTAATTGCATATTTATTTGGGTTATCAGATTTCAGATGAAAGACATCCCTGTCTGCCGACAGGCAGGAGACATCCATCATCCGACATCTAACATTTTAGTCATTTAACATCATCGGCATCAGCAACGTGAGCATATCTTCATTTTCTTCATTTTCGGCAGGAAGAATGATTCCGGCACGTGAAGGATCGGAAAGTTCAATTTTCACATCGGTTGCTGGAATATTGTTCAGAATATCAATCAGGAAAACAGCTTTAAATCCGATGTTCATCACATTTCCATTATATTGACAAGGAATAATTTCTTCTGCGGAAGTAAGAAAATCGATATCCTGAGCCGAAACAACAATCTTCTCCTCCGACATTTGTAGTTTCACCAAACTGCTTGCCGGATTGGAAAATACGCTGACGCGTTTCAGAGCATTCAGTAAGGTAAGCCTGTCTAGCGTAACATTGTTGGGATTATTTTGGGGAATTACTGAGTTGTAGTTTGGATAACGCCCTTCCACAAAACGACAGATCATCACAAAATTCGACATCGTAATATACGCGTTGTTCTCATCGAACTTTATCTCCACCGTTCCACTTTCCTTCGGAAGGAGCGATTTTAGCAGATTAGCCGGTTTTTTCGGAAGAATAAACGATGAACGTCCATCTCCTTTTACGTCTTTGTGGATGACACGAACAAGTTTATGTCCGTCGGATGCCACAAAAGTAAGATCATCGGTGGTAATATCAAAGTAAATACCGTTCATCACCGGACGAAGTTCGTCGTCGGCGGTAGCGAAAACCGTTCTGTTAATTCCATTGAAAAGTGTGTCAGCTGCTATATTGAGTCCGATAGCCGACTCCTTCAATTCCTTTGGTTTCGGATATTCATCACCTTTCAAGCCAACAAAATTGTATTTCCCGTTGTGGTAATAGATGTAAACTTCCAGCGTTTCATCATTCACATCAAAAGTTAGCGGTTGATCAGGTAACTCTCTCAGCGGATCCAGCAGGTTTTTAGAGTTGATAGCCAAACTGCCTGTTCCTTCCGAGCTGTTTACTTCCACTTTGGTTTCCAATCGTGTCTCGTTATCGGCGGCTGTAATGGTTAACACATTTCCGTCCAATTCCAGAAGAAAACAATCCAAAATGGGTAACGTATTTTTTGAATTGATAACTCTGCTGATTGCTTGCAGATGGCTCAACAATGTGGCACTTGATACTACAAATTTCATAGGGAGTGAATTTATTTAATGTTTGATGTTTTGATATAATTTAGCAAATATACAAAATTATCTGTTTTGAAAAGATTTGTCTGTTCAAATTTTCTGAGATTTGTTGAAAAGATGCGACGGATTGATTCTCTACAAGAATCGCATCAATAATTCATTTTAACTTATATGTAATAAAACAAAGTAAAAAGTTTTTCAAAGACAACTGTCATATTTTATCTGCATTCTCAATACTCCATGACCACTGTTAAGTAAAGAATTTTAAAAAAACAATCAAATTTTGCATATCCATGATTAAAATCATTAACAATTTCTGTCATCAAGATCAAAAGAACATTTTGTTAAATTTATTCAAAAACAATATTTTAGTTAATTAATTTCATTTGACTGTATTTTGTGTATATATTTGTTTCGAAAAATGAGGAATAATGAACTCCTTCTCCAGTTTGCAAAATTTTAACAACTTGTTTAACGAATATCACGAACGTTTTATTCGTTTTGCATTAGGCTATGTGAGAAATCAACAGATAGCTGAAGATTTTGTATCGGAAGCGTTCACTATTTACTGGGAAAATCGTGGAAATCTTTTACCGGATACAAAGGCGCAAACCTACATTCTGACTATCATTAAAAACAAGTGTCTTAATCACCTTCAGCATATTCAAATCCGACAACGAGTAAAAAAGGAAATAAGTGATCACGCTGAGTGGCTTTTATCTACAAGCATAAATACGTTGGAAGCATGTGATCCGGATTTTCTTTTTTCGTCAGAAATTCAACAAATAATAGACACAACTCTAAATAAATTACCTGAAAAGACCCGCCAAGTTTTCGAATTAAGCCGCGATCAAGGACTTTCGTACAAAGATATTGCCGAAGAGATGGATCTTAGTATCAAAACTATTGAGTTTCACATCTCCAAAGCACTTGGACAACTGCGCCTTTCATTAAAAGATTTTCTTATTATATCTCCTTTTTTACTTTATTTTTATTAAA
>ENA-UOOM01001728-UOOM01001728.1-fermentation-metagenome-genome-assembly--contig:-NODE-1728-length-20015-cov-89.230261_pt1 | contig 20015 bp, 13 predicted proteins | sample MGYA00245781_ERZ724031 | MGnify/ENA primary metagenome ERZ724031 (study PRJEB28704, sample SAMN03018317) | fermentation metagenome | biome: anthropogenic terrestrial biome; feature: soil... | reverse complement strand
CCTACAACAACATCACTCCGCCGGAACGGGACAAGCACTTCGTAAATGTAATTCATAAGGATCTTACCCTTCCAATCGACAAGTTCCTTCGCAAAAGAGGCTCAGGATGACAAAACTCAGTTCCTGCTCCCGGCTCCCTGTTCCCTGCTCACAACCTGAACCCACCCCCACTATTTCGGAGTGCAATTACTCTGCATTTTGCGTTTACGATCCAAATACAATCACATTGAGAATCGCTGTTATCTATTCGACACAGTATAACCGTTGGTTATTCTTGAGGTAGAATTGACAACAGATATTCTATTTTAGATTCCGGGAGGAATTATGGCTGATACCAAACCTCTAATTGTGATGCGCTCAGGTCCCACCCCTGGTTCCAGTTATTACCTGGACAAACCCGAAATAACTATGGGCAGAGACGTTGAAAGTGACATCCCGATCCCTGATAGTGAAATTTCACGACGACATGCCCGTTTTATCGTTAAAACAGACGGTGTCTATATTGAAGACCTCGGGTCCACAAACGGAACTTTTCTGAATGGTGTGCGCCTCAGCTCACCGAAGCTCCTGGTCAATGGCGATTTGATCACCCTGGCAGAGAGTACTGTGATGAGTTTTGAATGGGAAGCCGCAGCTCAGGCAGCCGCCTATGTGCCCATCTATCGCGCTCATACGCCCGAACCCGACCCGGTGCCGGTTAGTCGGGAAACCGTATACGAATCGGTTGCGCAGCCAGTTCCTCAGCGCCCGCTTGCCCCGGAACCCACCCCGGAACCATCCGCCCGAAAACCCTGGTTTGCCAACTTCCTGGTGGTCCTCCTGGTCATTTTGATTATCATCGGTCTTGTGTTGACCTTTATGCCCGAGTCGTGGTGGTGCTTCCTTTCCTTCAACCGCCTTTCTGGCTGTTACTAAAAAACTCCAATTTCAATAAGCCCGTAAAATCGGGCTTTTTTTGTCTTAGAGGCGATTTTTTGATTTTCTCCACATTTTAAGGTATAATTACAAGGTTACGAAAATACGAAAAAAGCGCCAATTTTTGGCTGAAAGCTCTTATGACTGAAGAAATTAACACCCCTGATATGCCTGAAACACCCTGGATCGACAATCCTGACGCAGGTCTGATTACAGTCGGTATCGATGATCAGATGCGCACGGCATACCTCGATTATGCCATGAGTGTGATCGTTTCCCGTGCCCTGCCAGATGTGCGCGATGGGCTCAAACCTGTTCACCGACGTATCCTCTACGCCATGAATGACATGGGCATCCGCTCAAATACCCCCTTCAAAAAGTCCGCTCGTATTGTTGGTGAAGTGTTGGGTAAATATCACCCTCACGGCGATTCTGCCGTTTACGATGCCATGGCGCGCATGGCGCAGGATTTCTCCATGCGCTATATGCTCGTGCAGGGGCAGGGCAACTTTGGCTCTGTCGATGGTGACTCTCCCGCTGCCATGCGTTACACCGAGGCGCGCCTTGCGAAAATCTCGGATGAAATCCTGGCTGATCTGGAAAAAGACACTGTGGATTTCGTCGATAATTTCGATGGCTCGCTCAAGGAACCCGAAGTCTTGCCCGCCCGCGTGCCGACTTTGTTAATGAACGGCTCCAGCGGTATCGCCGTCGGAATGGCAACCAACATCCCCCCGCACAATCTGCGTGAACTGGTCAACGCCCTGATCGTCCTGATCGATCGCTATGAAGACATCGACGAAGTCAGCGTTGAAGACCTGATGCAGCATATTCCCGGTCCAGACTTCCCCACCGGCGGCATCATTGTTGGCTCTGAAGGCATCCGCCAGGCATACAGCACCGGTCGCGGGCATCTGACCATGCGCGGCAAAGCCACAATCGAAGAAATCCGCGAAGGACGCTATGCCATCATCATCAACGAAATCCCCTATCAGCTGAACAAAACCAGCCTGCTGGAACGCATTGCCGAGCTTCACCGTGAAGGGAAAATCGATTCGATCTCGGATATGCGCGACGAATCAGACCGCACCGGCATGCGCGTTGTGATCGAGCTCAAGCGGGCAGCGCAGCCCAAACGGGTGCTGAACCAGCTTTACAAATACACGCCGCTCCAATCCACCTTTGGCGTTCAGCTGCTGGCTTTGGTAAACAACGAACCACGTATGCTCACCCTGAAAAGAGCCCTCCAGCTCTACCTCGAACATCGCCAGGTGGTCATCACCAGGCGGACGCTGTTTGACCTCGATAAAGCCAAAAAACGTGCTCATGTCCTCGATGGTTTGCTAATCGCTATCGCCAACCTGGATGCTGTGATCAAAACAATCCGTGAATCACCAGACGCAGACGTAGCCAAAACCCGCCTGATGGAACGGTTTGACCTGTCTGATATCCAGGCTCAAGCCATCCTCGATATGCAGCTGCGCCGCCTGGCTGCCCTGGAACGGCAGAAAATTGAAGACGAATACAAACAGCTGATGGAGCTGATCGCAGAGTTGGAAGACTTGCTCGCCAACCCAAACAAAATCCTCGAAATCATTCGCGCAGACCTGACCGAAGTCGCGGATAAGTATGGCGACGATCGCCGCACGCGTATCGCACCTGACCACGAAATGGACCTCTCGGACGAATCCCTGATTCAGGATGAGCCTGTTTTCATTTCGATTACCAGCCGCGGTTACATTAAGCGCGTCTCCGACCAGGCATATCGCCGGCAGGGACGCGGCGGCAGAGGTGTGATTGGTCAGAGCATGCGTGGAGAGGATGAAGTCAATTTCTTCGTCAGAGCCAATACCCTTGATACCATTTTGTTCTTTACCGATAAAGGTAAAGTCTACTCAGGGCGCGTTTTCGAATTGCCGGAGGAAAGCCGCCAGGGTCGCGGCATCCCCCTGGTCAACATTATCAACCTCGAGTCTGAAGAAACGGTTACCGCAGTCTTATCGATCTCTGATTTTAGCCAGGCGAAGTATTGTGCCCTGGTTACTCGCCTCGGCAGGGTCAAACGCGTGCACATATCCGAATTTGAGCGCGTGCGCCCCTCCGGACTTATCGCCATCCGCCTGAACAACAACGACGAGGTCGGTTGGGCGCAACTAACCAGCGGGCAGGATGATTTGATTTTGGTCACCCGGAAGGGGAAAGCGCTGCGATTCCATGAAAAAGAAGTCCGTCCAACCGGACGCAGCACCATGGGCGTCTCTGGCATCCGCCTGCGCGGCGATGACCAGGTGGTTTCGATGGATCTGGTCGAACCCGGTGGTTTCCTGTTGGTTATCACGGAAAGGGGAAAGGGAAAGCGTACTCCCCTGGACGAATATCTCGCGAAAGGACGCGGCACTCTCGGTGTAACCACCATCAGCCAGGAAGCCCGCGCTGAAATTGGCGATATCGTCGAAGCTTGCGTAGTCCAGGAAGATGAAGACGTCACCCTGATCACACAGGCTGGGATCGTCTTGCGCACCAAAGTCGCTGATATTTCCATTCAGGGTCGCGCCACGCAGGGCGTGCATATTATGGATCTGAATGAGGGAGACAGCCTGGCAGCCATCGCCCGCATCTCCGCCCAGGAAGCAGAAGCAACTCAGAAAGAACGCAAGGCTGCTCTTGCGGATGAAGAAAACAGCCAGAGCTTCGGACCTGACAGCGGAATAACCGTTGAAGAAGAACAACTGGAAGAAAACGATCAAGTTTCAGATGAAGAGCCTGAAATTTCAGAGGAGTAAAGCGAAAACCTCTCCCCTTGCTGATCGCTAACGGTCAGCGAACCGTCCGGATTTACATATTCAGGGCAGAACACCCCCGTTTTGCCCTGGTATTGTTTAAATGGGACAAACTGACCTTTATAGGCGAGGTTTGCGTTCCAGTCATGCATAAATTGATCGCTGCCGAGGGTTTTACGTCTTCGTTGAATTGCCTCGAGCAGCTTTTCCAGGAAGGATTCAGGGTCTGTCAATGGTGCGCCTTCGGCTTTAAGACTGGTTGCCGGAGTTCGCAGCTCGCCAGCGGAAGCAAATGCCCGGTTGGTCAGGTTGATGCCTATGCCCAGTACCAATGATTGGGGCAAAAATCCTTGCCAGGCAAGCTCAGCCAGGATCCCGCAAACCTTTTTGTCCCTGATCAAGACATCATTAGGCCACTTGATTTTGGCATCCAGGTCAAAATCGGTTTTGAGCAGATCGATTATGCTTAGCGCGCCCAAAGCCGTGAAGCGACCCAGGCAGGCAGTTTCTTCAGGTTTCAAACGTAAAAGTACGGAAAAAGTAAGCGCGCTGCCAGGCTGATCAAACCATGTGCGCTCTTCCCTCCCTCGCCCTGCTTTCTGGTGACCCGCCCAGACAACAAACTCTCCGGTTATCTCTTCAGCCAGGCGGTGACAATCGTCGTTGGTTGATCCGGTCTCCCTTAAAAACAGCACGGACCAGCCCGCCAATTCCATCCAGCGACCGTGTTGGCAGGCTTGAATCTGATTCATGCCTGTATGTCTGCATGGATCGGCAGCCTGAAGCAGATTTTTGCCCCCTGCTTGTAGGATTCGTCGACCCAGATGGTGCCATTATGCGCTGTCACGATCGCTTTACAGAGAAAAAGCCCAAGCCCTGTGCCTTTACTGGTTTTTGAATCCCGGTCAGAGCGATAAAAGCGGTCAAACAAAAATGGCACGTCTTTTGGGTCAAAACCTTTGCCTTCATCGCTGATGCAGATTTGCACAAATTCACCTGTCACCAGACCAACGATTCGGATTTCTCCTGAATCAGTGTATTTTGTCGCGTTTATCAGCAGGTTTGAGATCAACTGGTTGATGCGACCTTCATCGGCAACGATCAGGGGGAAATCCTCGGGAAAATCGACGCTGATCTGGTGACCTTCTAGTTCCGGCAGGAACCGTTTAACTTGCTGCCTGACCAATCCTACGAGATCAATTTCAGTTTTCTTCACCGCGACATCGCCAGATTGCAGCCTGGTCGCGTCGAGCAGATCGTCTACCATATTTGCCAGATGATCAGCCTCTTCTTCAATCACCTCCAGGCTTTCCTGGATCATTTCAGGCTCCCAGTCAACATCTTTACGTCTTAATGTGCTTGCATAACCCTTGATCAAGGCGATTGGGGTTTTTAACTCGTGGCTGATTACAGAGATAAAGTTTGATTTGATCTCCTCAGCTTCCCGATAGCGTGATATATCACGCACGCTGGCTATGATATTGAGCAAGCGTCCTTCGTTCGAAAAAAGTGGCGCGTAGGTGATTGCCACAGGGGTGCATTCCATCCCTTCCCGCCGCACCAGGTTGCCTTCCAGAAACATTTCACCAGGGGCATAGTCTTTCCAGCCGGAGACAGTCAGGTCTTCCAGTTTCAGACCGGTTGGTTCTCCTTTCCAACGAACAACATCTTCATACTTCTGCCCGATTAACTCCATCGAGCTGCAGTTGAGCAGCCGGGTCATCGATCGGTTTGCACTTTGAACGCGCAGGTCGGGAGTTAAGATCAAAATTCCATCAGCCACCGAAGCCAAGAGCGCGGTAATGCGCATATTTTGCTCACGGATCTCGTTGTAAAGCCGCGCGTTTCGAACGGCGATCGCTGCCTGGTTGGCAAAATTGTTCAGGATGCTGTAATCGTTGGAGGTAAAGACACCCCGGTAATTACGGAAGACGAAAATCTGACCGATGGGCTTTTTTTGTACCAGCATCGATATGCCAACACCTGAGATCAAGCCCATGCTGATATCATTAAGCATCTTGTTAATCTCAGGGATGTTTGCTTCGGAATCGGATTCATTTTCCGATTGTTGTTGCAGCCAGCTTTCAATGTGTTCTGCCAAGGCAGGCTGAATGCCCTTACTAACAGCAAGGTGCCAGCCCCTGTGTTCGTCCGTCAGGGCAATAAAACCTGCATGCCCGCTGAGCATCTCGATCGAGATTTGTAAAATCCGGCTCAGCAAAGTGTTGAGATCCAACTCTTCTGTCAGAGCCCTTGAAATTTCAAGTAGATATTCCCGTTGCCGGACGCGATAATCAGGTAGCATAAGGCTATTTTATCGCATTACTGAATCACCTATGACGAATCTATAGGGTAATCGCGACAAATTTGTTAATTTTTTCCGTTTTTTACATGAAAGTATTAATTGTTGTTAAAACTGCATACCAGTCATGTAGGGCGAGACGTTTGTACCGGTGAAGCCATCTTTTCGTAGGGAACGTGGCTTGTCCCGTTCCGCCAAAGCCATCTTTACGTAGGGAACGCGGCTCGTCCCGTTCCGGTGAGGCTATCTTTTTGGAAGGAACGCGGCTTGTCCCGTTCCGGTGAAGCCATCTTTTCGTAGGGAACGCGGCTTGTCCCGTTCCAGCGAAGCAATCATTTGTAGGGAACGCGGCTTGTCCCGTTCCAGCGAAGCCATCATTTGTAGGGAACACGGCTCGTCCCGTTCCGGTGAGGCTATCTTTTTGGAAGGAACGCGGCTTGTCCCGTTCCGGTGAAGCCATCTATTCGTGGGGCGAGACGTTTGTACCGGCGAAGTCGTGTATTGAATACACCTTGCATTTTTCCCTACTCGCACATTGAGTGTTTTCAATCCGCCGACCACAACGACCACACACATCGGCGGATTGGAGGCGCAAAACGATCGCGTTAATCGAAATATCCGGCACCTCCAATACCGACTTCGTTGGTACAGATGTCTCGCCCTACACCGTATTCGGGAGGCATGGCAACCGCGAACAGGGAACAGGGAATACGGAATAGGGAACAGGAACTGGGTTTTGTCATTCTGAACGAAGTGATGCGAAGTATACAAAGTAAGAATCTGAATCTTTCCCAACAAGAACCTTACCGACTTCACCAGTACAGACGTCACGCCATACGGCTGTTCATGGGACGGCGTGGCAGCTGTCCCTTACGCTGCGCTTTCAGTAGCATTTCTCTTTGTGCCAACCGATCCTTATTCTTCGGTCAGAATGGGGGAGATGAAAATCGGGCTCAGCCAGAATATTACCCTGCCTCAAATTTTTACAGGGTTATGACCACCCTTCCACCTTCATCAACCGGTCATGATCTGTCATATCCATACGCAAAGGGGTAACAGAGATGTAACCCTGTTTGATCGCGCCGTAATCTGTGCCATCTTCAATCACACCCGTCGGTGGATCACCGGCGATCCAATAATAAGGTCGGCTGCGCGGATCCATGCGTTTTTCGAGCACATCATGATACAGGCGCACGCCCTGCCGTGTAAACTGCACCCCCAGGTGTTTTCCATCCGGAAGGTAAGGCACATTAATGTTCCAGATCGGGGCAGGCTTTTGACCATCCCAGTCAACAAACAACTTCACCACGATCTCGCAGGCTGCTTTGGCTGCGGGCTCAAAATCCAGCTCACCCTGGTGATATTCAGGCGCGTCGACCGAAACAGCAAAGCCGGGAATTCCGTTGATCGCGCCTTCCATCGCTGCTGTTACGGTGCCGGAATAGGTCACATCCAGACCGACATTGGCATTCGGGTTAATCCCCGAAAGCACAAGGTCGAATTCCTGCTCTATCGCACCCATCATTGCCATGGCAACGCAGTCCGATGGAGCTCCATCAGAGGTCCATGCAGGACTGCCATCCTCGAGCCGTGTCTCCCACACGCGCAGCGGTCTGCTCATGGTCTTCACATGACCGCAAGCCGACCAGTTATGGTTTGGCGCCAGCACAAAAACTTCCGCCCTGGGAATTTGCCGCGCCGCCTGCACCAACGCCAGCAAGCCTGGCGCGTTCACGCCATCATCGTTTGTGATTAATATCTTCATTCTTTGCCCTGTCAATGCCTTCTGCGTTTTTTTCTTTTCTTGCCTTGTTTATCCTGTGCCGCAGATTTCTCTGCTTCTGAATCAGCCGGCTTGGTTGGTCGATAACGGAACATCGTGCTGAGCACTCCCTGGCGAACTTCCGATAACAATTCGCTGAACATGGTGCTTGCCTGGCGCTTATATTGCACCAGCGGGTCGCGCTGGGCATAAGATTCCATCGTAATCGAAACTCTCAGCGCTTCCATGCGGGTAAGATATTCAACCCAACCTTCGGTGATCGTGCGCAGCAACAACTCCCGGTAGATGCGATTTTGTGCCTGGCTGCCCATGATCGCTGAGAGGCGTTCTTCCACATCTTCAGCCAACTCGCCAAAAGACCGATCGACAATCTGCTGCCATTCGGTTTGACCAATCTGCGTCTCGATCGCTTTTTGTGTCGCTTCAGGCAGCGCGTTCAGTTTTGCCTCGTTTTGCTTGTATAGCTTCCACTCATTCGCGCCGAAGATTTCTGCCAACCTGGTCTCGGCAGCTTCAAGGTGAGTCAGTACGCGTTCATAAACATCCTCGGTGGAAGTGCCCTCAAGCTCGTCCGCCATCGAAAAGACGTAGTTAAGTCGATTATGCGTGCGCAGCTGCTTGCGATGGGAGCGTTCATCAAAGGCAATATGCGTTCCCCTGGTTGTCAATTGCAGCGCAGCCAGCAGGGCATCGTCACCTTCCAGCGCCTCTTCGAGCATTTCCTGGTTTGCTTCGAGATCCCTCCGCACTTCCTGCGTATCCCCAAAAAGACGCTCGATGCGTCGTTCGCGCGTTATTTGCAGTTGCTCATTGATCCGACCCTTCACTTCGCCCCACGGGAGCTGAGCCAGGTCGCTGGGTTTTAGCAGCCATTTATCGCCGATTCTGCGCTCGAGGGTCATCAACAGCCTTCGGGTGATAGAGAGCATAATGCTCGTGCGCAGCGTCTCTTTGAGCGCGCCCTTCATGCTATCGGGGTCATCCTGGAGCATTTGCTGCTCGCGGGGTCCCAGGCGCACATTAGCCCCGATGATCGGGCTTAATTCAGCCTGGTAGTCGTGCCGCACATCTGTATCCAGGCTGTCGAGGTACGCATCAAGATTTTCATTGCCTTCAGCCAATTGGGCTTTGAGGTTCTGCTCAAAATGGTCAAAAAGGGTGTCAGCGCCTTGCTGAATGTGATTGTTTTCTGCTTCCACCGCCTCTTCCGCATACTTCAGAATCGCATTCTGGAGGCTTTCGACATCGTTTTTATCTGCCAGGTGATCCATAACCATTTGCATGGAGAAGGAGGGGTAGTTTCCAAATTCGGTGTTGATAACTGGCTGAACCTCTTCCAAAAATGCCAGCAGTTTCCAGGGACCTTCCGGGTCAGCCATGCCGGTCTCAACCCGGCTGCGCAGTTCGGTTTGGAGCATTTCATGCACATCATCGTGCAGGTTCTCTTTGTTAAAAATCTTGTCGCGCTCTTCGTAAATACGATTTCGCTGGGTATTCAGCACATCGTCATACTCAAGCAAGTGCTTACGCATGTCAAAGTTGGAGCCCTCCACCCTGTTTTGGGCTTGTTCAACCATCTTGTTTACCATGTTCATTTCAATGGGCATGTTTTCGTCAACATTAAACCGGGAAAGCATGTTCTCCATCTGTTCACCACCAAACATGCGCATCAGTTCGTCATCCAATGCCAGGTAAAAACGCGACGATCCGGGGTCACCCTGGCGTCCCGCTCGACCGCGCAGCTGGTTATCGATGCGCCTGGCTTCGTGGCGTTCAGACCCGATCACATGCAGTCCGCCCAGCTCGCGCACTTTTGCCATGTCTTCCATGTACGTGACAAAGGTGTCCAGTGCCTGTTGTTCTTCGTCGTCCTCGAACTCAGAGTCCAGTTCTCTCACCGCCTCCAGCCGTTCAGGCATAGTCATATCGTAAGGATCCTGCTGGCTGTATTTCGCCAGCACCTGGTTGACCTTAGAAAGCAGGCTTTCATTCAGCTCACCTCCCAGCTTGATGTCAACACCGCGTCCTGCCATGTTGGTCGCGATCGTTACCGCCCCAAAAGCGCCGGCACCAGCAATGATCAACGATTCTTCCGTGTGTTTGCGCGCATTAAGCACTTCGTGGGGCAGCCCACCGTCAAACAATACCTGTAAACGATGCCAGTCGTTGTGATTAAGGTTCAAAATCTCAAGCAATGGGGCACGATTAGTCTCGTCATTAAGGTCCATGCTTGCCATGCCAAAATCGCGGCTCAATCGGCGAAGCTCTGTCATTCGCAGCTGTTCCAGGGGTTCGTTCAGCGGTTTCAGCTCGGGGGCGTCGATAAAGTCTTCTTCGTTGATGTTCTTTTTGCGGAAGAAGGCTTTGCGCATCAGACTGACCTGCAGCAACCTCCGGATCATTTCCGGCGCCAATCGTTCTGAAAGCCGTTCTGAGCTTTCCACCGAAGTGGTGCCGACCAATTGCGGTCTGCCGTTGACATGGTAGCGGATAATTTCCAACACAATTGCCCGCACCTTGCCTTCGCCGGTGCGATAAATCACATCCGGGTAGTCTTTCCGCTTGTAGAAGCGCGGGGATTGATTGGGGTCATCCTCATTGAAGTAAAAGGTATATTTGTAGCCTTCGTCATCCTTGGTTTCTTCTGCTTTCAGACCGCTATCAGCACGCTGGGACCGATATTCCAGGTGAGAGGGGATCGGCAGCACGTCCAGCCCATAGATCCGGTAAAATTCTTCTTTTTCAGTCAGAGCTGTACCAGTCATTCCGGAGAGCTTATCGTACATACGGAAGTAATTTTGGATTGTTATGGTGGCATGCGTAATATTTTCTGCCTGGACTTTGACGCCTTCTTTTGCTTCAACTGCCTGGTGTAAGCCGTCAGACCAGCGCCGACCGGGCATCATGCGTCCGGTGAACTCGTCTACGATGACAACCTCACCACTCTGCACGATATATTCCTTATTACGGTGGAAAAGGTGCTCTGCCCGCAGCGCCTGTTCCAAAAAACCCATCCAGCGAGCTTGTTCAGGGGTGACATCCTCCGGACGTTCCGGGTCGGAGAGCAAAATCCCCAGCATATCTTCCACGTGCGCCAGCCCCACTTCGGTCAGGGAGACATTACGGTCTTTTTCGTTGACTTCAAAATCTTCCGGGTTGAGCGCTTTCACGATTTGCGCCATACGCATATAGTTTTCAGAGTCTTCGTGAGCCGGACCCGAAATAATCAACGGGGTTCGGGCTTCGTCGATCAGAATATTGTCAACTTCATCGATTATGGCAAAGTGATGACCGCGCTGCACGCGCTGGTTCCACTGCATGGCGATATTGTCGCGCAGGTAATCAAAACCGAATTCACTGTTGGTTCCATAAGTAATATCAGCCAGGTAGGCATGCTTTCGGGAGGTTTGGCGTAAAAAGTTTTGGTCTTCATTTAAAGATCGTTCTTCGGGGTCGTACAGGTATGCCCTTGGGCTGCCTTCGACAGCTGTGATTGCCTGCAGCACACCCACGCTCAAGCCCAAAAAATGGTAGATCGCGCCCATCCAGCGTCCGTCACGCCGTGCCAGGTAATCGTTCACCGTGATCAGATGGGTGCCTTTGCCTTCAAGCGCGTTCAGGTAGAGCGGCAGGGTTGCGGAAAGAGTCTTTCCTTCACCGGTTCGCAGCTCTGAAATCGCGCCTTGGTGCAGATTGATACCGCAAATAAGCTGAACATCATAGTGCCTCTGCCCCAATACCCGTTTGCTCGCCTCGCGCACTGCAGCATAAGCTTCTGGCAAAAGTTCGTCCAACGACTCACCGCTGCTCAATCGTGAGCGAAATTCGCTGGTTTTCGCTTTCAGCTGCTCATCCGTCAGAGCTTCAAAACTGGGTTCCAGAGCGTTGATCTGATCAACAACTTCCACCAGTTCTTCGATCCTTTTTCGGTGAGGATCTCCCTTAAATATTTTGCCAATTTTCTTAAACATAAGCCCTGTTCCTTTTAACACGACCTGGATTCTCAAGTCACGAGGAAAAATTATAGCATAGTGAAATCCTTTTACTTTTACTGGTATCATTGAGGGAAGAGCGTACAATTCTATTATCACATGGAGGTGATCGCGATGGATGATAAGGGATGTTTTGGCTGCGGATGTGGTTGTTTTAGCGTTTTGATAATTCTGGGCATTCTTCTGGTAATCGGTCTTTGCGCATTGCTGGGATTGGTTTTTTCAGATTATTCAACGGAATTCGGCAGCCTGATTCAGGGAGTATCCCAAGCCCTCAGCTACATTGCGTAACTGTTGTAAACAGAATTAGTAGGAAGAAGTAAGATGTCTGACTTTGCGTCGAAGACTCAGTTTTTGGTCGTTGGTGCCGGCATTGCCGGGGTGAGCGCTGCGGAAGCTATTCACAAAACCCAACCAGATGCCAGCATTACCATGGTATCCGATGAACACAACCTGCCCTATTTTCGAATGAATCTTACCCGTTATCTCGCCGGTGAACTCGAGCGCGACCGGCTTGATTTGCATAACCGCGAATGGTATCACGAAAACCATGTCGAAATCATCCTGGATACTCATATTGATGATATTGATGCGGCTTCCAAACAAATTCGCCTGGAAAATGGTCGCCTGATTGAATATGACAAGCTGATTTTAGCCAACGGCGCCAGCCCCTTCGTCCCCCCGATTCCCGGTCGTGAATTGGACGGAGTGATGACCCTGCGCTCACTTGAAGATGCTGATAAGATTTTGAATATCACCGCAGAACCTGCCAACGTGGTCTGCATTGGCGGCGGTTTGCTGGGGCTTGAAATTGCCGGAGGCATTGCTCAGAAGGGAACAAATGTAACCGTTCTTGAAGCGCTGGACTGGCTGCTTCCCCGTCAACTGGGAAAAGAAGCGGCTGAAATGCTGCGGGGTCAAATTGAAGCAATGGGTATCAAGGTCATTGTCCCTGCCAGGATTAAGCAAATTAGTGGAGAAGGCAAGGTCAGCGCGGTCGAACTTGATGACGGAACCATTATCCCAGCCAACCTGGTGTTAATTAGCGCTGGCATCCGCCCCAATCTCGACCTGGCAAAGAGAATCGGACTGGAAGTCAACCGCGGTGTCATTGTTAATGAACACATGCAAACCTCCGACCCGGATATCTATGCCGCAGGCGATGTCTGTGAATACCACGGCATCCTGTACGGGCTTTGGGTTCCCGCGAGAAAACAAGGTGAAGTGGCGGGTCGCTCCGCGGCAGGTCAGCCCACTGAATATCCCGGAGACCCGCCTTCCGCGAAACTGAAAGTTTTAGGGCTCGATTTGTTCAGCATCGGTCAGTTCTCGCCTGCAGAAGCAAGTGACCGCCTGGTCACATGGCAGGAAGGCGACAGATTTATCAGTTTCCTATTTCGAGATGCCAAAATGATCGGCTCGAACCTTTTGGGCGAAACCGGACTGGACATGAAAGTAAAAAAAGCCATCGACAGCGGTAAAGACTTTAGTGAAAGTATGCAGGGAGAGATGAACCTTCAGGATCTGATCGCACTGTTGTAGTCAGCCGTGCATGTGGTACTAAATCCGTTCCGCTGAAACTGTCTTTTCGTATTCAATGTGCACCGCGCGTTCCGACGAAGCCATCATTACCGACTTCGCTGGTACAGGTGTCTCGCCCTACGGCTACTCGCGGAACGGCATGGCAGCCGTCCCCTACTCTGATAGTAACGCAAATAATTTGTTGGGAAGGTGCACCGCGCGTTCCGACGAAGCCATCATTTCGTAGGGCGAGATTGAGGGGATTGTGACATTAGTGTTTCGGCGATGTTGCTCCCCCTCAATCCGCCGTATACAATGACCGCCCACAATTGCGGTTGGAGGTGCAATACGATCGTGCCAATGGATATAACCGGCACCTCCAATACCGACTTCGCCGGTACACACATCTCGCCCTACAGCTACTCGCGGAACGGCATGGCAGCCGTCCCCTACTCTGATAGTAACGCAAATATTTTGTAGGGAACGTGCACCGCGAGTTCCAGCAAAGCGATGCTGTTGTAGCGAACGTGACACCGCCCGTAAGTTGTTCCATCCGTGCTGCCTCCTGAACAGCTATATTGGTTGGCATAACGCATGGTGTGGTTTGGAATAAAAAAGAACACCTGCTTTTTTTTATACTGGTGCCCTTTCTGGCTTTATCCGTGCTGTTCGGAGCTGCTTATCCTTGCTATCCGAAGGTAATTTTTATTAAAATCTCCTCGTTGAAAAGCGTTTGTGGGCGCTAGAGGACTCGAACCTCCGAACCTCACGGATGTGAACCGTGCGCTCTAACCAACTGAGCTAAGCGCCCCAGAGTGTCAGGATTATAGCAAAACAAGCTTTTTTTGTCCACTTTTTACAGGCAAAATTACCAATTTCACTTTCTTGTATAATTTAGATTAAATACGCTCTGGGCGTCAGACTCTCAGATCGTCAAAGCTAAGGAAGTACCCATGAAACACATCACGATCCTGCTCATGCTCATCCTGCTTATTTTCAGCGCTTGTGAGCCACTGCAAACACCTCCCCCGGAAGTAACCCCTCAGGTGACTGAAAGCGAATCTGCACAGAATCAACCCCCTGAGCCATATCCGCTCCAAAGCGAACCTCCCGCCGGCGAACCTGAATTGCCATCAGAAACGCAAGTCCGTGTCCCCACCAACCCACCTGTACCAGATTTGCCCACGGATGTCACTCCTGGTGAAATGGTGGAAATTGCGGGCGGCACTTTTTTGATGGGCTGCGCTCCGGATAACAACGCGGGTTCAATCTGTCCCGGACCAGAAACTCCAGCTCACGAGGTCACGCCCCCATCCTATTTCATTGACCGCTATGAAGTCACCAACGGGCAATACAAGCAATGTGTTGATGCTGGTGCTTGCAGAGCTCCCCTTACAAAAGCGTCCCGAACACGTACGGACTACTACGGCAACCCTGACTTTGATGCCTACCCGGTCGTCAATGTGTCGTTTGCGGATGCCAAAACGTATTGTGAATGGTCGGACCTGCGCTTGCCAACCGAGGCTGAGTGGGAATTTGCTGCCCGCTCAAGCGAAGCCAACCTCTATCCCTGGGGCAGCCGTGAGCCGGATTGCACATTGGCGAACAGCGTGAACAACCTGAACGCCATGCCGTGTGTGGGCGACACTACCATGGTAGGTTCATATCCGGAGGGCGCCAGCGCTTTTGGCGTGATGGACATGGCTGGTAATGTTTGGGAATGGGTGGCAGATTACTACTCACCTGAATATTACTCGGTGAGTCCAACGGAAGCCCCATTCGGTCCTGTAAACGGCTCAGAGCGCGTTGTGCGCGGAGGCGGTTGGTCGAATAACTGGGTCTTCTTGCGTTCTTCGGCGCGAGCATATGACCTGCCGTTCTTCAGCGGCTTCGACCTCGGTTTCCGCTGCGCTGCGGATATGGATTAAGACCTTCCACATCGCTTAGCTGCCTTCTTCCCGGCAGGGTCGTGACTGTGCCGGTGATTAAGAGCGCCAGGAGGACCAAAAATTTCAGACTGAGCCGATCTGCCTGCATCCAGCCACAGGCTGAATCCGAGAGGGTCAGGGGGAAAAATCAGGCAACACTGCGAGATTAACCTAAGATTATCTATAGCTATTACTGCAAAACTCTGGTTTAATTACCGCAGAAAGAGGTGAAACATGTTCGATGGAAATTTTACAAGTACATCTGGAAAGACTCAGTTTAAAGGATTCAAAGTTGGCGGAAAGGTCTTACTCGCGATAATCATCGTCCTGGCTGTGTTGGTTTTAATCACATCCGCTTTTTACGAAGTCCCCGCCGGCAACATTGGTGTCGTCACTCGCTTTGGTGCGGTGGACCGGGTTGCCTACCCTGGCATCAATATCAAAATCCCATTCATAGAAAAGGTAGTTAAGCTCAATGTTCGCACCCAAAAAGATGAAGTCCCGGCTACTTCCATGTCGGAAAATCTCCAGGTTGTGACAGCCCTGATTGCAGTAAACTACCACCTGGACGGCAGTCATGCGAAAGAAGTCTACCAGAACATCGGCGCCAACTACGCCGACATAATCGTGGCGCCGGCGATCCAAAACACTTTCAAGGCTGTAACCGCCCGTTTTTCAGCTGAAGAGCTGATTACCAAGCGAGATGATGTGCGCATTCAAGCTGAAGATGAATTGGCAAAGCAGCTGGAGCCATACTTCATTGTGGTCGAAAACTTCAATATCGTCAATTTCGATTTCTCGGCAGAATATCAAAACGCGATCGAAGCCAAACAGGTCGCCCAGCAGCAGGTTGAGACCTCCAAACAAAAACTCGCCCAGGCTGAGATTGATGCCCAAACCGTGATCGCACAAGCACAGGGTCAGGCAGACGCCCAAAAAGCTCTCAACCAGACCGGAGCGCTGACGGATGAGTATTTGCAATATCTCTTCCTGACCCGCTGGAATGGAATTTTGCCCCAGGTAATGACCAGCGGAGCTGATTCGATGATCGACGTCTCCCGATTTATGAACTTCCCGCAGCAGGAACCTTAAGTTTCGACAAAAAATGGAAAATGGTGAGATACTTGTATAATATCGGCGATAATACAAACATACTTCGTTCTTTTTAAGAAAAATATCGCATGGAAAAGGAGTTAATATGGCAAAGTTTGAAAGAGAAGTAGAAATTGATGCCCCGCTCGAAAATGCCTGGCTCGTCCTGATAGATGCCAGCCGCTGGCCCAGATGGCTGCCCTTTATGGATTATGTAGCCCTGGTTGGACCGATAAGCGAAGGGTCAGTTCTCGAATGGAAAAACAAAGACAAAGTCGGAACGGCAACTGTGACAATTTTCAAACCTGAGAAAGAGCTTGAAATTGTTACCGACATGGAAGGGGATAAAGACCGCCATAATTTCACCCTGCGCAGCAGCGGTGGCTTTTTTGGTTTGAATGCCGATGAGGTCAAAGTCGAATATAAACTGGACACCTTGTCCGGGGGTGGTGTTATTGGTCGTTTTATTTCCAGTGGCAATCCCCGCGACATGCTTCGTGTCAAAAACACAACCAATGCTCTGCGAAAACTTATCGAAGAGCAATTTTCGCATGAATAATTGAAAAGGAGTATTAATCATGGGTTTAATTACCTCAATTCTTGTTGGTCTTTTAGCCGGTATGGCAGCCTCATGGCTGATGAAAAAAGATCATAAATGGTATGTTGATATTCTCATTGGAATCCTGGGTAGTGTTTTGGGCGGTTGGATCACCAGCCTCTTAACTGGCAGCAATCTGGTTACTGGTTTCAATCTCACTACACTCTTGGTTTCGATTGGTGGTGCAGTTTTAGTGCTGCTAATCTACAACTGGTTTACAAACCGGAAAAGATAAGGATTATTACCAGGAAAGGTCGGCTATACACCGACCTTTTTTTTGTTCCGAATAGTTTTTCCAGAAAGATTCATTCGCCACTCACTGCTGAATTGTGTGTTCCTTGAAAGGTTTTTACCTCTAAAAAGCATTTAATTAGCTATAATTCCTTAAAACAATATAGACTATGTTACAGTAAGTTTCGTTTCCTTAACTACAGCTGTTCAAAGAATGGAAGGTTATTATGTCCGATGATATTCCCGAAGTAAACGCCCAACGGAGGCGACGCGGCAGCACACCAACCGGGCAAGCCGGGCGCCCTGTTCGCAAACAAGAAACCCGCCCTTCATCAGGAAGTGGTGGAATCGGTATGACCCCGTCGCCAACTTCCGCCGGAAGTGGCTCAAGTGGAAGCAGCAGCAGCGGCTTGGGGGGGCTTGGAAGTGGACTGGGCAGTCTTTTAGGCGGCTTGGGTTCAGGTTCCGGTACAACCGGACGGCGTGGAGGCTGTGGCAGCATCATCGGTGTCATCCTCGTGGTGGCGGTAATCATCTTCCTCTTCCGCAACTGTTCGGGTGATGGTCTCTCGCTTCTGCCACAGGTCGATCAACAGGAGCCTGGGATCACACAACCGACTCAGGATACCAGCTTCGTGCAGCCCGTTTCACCCACCGCCACACGCGGGGTGCTGCCCACTTCATCTGGTCGCAGTGGTGATAAGTGGTTGGTCATGCTTTACCATAACGCGGATGATCAAGCTCTTGAACGCGATATCTTTATCGACTTCAACGAGGCAGAATTGATCGGTTCCAGCCCCGACGTAACCATCGTCAGCCAGTTAGACCGCTTCAGAGGCGGTTTTAACGGGGATGGCGACTGGAGCTCGACCCGGCGGTACCTGGTGCAATATGACGACGATCTCAACCGGATTGGTTCCGAACTGATCGCTGACATTGGTGAAGCCAATATGGGCGATGCGGCAACCCTGGTCGACTTCGTCAGCTGGGCTTCAAACACTTACCCGGCAGACAATTATGTCTTAATCATGTCGGATCACGGCATGGGTTGGCCTGGAGGCTGGTCTGATCCGGCGCCTGCTCAACGGGACAGGAGCTCCAGTGCCCCGCTCACCGCAGCTTTACAAGACGATATCCTCTACCTGAATGAAATGGAAGACGCGCTTCGGCAGATCCAGGCAACCACCAATATCGATCAATTCGAACTTATTGGGCTGGATGTCTGTTTGATGAGCATGATGGAAGTCTATTCCGCCCTGGCTCCGTACACTAAATACGCGGTCGCCTCCGAAGAAACAGAACCAGGCGTTGGCTGGGCTTACTCAGCTTTCCTGAGCCTGCTGGTCTATGACCCAACAATCTCAACAGCAGACCTGGCAACAAACATCGTTGAAAGTTACATCGTCCAGGACGAACGCGTGACAGACGACCAGGCACGGGCAGAATTTTTGGCTCAAAACTCAAGCGGAGGCGGATGGTATGTCAACCGTATGAGCGCAGCCCAACTTGCGAACCAACTTCAGCAGAATATCACCTTGACCGCCGTCAACCTTGAAAACTTCCAGGGATTGGTCGACAGCGTGAACGAATTTTCCTACCAGCTGCAACGCCTCGACCAGCGGGTTGTCGCAGAGGCACGCGGCTACACGCAGTCGTACACCTCGATTTTCGGCAGCAACGTTCCCCCGTCCTTCATCGATCTGGGTCATTTTGTGCAGCTGATTTACAAAAACACTAACGATGCCAACGTGCGTAGCGCTGCCGAAAATGTAATTAATTCCCTTAACCAGGTGATTGTCGCTGAAAAACATGGACCCGGCAAACCCGGTTCGACCGGCATCGCCATTTACTTCCCCAATTCGCAGCTTTATTCGACTCCCACCACGGGGATGTCTTCCTACACTGTGATTGCCGATAGCTTCAGCCGCTATTCGCTATGGGACGATTTTTTGGCTTATCACTATTCCGGACGTCAGTTCCAGGCAACCGCGGCTGAACCCGTGCTGGTTGAACGTGCCAGCCAGATTCCAGGCTTGGGCTATGTCCAGGTTAGTGAGATTGAAGCCTCCTCGAATGTGGTCAGCCCAGGCGAATCCGTTGAACTGAGCACAGTCATCACCGGGGAGAATATCGGTTACATCTATTTCTTCACCGGTCTGTTGGATGAAACTTCAAACAGCATCTACGTCGCTGATACCGATTACCTTGAAAGCCCCCAAACCGGTCAGGAAGCCGGTGTTTACTACCCTGTTTGGCCCAACGCTGAACAATTCCGTCTCAATTTTGAGTTTGAACCGCTTATTTTCACCATCGTCGCCGGAGACCAGGAAGTATTGGCGCTCTTCAACCCGCAAAGTTATGGTCGTGACTATACCGAAACAGTCTATTATGTCGACGGTACCTATACCTTCGCTGAAACAGGTGAAAGCCGCACTGCTCAGCTGCTCTTCAGGGACGAAAAACTGTTCCAGGTTCTGACTTTCACAGGCGGCACAAGCGCCGGTGCGCCCTGGGAGACAATCCCCAATATCGGGGATACTTTTACAATCAGTCGGCGCTGGTTGGACATGGACACCAGTGGTAATGTGACCGGGGTCTCCTTTGATGAGGGCGATACGATCACCTTCACCGGGGATACAATCGAGTGGGGCACGCAATATTTGCCTGACGGCACCTACCTGGTCGGTTTTCTCATCGCGGATATGGATGGCAACATCACCCCGGCTTACACCCAAATTACGGTGAGATAAGTACAGGCACCATTACGCCAGCGTGCCCGACCAAGCCAATACGGAATATTATGCCTGTAGGGGACGGTTGCCACGCCGTCCCGCGAGTAGCCGTAGGGCGAGATTGAGGGGGTTTTGACATTG
>ENA-UOOM01001727-UOOM01001727.1-fermentation-metagenome-genome-assembly--contig:-NODE-1727-length-20017-cov-7.050897_pt1 | contig 20017 bp, 15 predicted proteins | sample MGYA00245781_ERZ724031 | MGnify/ENA primary metagenome ERZ724031 (study PRJEB28704, sample SAMN03018317) | fermentation metagenome | biome: anthropogenic terrestrial biome; feature: soil; material... | reverse complement strand
AGGCATATCATAAATTTTTTATGAGGTGATTATGTGTCGCTAGCTGAAAATGCAGCTAAAAAACCCCGGACGGCTAAACCGGGTTCGCTCAAAGAAAAAGCCTATCAGATCCTGCGCCGGATGATTCTGACCGGTGAGTTTAGGGGCGGGACGCAGGTAGTTGAAGCGGACTTGGTTACTCGCCTGCAAATTGGACGCACACCTATTCGGGAAAGTGTTCTGCGACTTGAACAAGAAGGGTTAGTAAGGATTGTGCCACATAAGGGTATTTTCATTAATGAGATGTCACTCAAAGAAATCCAAGACCTCATCCAATTACGCTTTTGTCTCGAATTATTCGCGATTCGCGAAGCGATCAGCTACATTACCGACAATGATATCGAAGGAATGTCTCAAATCGTTGATCTCCAGGAGCAGGCTATGCAGGAATGTGATATGTACGAATACATGGAGCTCGACCAACGTTTTCATCAGAAGATTTTTGAGATAATCGGCAATGATCGGATGCTGCGCATCATGGGTAATCTGAGTGATCAGTTGGTAGCCTGCGGTATTCGCGGATTGCGCAAGCAAGAGCGTCTAGTCCAGGTGATTATAGAACATAGGGAGGTGGTGCGGGCATTGAGCAAACGGGATGCAAATGCTGCTTTCGAAGCTGTCAAATTGCATCTCGAACGTGTCAGGTGTAGCTTAACCGATCTGTAATGTGAATTACATCAAAGTGTCTGGCCGGAGGCTTTGGCACAGAAGGCGAAAAGGGAGGACATCTAATGGCTACGAAAAAATCTTTGAGAATTCTCATCTTGTTGGCCGTAGTATTAGTAATTGCAGCGGTTGTTATTGTGTCGCAAATGTCACGTACCAAATCAGAAATCGTTATTGGTGTAGTTGGCGCCCGTACCGGTGATAATGCTGCGCTCGGAGAGAAACAGGCCAATGGTGCCAAATTGGCGGTTGAAGAAATTAACGCCAATGGTGGAGTGCGCGGCACGGAATTGGTGTTAGCTCTAGAAGATTCCCAGGGCCTTCCAGCCCAGGCGGTTGCCTGTCTGGATAAGCTTATTTATCGTGAAAATGTTTTGGCGGTAATTGGTGACTGTCAGAGTTCTCCGACCCTCGCAATGCTGCCTGTAATTGCCAAAGCAGAGATCCCGTTGCTGGCGCATGGAACCAGCCTAAGCATTACACAACAGAATAATCCCTGGGTATTCCGTACCAGAGCAAATGATGTTGTTAAATTTAGTTCCCTGGTCGGCTTCCTCGTTGGTGAAATGAACTATAGCAAAATCGCTGTATTTCATGATTCAGCCGACTACGGTATTGGTGGTGCCGATGCCATTATCGGCGGGTTGGCTGAGCGCAGCATGGATGTTGTGGCTAATGAATCCTGGACCCCTGGAGATAAAGATTTCAGCTCCCAGTTGATTAACATCCGCAATACTAAACCCGATGTAGTTATTTTCATTGGCCCGATGGTTGATATGGGTCTGGCCATGAAACAAGCGCGCCAGATTGGCATCGAAGCCCAGTTTGCCGGCGGAGCTGGTATTGAATCTGAAACCACAGTAGGCGCTGCTGCAGGGGCTGCGGAAGGGCTTATTTTTGCGGCCGGATTCATTTCATCCAATCCTGATTCTAAGGTGCAATCATTCGTATCTAGTTTTGAGGAACATTTTGGTTACAAACCAGATGACTTCGCAGCTACTGGATACGACTCAATTTATTTGCTGGCCGCAGCCATTGAAGAAGCAGGTACCGATCCGGCCGATATTCGTGATGCGCTTGCCAATCTCGAATATCAGGGCGTAGAAGGTACCTTTGATTTTGACTCCGTCGGTGAAGGTCTCCATACAATGGCATATGGTAAAGTCGCTAATGGAGTACCGACTTACTTCGATCCCAATAACCAATAAGGGTGGCAGCTTTTCCAAACGCATGAGAGATAGAGGTGAATCACACCACCATGATAATCCAACTAATTATCTCCGGTCTGGCTATCGGCAGTGTATATAGTCTGGTGGCGTTGGCGCACTCCCTAATCTGGAGCGGTGTTCGGGCGGTTAACTTTGCTCAGGGTGAAGTATTTATGGCGGCCGCGTTTGTAGCATTAACGGCTTTGTCCGGGGCCGGCCGCCTGCCCGCCCTTCCCTTCGGGGCTGCTGTTCTAGTGGGAGTTGTTGCGGCTTCGCTGATCGGCTTGGTAATTTACAATGTTGCTATTAGGACCACCTCTAAAAAAGGGTTTCTATATGCGCTGGGCGCTTGTATCGGCTTTTCCACATTACTACAGAGCTCAGCCATTCTGATCTGGGGTTCAACAGGCGAACAGTTTCCGGCGCAAATTTCAATGGTTCCGTTGCGCGTTGGATCAATTTTTATTGCGCCACAAGATCTCTTTATCATGGGGATTAGTCTGACGGCCATGATTATTCTCTACTTCTTTCTTTCCAAGACTCGTTTGGGAACGGCGATGCGCGCAGCTGCGCAAAACCGTGAAGTGGCAGGTTTGATGGGCATCAGCCATCGCCTTACGGATTCATTGACCTTTATGGTCGCCAGTTGCCTGGCTGGCCTTGCTGGTATATTACTGGCTCCAAAATTCTTTGTAACACCTCAGATGGGCAGCATGATTAGTTCCAAGGGTTTTACTGCAGCCGTGCTGGGTGGTTTCGGGAGTATTCCTGGCGCGGTGCTCGGGGGGTTATTGCTCGGCGTTTTGGAAAATATTTCAGCAGGCCTAATTTCGTCGAGTTATAAAGATGCAATTTCATTTTTAATCATGGTTCTGATTATTATGTTTAAGCCAGAAGGACTTTTGGGAGTCAAGGGGGGCAGAAAAGCGTGAAGGCGAGACATCATGAGAATTTCATCACCCATGTCCTACCCTTTATTCTTATAGGAGTTATTGCCCTGGTGCCACTGCTGACGAGAGATCCCTATCTCATGCATATTTTGGTACTGGGCGGTATTTATGTGATTCTGGCTATAGGGATGAATATCATCACCGGCTATTGCGGTCAAATCAACCTTGGAATGGCCGGCTTTTTCGCCGTTGGTGCCTATACTTCGGCATTGCTTACGACTAGACTGTCACTAAGCTTCTGGCTGGCCTTGCCTATCTCGGCACTTGTTGCCGGTGTTGCCGGCGTCTTAGTCGGAGTGCCGGCCTTGAAAGTACGCGGAGGCGTTTATTTGGTATTGATTACCACCAGCTTTGCCGGTATTGTTCAGGTGATTCTGAATCAGTGGGTTTCATTGACCAAAGGTCCGATGGGGATTGTCGGAATTCCGGCCCCGGCTATTGGTAACGTATTGATTTATGAACGTATACACTGGTTCTATTTGACTTATGCAATAGTTGCCGTGATAGTATTTTTGGCAATTAGGCTGGTTGGTTCGCGGATTGGTCGCAGTTTCGTCGCCTTGCGGGAAAGTGAGACATCAGCACAAAGCATCGGTATCAGCCCGGCATTCTACAAGGTGCTTGCTTTTGTCTGCTCCGCCGTCTTGGCTGGTATTGCCGGTTCTATTTATGCTCACTACATGACTACCATTAGCCCGGATGCCTTCGGTTTCAATCTTTCAGTATTGGCGCTGATCATGATCGTGGTGGGTGGTATTGGCAGTATACCAGGTTCGATTGTCGGTGGTGTTGCATTGGCGCTCTTCCCGGAATGGCTGCGTGCGTTAGGCCCATATCAATCAGTAGCCTATGCGGCTGGTATTATTCTGGCAGTTGTCTTTTTACCTAAAGGACTTCTTATGATGGGTGTGGATGCGGTCCAGCTCATCAGGAAATGGTTCCTCGCGCCTGATGAAACCAGCGAAAAGGAGGTGTCCTGACGGTGCTGCGCGTGCAAAATTTGACGAAACGATTTGGCGGGTTGGTGGCCGTAGACAATATTGACCTTCATGTGCGCGAAGGAGAAATCCGCGGGTTGATTGGCCCGAACGGTTCCGGAAAAACCACATTCTTTAATTTGATCAGTGGATTCGACAGGGCAACCTCCGGTAAGATCGAATTCATGGGTTCCGATATAACGGCCGGCAGCGCTCATGGGCTGGCACGCAAAGGCATAGCTCGCACTTTCCAGCATATCGATTTATTCAAAGGCATGACGGTACTGGAAAATGTGACTGCTGCCGCTCAATGCCATGCTAGGCCACGATTTTGGAGTTCATTATTGGGAACCCCCTCAGTTCGTAAGGAAGATCAGGCATTGCGTAACCTGGCTATGGAACAATTGGAGTTTGTCGGTATTGCTGATCATGCCGACGACTTAGCCAGCAGTTTGCCATATGGACTACAGCGGATTGTTGAAATCACCAGAGCGCTGGCGACAAGACCGGCGTTGCTTTTGCTGGACGAACCAGCTGCCGGAATGAATCCAACCGAAAAACAGGATTTAGTGGAACTAGTGCGGCGAATCAATGCCAGCGGCGTGACCGTCATCATTATTGAGCACGATATGAGGCTGGTCATGGGTCTGGCGGAAACGATAACTGTTTTGGACAGCGGCTCCAAGATTTGTGAGGGGCTGCCAGCGGAGGTACAGGGTAACCCGCGTGTAATAGAATCATATTTGGGTTCTGGCGGGGTTGGTAAAAAACAAACGCACGCGTACGCGGCAGAACCGTCGGGCGCTTTGGACGTTTCAGGTGCTTCCCAAAACCCGGCCGCCAAAGGCCAAGACAGTTTTATTTTAAGCGTAGATTCATTGAACAGCTATTATGGCAATGTGCGGGTACTAAAAGACATCTCTTTCAAGATGCGGGAAGGAGAATTTACGGCGCTGATTGGTGCCAACGGCGCAGGCAAGACTACCTTGCTGCGCACGATTTCCGGTATGATGTCTCCCCGCAGTGGGCGGGTGCTCTACAAGGGCGAGGATATTACCGGACTTTCTTCCGACCGTATTGTAGCCCGTAATCTGATATATGTTCCAGAAGGGCGCGGAGTGTTTCCGGCACTATCCGTGCAAGAAAACCTTATGATGGGGGCTTTTCGGCGTTCAGACAAAGAGGCCATAAAGGAAGATCTGGAATATGTATTCGGTCTTTTCCCCAGGCTTAAAGATCGCCGTAACCAAAAAGGCGGATCACTAAGCGGAGGTGAACAGCAGATGCTGGCTATCGGACGCGCGGTGATGAGCCGACCCCGGCTTTTACTTTTGGACGAGCCCTCTATGGGTCTGGCACCCAAACTGGTTGATGAAGTTTTCGAAACGGTAATGAATCTGCATGATGAGGGGTTAACGATTCTGCTTGTGGAACAGAATGCGCGTGCCGCACTGAGCGTTGCGGAACGTGGCTTTGTTCTGGAAGTGGGTAGCCTGGTTCATGAAGGACCGGCGGCCCAGTTGTGCGATGACCCCGCCGTCAAAGCCGCCTATCTGGGTGGCTGAACCGACTCGCAGCCTTTGCGGTACTATCGCAGAAAGTGTTTTTACTTGCATATAATTATTATGGAGGCTACAGCTATGAAGGATGGTCAATTAAAAGCAGTCATTACGGATTATGATTATCCTGATTTGGCAATCGAAACAGAAATTCTGGCAAAAAACGGGATTCAGGTCCTTGGCGCACAGTGCAAAAGTGAGGATGAGTTAATCGCAATCGCGCAAGATGCTGATGCCTTGCTGGTACAATATGCCCGTGTTGGCGAACGTACCATTAAAAATATGCCGGACTGTAAAGTTATCGCCCGTTACGGTATCGGGGTTGACATCGTAGACGTTAAAGCCGCCACCGATGCCGGTATAATTGTCACCAATGTGGCGCATTATTGCATTGATGAAGTCGCCGATCATGCGGTGTCCATGTTTCTTTGTCTGGCCCGCCGTTTGCGTGAGTATGATACGGCGGTCAGGGAAGGACGCTGGCATTGGAGTGCATGCGGAGCACCGATTTCCCGCCTGAAAGGACAAGTTGCCGGTGTGGTTGGTTTTGGACAGATCGGCAGCAGGATTGCCGCCCGGCTGAAACCATTCGGCATGGAAGTCGTAGTTTATGATCCTTATATCGCTGATGCCAAATTAGCGGAATTTGGTGCCCGAAAAGTAAACATGGCTGAATTGCTGAGTGAATCAGACGCCATCTTTGTACAAGCTCCGCTAACCGATGCAACCAGGCATATGTTTGATGCGAAAGCTTTCGCAGCCATGAAGACGAGTGCTATTCTGGTGAACACCTCCCGGGGTCCGATGGTTGATAATCAGGCTCTTTATGAGGCGCTTGTTTCCGGACAGATTCGCGGGGCGGCATTGGATGATCTTGAAGACGAGCCGGCCAAGAAACGCAACTGGCAGCCAACTAATGCACTGCTGAAACTGGGCAATATTCTGGTTTCGCCGCATGCTGCGTATTATTCCGAAGAAGCCATTATCGAAGCACGCAGTACCGCTGCTAGTGAAGCCTCCCGGGTGCTAATCGGGCAGATGCCGCTTAATGTAGTAAATAGGGAAGTGCTTGTCTCACCCAAATTGCGGGCAGTTAACCTGAGAGAACGCTGCGGCGCATAACGTGGCGCATGATGCAGCAGCTCATAATGATGCGGCGCATCAATAGGAAGATCAGAATTGTAGAAGGGGAGAAATGCTATGGCCAATACCAACAATAATGATAACAAAGTCATGCCGGTAATTCATCCACATGCAGCTGTTGATTCGGACCTAATTGCGGGATTTCGCGAGCTCCTGAAAGTATACAGTCCTTCGTGCATTATTTCGGATTGTCAGGTACGCGAAGGCGTGATGAATTCAGATATTAAGCTGCTTGATCGCAAAACCAGGTTTGCCGGACCGGCATTAACCGTAAAGCTATATCCCGGAGACTTGGTTGATTGTCTACATGCTCTGGCAGTAGCTCAGCCAGGGGATGTCATTGTGGTTGATGCAGCCGGCGAAACTGAAACTTCAATTTGGGGCGGCCTGATGGCCGGTTTGTGCAAAATGAAAGGTGTGGCTGGAGCGGTTGTGGATGGATCCATTCGCGACACGGATGAAATTAGAGACCAGGGATTTCCGATTGCTTCCAAGGGGATCGTCCCCCGCTCCACCCATTCTCCTTACTCAGGCCGTCTGGATACGCTTGAGATTAACGGAACGATTACTTGTGGCCGCGTAGTCGTACGTCCGGGTGACATTATTTTGGCTGATGAAATTGGTATCGTTGTCGTCCCGCAGGAGGATGCGCCCGCAATTCTCAAGAAGGCGCAAGCTCAGGCGGAGCAGGAAGAAAAAACACGTGCCAGGATTAAAGAAGGCAAATCGGTTGATGAGTTGCTAGCCGAATTTGGTCGACTTTAAGGAACACCTGCAGTAGGATGTGAAAACGATGCAGCAGACTGAAGTAGTTCATGTACCCTATGGACGCGGTACCGTGGAGATTAAAGTTCCCAAAGAAAACTTAATGGGAGTCTTCGCGCCTCCCGGCGGCCCGGCAGCCCCAGACCCGGAAGCGGAAGTTGCCGACGCAATCGCCAACCCGATTGGCTGCAGCCCGCTGGCGGAGCGTCTAAAGCCCGGTATGAGTGTCTGTATCTTGGTAAGCGATATTACCCGACCTGTACCGTATCAGTATATTCTACCTCCGTTGCTGGCTTATTTAAACCGCGGCGGAATTTCCGATCAGGATATTACTTTGCTGGTTGCAACCGGGCTGCACCGGCCTAACACAGATGAAGAACAAAGGCAGCGCTATGGCGCCGATATCGTGAAGCGGGTGCGGGTTGTTAATCACTGTTTTAACGACTACGATCATTTGGTCTCGCTGGGGGTGACCAGTTTCGGGACCCCAATTGAGGTAAACCGGCTGGCGGTAGAGTCTGATATTTTGATCTCTACCGGATATATTGAACCGCATCAGCAGCTGGGCTTTACCGGGGGACGTAAAAGTTTATTACCCGGCATAGCCAGTGAGCGGGCTGTCATGCACAACCATAGCGCGGACATGATGGATCATGAGCGTTCAGTCAATGGATTGCTGGAGGGGAACCCCCAGCATGAAGATTCCATGGAGTTCGCACAAACGGTCGGAGTCGATTATATCGTCAATGTGATTTTGAACCAGGAAGGCAAGCTATACCGCGCGGTGGCGGGTGATTTAAAAGAAGCGTATTTGGCTGGCGTAGCCCTCTCTCGTGCTATTCGCGAGGTCGTCTTTCCAGAGCTTTGTGATGTGGCGATTACGGCAAGTGGTTACCCGCTTGATCAGGTGGTTTATCAGGGACCAAAGATCTCATCATCAATTTACCGCATTCCGCGCCCAATCATCCGGGAAGGCGGTACCGTGATTATTCCAATGGAAGCGACAGAAGGCATTGGCTTCCATACAGAATTTTTTGACTTGATGAGTTGCTGTGGCAATAATCCGGAGGCTCTGATTGCCAAAATGTATGCAGAGCCATCTAAAGATCAATGGGGTGCTCAGATATGGGCTCGTATGCTACAGCACCTGCGCATGGTAATCGTCACCCGTAATATGAGCGCATCTCAGGTTGAAGCCATGGGCATGTCTCATTTTACATCCCTGCAAGCAGCAGTAGATGATGCTTTGGCCAGGTATGGCGCCAAGTGCCGTCTGGCAGTTTTTCCAGAGGCACCCAGTGTATTACTGCGGCTGGCAGAGGATTGAGTGAGGGGGCATACACCATGAGCAGAAGCTATGTCGTCGCCATTGATGGCGGTACGACCAATACCAGGGCCCGCGTATTGGCGGATGGCAATAAGGTATTGGCATCCAGCAGTGTTGCTGTTGGGGCCCGCAGTACATCCGCCCTCCCGGGCGGGTGCGATAATCTGAAACAGGGTACTGCTGATGCAATTTGCAGTGCTTTGCGGCAGGCGGGTATTGAAGCATCCGAAGTGGCTCAGGTTGTTGCTTCAGGTATGATTACCTGTGAGGCGGGTCTACTGGAAGTACCGCATATACCCGCGCCGGCAGGTATCAGTGACTTAACCGCGGCGGCAAAGGCGAAGTTAATCCCAGAGGTGTGGCCGGAGCCGATTATCTTTATTCCCGGTGTCAAATGCGTACCACAAAGGCAAGAGGAGCCAGCACCGGTGCTTGCGTCCGGATCCGCGCTGCCGCGTTTTTCTTTTGAGGATTTGTCAATCAGTGATATGATGCGCGGCGAGGAAAGTGAGTCTTTTGGGATTCTTGAGCTTACCGGCACACAGGGACCTCTTTTGCTGGCCCTGCCGGGATCCCATTCTAAATATATCCTGATTGATCGGGAGAGGCGGATCGTGGCTTCAACATCAACTTTGGCTGGCGAGCTGGCCGGTGCGGTGGCTTCGGGGACGTTGTTGTCGCGTTCACTGGAATCGGGTATTGCTTTAGATGACTTTAGACAACCGGATGCGTTAGCCGGATTTGAGGCTGCCATGCAGCAGGGGCTAACCAGAGCGCTATTCATGGTACGCTTGCTGGACCGGATTGCCGGCGCTCCGCTGGCTACACGCCGCAGTTTTCTCTGGGGCGCCATCGGTGCTATGGATGTGATGGCATTGCTCGGTAATCGGGCAATCCGGCCATATTTAACTGAACAGAAGCATGATTTTCGGATGTTAATCGGCGGTTCATTACCTTTGCGGCAGCTGTTTGGCTTTTTGATGCACAACTGGTTTGGCCGGAACGGCGAGATCGGAATCGAGGTTTTGTCGTCCGATGTTGCTGATCAGGCATCCGCAGTGGGAGCCGCGCTAATAGCCAAACCACTCATTGCTGCTTTCCCACGGGGGTAGAGGCGGATTACGGATTAGCGTAACCCCTTTGGAACAAGGAGGGGACTATAGAAAATGGATCAAACAGCTTTATATCAGAGGATTAAGGATGCCGGTATTGTCGCCATCATTCGGGGACAGAAACCCGAATTGGCCGCGCCGATTTGCGATGCATTGCTGAGCGGCGGCGTGCGGGCGGTTGAAGTGACCCTGAACACTTCCGGAGCATTGGATATGATTACATGGCTGGCGACCCATTATGGTCAGGAAGTGATTGTGGGAGCCGGTACTGTTTTGGACGGAGCCTCTGCCAGGGCGGCGATTCTTGCTGGCGCGTCATTTGTGCTGACACCGGCGCTTAACCCGGAAACGATTACTATGTGTCACCGCTATTCTATCCCTGTCTTTCCGGGAGCAATGACGCCCACCGAAGTGTTGACGGCCTGGGAATTAGGGGTTGCTGCGGTTAAAGTATTCCCGGCAGGCCGCCTGGGACCAGGCTACTTTTCGGATTTGCGCGGTCCGCTTCCGCAGGTTGATTTGATGGCAGTTGGGGGAGTTACTATCGAGAATGTCGGCCAATTTATCAAGGCCGGTGCAGTAGCCCTGGGAATAGGCGGCGAACTTGTGAGCCGCGCCCTAGTTGAAGCCGGCGACATGAATGGTATTGCGGAAAGGGCACGCGCTTTTGTGGAGGCTGTTCGCGAAGCGCGCAATTAAGTGGCAGGCGCAGACTCTTTTGGCAAGCCCTGCTTCTTTTCATTGCCGGATGAGTATGTTATAATATAGGTTGCAGCGGCCCCGTAGCTCAGAGGATAGAGCAGCGGTTTCCTAAACCGTGTGTCGGAGGTTCGACTCCCCCCGGGGCCGCCAGATTTACCAAGTGTTTTCGTATTTGAAGTTCGATTGAAAAGTCATTTTGCAAACGGATTGCAAACATAATTATGGTGGTATCGTTGCTATAACAACGATGCCATTACACCTGGAGTGTCTCACAACTAGCGCTCTTGGTATTTCCCGAGAGGCCTGCAGAAAACTGCGGGCTGATTTTGTCTGGGTTGGCTAGACCAAGCACATAGAAGGGTACCGGATCTTCGGCGTTTATTGGAATGGCTTATGTTGTTGTGCTTTCCTTAACTCTGTAAATTCGAGTTGCTGAATTCCAATAGGCGGGATGATTTGTAGCTTCGAAGACAGGATACGGCAGAGTAACAAGGAGATGTGTTAATTCATCCTGTAGAACTTGCGTACACGCGTTTATTATTATGCAAGGCTCACGTTTGGCAAGACGGTTGATAAGGTCTTCTTGAAAAGGAAAGCGTCCGTCCTTTTTACACCCCCAAAGTCCCCTCCAGGTAGCATTTCTAATAGCTTTACGCAGGTTATCTGTCTTGCCCTGATCGTTTGGCTGGTAAAGGTGATGTAGAGAGGTTTGAAATTGAATTGGATTGCATAAAACAATTTGGGGGTCATGATGAAGATCAGGGCCATCTTGAATGCTGCTAATCAGGCGCTCGAATTGATTTTGGAATCTCGTCTGCGAACTGGGGTTCATGAGTGGTCGCCGCGGTTTCATTTCATCTGTATAGTCATATTCATGCTTGTGTGGCGATTCCAATATCACAATGATGGACCCGGACCGAGGGAACTGTGGGGTATTCTCCCATTTTGGATTACCATTGTTCCATTGCCCACAAATCACATCATCTACCTTTGCTTTATATGCGAAGTGGGTATGGGGAAGCGTCAACTTGTATTCATCTGCGTATTCTGCTCCGGCGAGACCTTCCCACTTGCCCCAGCCATCTCTAGTGAGTGCTGTGAAGGTTACTTCAATCAAATGCTCTTGGAATAGCTCAACTTCTACTTTTGCGGAAATCTTAGGCACTATTTTCACCCCTTTAGCTAGCCGTTTTTTGCATTCGAAGATAAGCACTATACAATAATTCTGGTTTATTAAAAATATCATTAGGGTTTAAAATGAAGAGCATGGTTGCTGAGGCACCAGTGCTGTAACACTGATGCCCCATAGGCATAGCGTTCGCGGTAGTTCCCGAGTGCAGTTCGCAATACATTGTCTACTTTATTAGCCGCTTCTTCTTGAATGTCTGGTAAAACATGGCTGTATGTGTCAAGCGTCATGCCGACAGTCGAGTGACCAAGACGCTCCGAGACAGCCTTGGGATTAACACCCTGTTTAAGCAACTGGGTGGCGTGGCTGTGGCGAAGGTCATGAAATCGTACCTGTGTTACTTCGCAACGCTTTATCAACTTGAAATAACCGCGAGTAACAGCGTCCGGTTCCCAAGGTTTTCCGTCTTCGCGGCAAAATACAAGATCATTGAGTGCCCCTAATCTAAGACGTTCCTGCATTTGGCTGTTCCTATGACTTATTAGTTCTTCGACGGCTAATTGTGGCAGCGAGATAGCTCGGCGGCCCCTATTACTCTTCGGCTGTTTGAATCTTAGCCCATTGGCGGCCAATCGTGAAGAACACTAATCTTTAATTCTACATTTATTAAACAGATTCCTGCGGGTTGTCTCAATAGGGGCAGCCCGCTTTCTAAATTCTAACCTACTCTTTGCCGCCGTCGGCGTGTCCAAAGGTACTATTGGGTAATTGGATCTTCTATCGCTAAGTAGATAGGGTAGTCGTTAGTAAAAAGCGTATATAACTGCCTACATTCTGCATGAAAGGACTGTACTTGTTGGGATTGGCGGCATGGAAAAGGCACAAAAGGAGGGATACCTCATTTATGTATAGAACTAGAATAACGATTCGAACTTGATTACAAAAGGGATGAGTACCATTTCACTGCAAAACATTCTTAAGAAATATTGCGAAATTTCATTTTCAGAACGCGACAAAGGTGACCGTTTTGAAAGATTAATTAAGGCATATCTACAGACTGATCCGAAGTATGCGAACCTATTTACGAAGATCTGGTTATGGAATGAGTTTCCGGGAAGAAAAGACTTCGGTGGTACAGATACTGGTATTGATCTTGTGGCATTGGCTTACGGGGGAGATTACTGGGCTATTCAATGTAAGTGCTATCAAGAGAGTACAACTATTGACAAGCCTGCGGTCGACTCTTTCCTTTCAACCTCAAGTAGAAGATTTGTCGATGAAGGCGGTCAAACAGTTGGGTTTTCCTATCGTTTGTGGATCTCGACAACAAACAAATGGGGACTAAATGCCTCAGAGGCAATAAAAAACCAGACCCCGCCTGTCACTAGGGTAAATCTTTATGATTTGCAGCAGGCTCCTGTTGATTGGGAAAAACTCGATCAGGGGATTAGTGGCGAGCCTTCTCGGATAAATGAACGTAAAATGTTACCACACCAGATAGAAGCACTCGAAAAAACTCATGAATACTTTAAGAGAGCAAGCCGCGGCAAACTCATAATGGCCTGCGGAACCGGAAAGACGTTCAATACTCTTCGTATTGCCGAAAATGAGACAAATGGCAAGGGATTGATACTGTTCTTGGTTCCATCCATCTCGTTATTAGGGCAAACACTGAAGGAGTGGACTACCTTTTCCCAAAGCCCCATTTTCTCTATTTGCATATGCTCCGACCCAAAAGTATCAAAGAGCAGTAGCAAGAATGACGATGATGATAGCTTCAGCGTGGTTGATTTGGCTTTGCCTGCTTCTACAGATGTGAGAGGCATTGTGCGTCAGTTTGAGCGGATCCCCAAGAATTGCGGTATGACAGTGGTCTTTTCTACTTACCAATCCATTGAGGTCGTCGCTGAGGCGCAAAAGGAGCTTAGAAAAAAGAAATCACAGTGGAGTGAATTCGATCTGATTGTCTGCGATGAAGCGCATCGAACGACTGGGGTTGCATTGTCAAAGGAAGATGAGTCTTCCTTCACCAAAGTCCATGATGACAATTTCATAAGCGGAAAAAAGCGGCTTTATATGACCGCCACCCCTCGCCTATATAGTGATGATGTTAAAAGTAAAGCAGCGCAAGCCGATGCAATTCTTTGTTCGATGGATGACCCCAGCTATTACGGTGAAGAAATCTATCGAATTGGTTTTGGGGAAGCTGTGGAAAGAGATTTACTGACCGACTATAAGGTTCTGATACTGACACTTAGTGAAAATGATGTGCCTCCTGCCATACAAAAAATGATTGCTAGCGAAGAAAATGAAATCAGCATTGATGATGCCTCCAAACTAATTGGGTGTATCAACGCCCTTTCTAAACAGATATTAGGCGATGAAGGCATCATTAAGGATAGCGATCCGGAGCCAATGAGACGGGCAGTTGCTTTTTGTCAAAACATCGCGGTGTCTAAGAAAATTACAGACATGTTCAATACAGCTACAGAAGCATATATTGATTCCCTGCCTGTTGAGGACAAGGAGCATATGGTTTCGGTCAATTCGAAACACATAGATGGTACAATGTCGGCTCCGGAACGTGACGAATTACTAAGTTGGCTAAAAGCAGAAAATGATGATCGTGAATGCCGTATACTTACTAATGTTCGTTGTTTGAGTGAAGGCGTGGATGTACCCTCGTTGGATGCCGTTTTGTTTCTTTCGGCGCGTAACTCACAGATCGATGTTGTGCAATCTGTGGGGCGGGTTATGCGGAAAGCTGGCGAAAAAAAGAAATACGGATATATTATTATTCCCGTTTTAGTCCCATCCAATGTGGAAGCAGATGAGGCTCTTAATGACAATGAACGCTACAAGGTTGTCTGGACTGTGTTGAATGCCTTACGTGCACACGATGATCGTTTTAATGCTACCGTTAACAAGATTGAACTAAACCAAAGAAGGCCCGATAATATCCTAATAGGAAGACCGGGTATAGCATTTGAAGACGGAGCGCCATATAAGGTTGACAACAATGAGAAGTCAAATACTGATCTTAGTAAGCAGTTGGCCTTCCAATTCGAGAATTTGCAGCATGTATTGTTTGCACGTATGGTGCAAAAAGTTGGTGATCGAAGGTATTGGGAACAATGGGCGAAGAATGTCGCAGAAATTGCAGAAAGGCAAGCAGAACGCATTAGCCGCCTAATAAAGGATGAGGGTGAACACCAAAAAGCCTTTGGAACGTTTCTAATTGGATTACAGAAAAATATTAACCCTAGTATAACTCAGCAAGAAGCGGTAGAGATGCTTTCGCAGCACATCGTTACTCAGCCGGTATTTGAAGCATTATTTGAGGGCTATTCATTTGTAAAGAACAATCCCATATCTATAAGCCTGCAATCAATGCTGGATCTTCTCGAAACGCAGGCCATTGAGAAAGATACAGAAACTCTACAAAAATTCTATCAATCAGTTAAGGTACGCGCTTCTGGCATTGATAACGCTGAAGGAAAACAGCGTGTTATTGTCGAGCTTTATGATAAGTTTTTTAGGACCGCATTTCCAAAGATGGTTGAAAGATTGGGCATCGTATATACTCCTGTAGAGATCGTGGACTTCATCATTCATTCGGTGAATGATGTTTTGAAAAAAGAATTCGATCGGAGTCTCGGAGAAGAAAACATTCACATTCTTGATCCCTTTACCGGAACGGGAACCTTCATTACGAGGCTTTTGCAAAGTGGCTTAATTGCCAAGAATGACTTGAAACGCAAATATAAATCTGAATTGCATGCGAACGAGATTGTGCTTTTGGCTTATTACATCGCAGCCGTAAATATCGAAAATACTTACCATGATGTAATCGGAGAATTACAATATACCCCATTTGAAGGTATTTGCCTAACTGATACATTTCAATTAGGGGAGAATGAGAATGGCGAAAAATACTTTTCGGAAATGTTCCCGAAAAACTCGGAGCGGGTACAAAAACAAAAAAAGGCTCCGCTTCGGGTGATAATAGGTAATCCGCCTTATTCTATTGGGCAAAAATCGGCGAACGATAATGCACAGAACCAAAGCTACCCAAAACTTGATGAGAGAATTGCACAAACATATGCGGCGGCTTCTACGGCCGGTCTAAATAAATCTTTGTATGATGCTTATATCAAAGCATTTCGTTGGAGTACTGATCGACTGAGTAATGATGGAGGGATTATCTGTTTTGTAACTAATGGAGCGTGGATTGATGGAAATAGTACAGATGGATTCCGAAAATGGCTTGAAAGGGAGTTTACCTCGATATATGTTTTCAATCTAAGGGGCAATGCTAGGACCAGTGGTGAGTTAAGGCAAAGAGAGGCCGGCAACATTTTCGGCGGTGGTTCTCGTACACCTATTGCTATCACTTTATTGGTCAAGAATCCATCAGCGAAAATAAAAAACGCCAAAATCTATTACCATGATATTGGGGATTATTTGAGTCGTGAAGAGAAGCTGGAAAAGATAAGGAACGGCCATTCAGTTAATTCTGGCGCAATTAAGTGGAGAGTATTGCAGCCAAATGAGTATGGAGATTGGCTTAACCAAAGGAATGACATGTTTAACGATTTCATTCCCTTGGAACCTGGGAAGAAGTATAAAGTGGGAAGTCAATCTTATTTTGTGGTGCATTCAATGGGTACCGCCACAAACCGTGATAACTGGGTTTACAACTTTTCTAAACAAGGATTGATCAATAATATTAAAACCACAATAGATCATTATCAAGAACAACTTAAGCTATTTAGGATAAATAAGATATCTGAACCGAGCCGAAATTCGGCTAAAGGAACTTGGACCAGAGATTGGATGAAGCTACTTAAAAGGAATGTTTTAATAGAAGAAGTGGCTTCGGAATATAGGATAACTCATTATAGACCATTTACTTTAGCTAACAGCTATTTCCACGATGACTTAAATCAAGAAAGATATCAATTACCCAGTCTTTTTCCAAGAACCGGTATTGATAATAGACTAATTTGTGTTTCATCCGTTGGTTCCAATAAAGGTTTGGCTGTTCTTATCACCAAATACATTCCGGACTTGCACTTTGTTGGTGACACCCAGTGTTTCCCTTTGTACTACTACGAGGAACGCCGGGAAAACCCTGGCTTGTTTGATTTGGGTGACGATGGAGATTATGTACATAGAGACGGGATAAGCGATTTTATCCTAGACAGAGCCAGAAAACAGTATAGTAGGAAAGTCACCAAAGAAGATATATTTTACTATGTTTATGGTTTTTTACACAGCAAAGAGTACGGACAGTCTTTCGAAAACGACTTAAGAAAGTCATTACCACGTATTCCATTGGTTGATGATGTTCAAGATTTTTGGGCTTTCAGCCAAGCAGGCAGAAAACTAGCTGATCTGCATATTAACTACGAAAGTGTTCCTCCATTTGACGGCATAAAGGTTGTAGGAGCGGAGAGCAACTTTTATGAAGTGGAAAAAATGCGGTTCCCAAAGAAGAACCAGCGGGATACCATCCTATTCAACAGTAAAATCAAAATCGAGGGTATTCCGGACAGAGCATACGATTACGTAGTCAATGGAAAGTCTGCTATTGAATGGATTATGGAGCGTTATCAGATTACTAATCATAAAGAGAGCGGTATCAAGAATGATCCCAATGATTGGGCAAGAGAAGTAGGAAATCCAAGGTACATTCTGGATTTATTATTAAGCATTATCAACGTGAGTATGCAGACGGTGGATATTGTTGAGGAACTGCCAAAACTGTGCTTTAGCCCTTACGGTAAGCAGAAAACTTGATTAAGCTCTTCACCGGCCATTTGAAGATTTTTGGAGTAGTATTGGCTTGGCTACACGTTCATGGAGTTGTCTATCTATCTTTTGGGGGTGAAGTAGCTTGTCAGTGAGCGATACTCAGAAAGGTGCAATCGCAGAAAACCTTATAGCGAATTGGTTAATGATTGGCTCCAGCGGAAGGTTAAGTCCATACAAGCCCCTTGCTGATGATGGAGGAATCGATCTTCTCGTATATGATAGACAAACAAAGCGAACGCTTCTGCTTCAGGTAAAATGCAGGACTCGGACTAATTCAATGACGAATGCTGATAGAAAGACTGTCAGATTGAACCTTCGTACAGCGACATTTCAAGACCAAGATAATTTTTATGTCGCTGGAGTTTTGTTGTCATCCGACCTACATTCGCCCGAAGCGCTCTGGCTAATACCGTCCTCCTACGTACAAAAACATGCGCTTACAAGAAATGATAAAAACGGGCAGCCAATGCTCTTGGTGGTATCATGCAGTTCTTCTGCGGATAGTAAAGATAAATGGAGCAGCTTTCGCTCCAATGACCCTTGTTCGTTTGTCGAAATGGCATTACAGGTTATAGACAAAATCAGGTAGATAGCTGTATCTCCTTGCAAACATCCTGCAAACGAACTCATTAGCATCATCCCGTTTTCGCCAACCCGCCATGGGCGCACAAAGCCAGAAACGCAGACGTGACAAAACTTCATCATCCACAACCGCTCTCTGGACGTGGATTTTCGGTTTCCTAAACCGTGTGCCGCAGGTTCGACTCCTGCCGGGGCCGCCATAACAGAAAAGCGATGAAACCTGCGAATTGACGCAGGTTTTTTCTTTTCGGGGGATGAAGGTAAACCACAATGAAGGCGTTTCCATCCAGTGGTTGTCAGAAAAGTCTATATATCATGCGCGCTCCTCTTCATTTGCGGGAGCCTCTAGTGCCTCGGTCTATAATGACCCCATAGGGTGAGCTAGTGTATAATTAAGTTCGCAATTTGACATAGGAAAAGCCATCGGGAACTCCGAAATGGTAAGTTGCTAAGACAAACCAGGAAAGGAGTTAGTACCCGATGGCTTACAATCAGGATACCGCATCCTTCGAAAAAATGCTACCGCGATTTATGTCCGAACCCGATCCGATGTTATCCATGTTAGAGTGGCTGTGCCACAAACTCATGGAGGTAGAAGTTGACTCTAAGGTCGGAGCACCTAAAGGCGAACATACCAACGACCGTTCAGGTTACCGCTCAGGCACTCGTGTTCGGCGCTTTGACACCCGTATGGGAACAATGTATCTATTAGTGCCAAAAGTCCGCAAGGGCGGCTATATACCTTTCTTTATAACTGAGAAAAAGCGCTCCGAACAAGCTTTAATACAAGTAGTTCATGAAGCATTCATAAACGGAGTCTCTACCAGGAAGATCGAGCGTCTTGCCAAAAGCTTGGGGATTGAATCCATTTCGGCCAGTCAGGTCTCAGAGATTAACAAAGAACTCAATGAGCAGGTCGTGGAATTTCGTCAAAGACGGCTTGCGCCTACATATCCGGTCATTTGGATTGACGCGCTTTACGAGAAAATTCGAGTTGGACATCGAATCTGTAATATGGCCGTTCATGTTGTATGCGGGATTAACCTTGACGGCAAACGTGAGATCCTCGCTGTTGAGCCGATGTATGAAGAGTCTAAAGCGTCCTACACGGCCCTCTTTGACAACCTGAAAGCTCGAGGGCTTCAAACGGTATGGTTGGCGGTGTCTGATGCCCACCAGGGATTAGTAGCCGCTGTTCAGGAGTCTTTCCTTGGCTGTAGTTGGCAGCGCTGCAAGGTTCATTTCATGAGGAACATCCTGGCCCATGTACCAGCTAAAGAAAAAGAGCGTTTCGCAGCACGACTAAAACAAATTTGGCAACAACCGGACTCTAAGTCGGCTAGGATTTACGCCAATCATCTGATCCAGGAATATGCCGGCCAGTTCCCAAAAGCAGTTGAGACCTTGGAAAATGGACTTGAAGATTCTTTACAATACTATGAATTTCCGGAAATAGACGCACGCAAGATCAGCTCCACCAACATCCTGGAGCGACTAAACAAGGAGATTCGGCGACGTTCCAGAGTTGTGGGCATTTTCCCGTCGATGGATTCCTACATAAGGCTAGTTTGCTGCTATCTCTTGGAGTACTCTGAAGACTGGCAAACCTCCAGATGTTATATACAAAAGGACATCATTGAGGTCATCTCAGTCAAGCGGTTAGCAGCTTAGTTTCCAAGTTCCCGATGCGAAATTGCGAACATCTCTGGACACAACCTAGGGTGAGACACAAAAAATAAAAACTAAGTTATAATGAGAGCATGAAAAAGAGAAATCAGTACTCAGCCGAATTTAAAGCCCAGGTAGTTCTGGAAGTGCTTCGTGAAGAAAGCACTATTAATGAGATCGCCGGCCGTCATGATATTAGTCCGGTGATGCTCAGTAGGTGGAAGACCGAGTTTATGGACCGGGCTGCCAGCGTGTTCAAGAAAGGCCCCACTGATGCAGACAAGGAGCTGCAGACAGAAAAAGAGCGGACGGCCCAGCTCGAACGCAAAATCGGTCAATTGACCTATGAGGTTGATTGGCTCAAAAAAAAATC
>ENA-UOOM01001725-UOOM01001725.1-fermentation-metagenome-genome-assembly--contig:-NODE-1725-length-20038-cov-4.349747_pt1 | contig 20038 bp, 18 predicted proteins | sample MGYA00245781_ERZ724031 | MGnify/ENA primary metagenome ERZ724031 (study PRJEB28704, sample SAMN03018317) | fermentation metagenome | biome: anthropogenic terrestrial biome; feature: soil; material... | reverse complement strand
ACGGGTAAAGATCGCCAACGCGTCCCAAGCCCTGGAAATGAGCGACCACATCGCCGAGGCGCGTGCCAAGCGCGATAACACGATGCGCGTGGGCATGGACCTGGTGAAAGACGGCCAGGCCGACGCCTTCGTTAGCGCCGGTAACACCGGCATGGGCATGTACTTTGGAACCAAGACCTTTGGGATGCTCCCCGGAGTAGATCGGCCCTGCCTGGCCGCCACCTTCCCAACCAGGAGCGGATTGGCGGTTGTGGCGGATATCGGCGCCAATGCCGAATGCCGGCCGGAATTCCTGGTCCAGTTTGCCCAAATGGGCCTCATCTACACCCGCCTGATGCTCGGAATCGAAGAACCCCGGGTGGGTCTCCTGGCCAACGGCGAGGAAGAAGGCAAAGGCAACGAACTGGTCAAGGCAGCCCATCCCCTGATGCGGAACTCCGTTCCGGGTTTTGTGGGCAACATTGAAGGCAAGGAACTCTTCGGCGGGGATGTGGACCTGGCGATCACAGATGGTTTTACCGGAAATGTGCTGCTTAAATCCACGGAAGGGGTTGCCAAATTAATTCTGGACACCCTCAAAGACAGCCTGATGGGCTCCCTGCGCACCAAAATTGGCGCGGCATTAGCCAAGCCGGCCTTTTCAAAGGTAAAATCGCTGCTGGACCCTGGCGAGTACGGCGCTGTACCGCTCCTGGGCTTGAACGGCTTGGTTTTCATCGGCCATGGGCGTTCAGATGTCAAGGCAATGGTCAGCGCGGTAAATCAGGCAAAAAAAGCGGTGGAAGCAGGCCTTTTGCCAGCCCTGCGCCAGGCCCTGGCAGTATTAAATCAAGCGGAGTAAACCATGAAATTAGTCGTCAACGAAAAACACATCAAAACACGCCGTACCCTGGCCATGGCACTCACATTTGGAACCCTGGCTATCCTGGTTCTGGCCTTGCTGGCATCCTTCAGCACCAACCCCACCTATCGGATGCTCTCTTACATCGGCCTGGCGGTAGGCTTGGTCACTTCCCAGATCGGCATGTTTTTTACCAATCGCTACGGGCGCAACCCGCGTTTCGATGAGATTCTGGCGGCAAACTTCGATAAACTGCCCCGGGAATACAGCTTCTGGGTCTTCGCGTCACCCCAGCCCATGCTCCTGCTGGGCCCCTGCGGCTTCTGGCTTCCTCTGCCCATCAATGGGACCGGCGAGATTTCCTACCGCGATGGTAAGTGGCGCCAAAAGGGCGGCAACTTCATCATGAAACTTTTTGGCCAGGAAGGCATCGGCAACCCCAGCCGGGAAGCCGAAGCCGCTGTGGCTGCCCTGCGCAAGTGGCTGGCCGATCAGGGCCTGCCCCAAGCCGAACAGCCCGCCGTAAAGCCGATCCTGATCGCCTTTGACAAGCGCACTATCTTGGGCGAACTGGGTGAAGCGCCCCAACCCGTCCTGCAGCCGGATGACGTAAAACAGTATGTCCGCCGCATGGACAACACCGATTGCACCACTCCCCTGGATGATGCCCAGCGGGAAAAACTGAACCAACTGCTGCTGGCTTATAACAAATAGGATACTGGCTCCGGTCAGGCTTCGCCAAACCAACAGATGAATGAACAGCCCTTCGCAAGCGAAGGGCTGTTTTGATCATTTGTCCTTTTTATCCAGGCCGGTGTAGCGCATTAGGCTTTGCACCTCCTGGGGGCTTAAGTTACGCCATTCCCCGGGTTTGAGCCGGCCGAGCATTAGTGTGCCGATACGGACCCGTTTGATCGCGCCAACAGGCAGGCCGATCCGCGCGCCGGTCTTGCGGATTTGGCGCTTCTTGCCCTCCCGCAGGATGATGCGTAACCAGCTGCCGCCCTTGGCATTGCGCATCACTTCCACGTGGGCTGGCTGCGTTTTGTACCCGTCCTCCAGCACAACGCCCCGCCGCCAAATGGCCAGCTGTTCCTCATCGGGCTGGGTGATCACAAAGACTTCGTATTCTTTCTCATGGCGGTAGCGCGGATGCGTCAGCCGGTTTGCCAGCTCACCATCATTGGTCATCAAAATCAAACCTTCGCTGTCCATATCCAGGCGGCCCACCGCGTAAAGCTGCTGGGGCAGATCCACCAATTCATTCACATTCGGCGCAGGATGCTGCTCATCCACATCCGAGAGATAGCCTTTGGGTTTGTTCAGGGCAACGTAGACCTTAGCCTCAGCCTGTGCGATCCGCTTACCATCCACGGTAATCGTATCCGCGGCAGGGTCAGCCTTGTCACCCAGTTTGATGGGCTTACCATTCACCCGCACCCGGCCAGCTTCGATGATCAGTTCACATGCGCGTCTTGAGCCTAAACCCGCTGCGGCAAGTATTTTTTGTACGCGTTCTTCTGCCATTAGTCCTTCAATAGCCTTTCTTCTTCCCCTTCGATCACCGGTGCAGGCGGTTGCAGACCGCTCAGGTCCACCTGGGGCAATTCCTCCAGGGACATTAAACCAAAGTGATGCAGAAAGTCCGGCGTAACTCCGTAGAGGATCGGCCGGCCGGCCGTTTCCGAGCGCCCCAGCTCCTCGATCAATCCCTTGGCCAAGAGGCTGCGCACAACCCCGTCGCTGTTCACACCGCGGATGCTGTCGATCTCCGGGCGGGTAGTGGGCTGTTTGTAAGCAATGATCGCCAAAGCTTCCAGCGCGGCCTGCGTCAGGCGCGTGGTAACTTCCAGGCCTAAAAAGGTCTCGATCTGCTCGGCATATTCGCCGCCGGTCACCAGCTGGTATTGGTTTTTTACCTTCTGCAGGCGCAAACCATGTTCCTCCTGGTAGTGCTGGGCCAGGGTTTCCAGCAGTTTTTCCACCTTCGCCTTGCCTAGGCCCAGGGCCTGGCCGAGTTGTTCAGCACTGCTCAGGCCGGGCGCAGCAAAAAGCAAGGCCTCGAGGGCCTTGAGCGTGGATAAGTCGTTCGGGTCAATAGGGCTCATGCTATAATTCTTGGGTCTGAGATTCAGTGGATTATACCTGATTCTCCGGCCGATTAACGAGGAACAGGTAAAGATATGCGCATCTTACTCACCGGCGCAGCCGGTTTTTTGGGCTCACACCTTAGCGATCGCCTGCTGGCGGAAGGCCACCAGGTGATCGGGCTGGACAACTTCATCACCGGCGACCGGGCCAACATCGCCCATCTCGCGGAAAAGCCCGCTTTTCAGCTGATCGAGCAGGATTGCTCCCTCTACATCGATGTGCCTGAAAAGCTGGATTTTGTGATGCATTTCGCCTCCCCTGCCAGCCCCAACCCGGCCTCCCCGCTTGGGTATCCCAACCTTCCCATTCAAACCCTGAAAGCCGGAGCCCTGGGTACGCTGAATACGCTGGGGTTGGCCCGCAAACACCAGGCCAAATACCTGCTGGCATCTACCAGCGAGGTCTACGGCGACCCCCTGGTCCATCCCCAGTCAGAATCCTATTGGGGCAACTGCGACCCCATCGGTCCGCGCTCCGTTTACGATGAAGCCAAGCGTTTTGCCGAGGCGATGACCATGGCTTACTACCGTTTTCATGCAGTGGATACGCGCATCGTGCGTATATTTAACACCTTTGGCCCCAGAATGCGCCTGGATGACGGACGGGTCGTCCCGAATTTCATCCAGCAAGCCCTGCGGCAGGAAGCCCTGACCATTTACGGCAACGGTGAGCAAACCCGCTCCTTCTGTTACGTTTCCGACCTGGTGGAAGGCATTTACCGCCTCATGCTCAGCGATGAACACCAGCCGGTCAACATCGGCAACCCCAATGAAACCAGCATCCGTGAATTCGCAGAGCGCATCAACGGGCTTACCGCCAACCCCGCCGGCATGATCACCCGTTTCGCGGATGGCCTGGGAGATGACCCCCAGCGCCGCCAACCGGATATCAGTCGTGCCCGCCAGATTCTGGGTTGGGAACCGCAGATCGATCTGGATGCTGGTTTGCGCCAAACCATCGCCTATATGCGCTCTAAACTCGGCCTGGATGAATAGTTGGCAATCCCGGGAGAGCGGCCGTTTTGGCCGGTTTTTGGCTGTAGGTCTCCTCAACACCCTGCTGGATTTCGGCCTGATGAACCTGTTTACCCAGGCTTTCAAATGGCCGCTCCTGCCCAGCCAGGCGCTCTCCTTCATTTTGGCGGTCGTTAATTCCTACGTTCTTAACAGCTTTTGGGTCTACCCGGAAGCCCGCAAAAAAGCCAATAAAGCAACTTTCGTCAAGTTCCTCCTGGTCAATCTGGCCGGCCTGGGGCTGCGCAGCCTGCTGATTCCTTTGCTCGACCGCCTGCTCCTGAACCTGGTACACAATACTGGGCTTAAAACGCTGCCCGTTTCCCCCACCGTCATCAGCCATAATACCGCTCTGGCGCTGGTCATCCCGCTTACGCTGGTGCTCAACTTTTTAGCCAACCGCTACTGGACCTTCAAAGGCGCCGCGGATGCCGAGGTGAAGGATGGGTAAACTGCGCGTTATCGGCGGAAAAGCCCGGGGCCTCCTGCTAAAAACGGTGCCTGGCGATACCACCCGTCCCATCACCGATATTGTCAAAGAAGCGCTATTCAATATTCTTGGCGATGAAGTCCAGGATAACCGCGTACTGGACCTTTTTGGTGGCACGGGCGCAGTGGGTATCGAAGCGCTGAGCCGGGGCGCGAAATTCGCCCTCTTCCTCGATAAAGGTCAGGCAGCGGTAAATACCATCCAGGCCAACATAAAACACACCCGATTTGATGATCAGGCCAAGGTCCTGCGAGCCGATGCCTTCTCCTGGCTCGCCGCGCCGCACCCCGAATCCTTCGACCTGATCTACATCGCCCCGCCCCAATACAAGGAAATGTGGCAGCGCGCCATGCGCCTTCTGGATGAGCATCCGCAGCTGCTAAGCCCGCAAGGGCAAATCATCGTCCAGATCAACCCGATCGAGTGGACAGATGAGGCCTACACACACTTTGCTGAATTTGACCGCCGCAAATACGGCGATACCCTGCTGGTATTCTTCGAGCACAAAAATCCGGAATCCTGAACTGGGTTTCAAGCCGAGGGCGAGAAGCTGATCACCAGTTGATCCAGATCGTTATACTGATATCGTGCCCAAAAAGGCGGCTGACTGGCTTTGTGCCGCAGCACCAGGGGCAGGAGGGTGGGCAGGTCCTCAACCAGGTTTATTTTCAGCGCTTCATCCAGGTCAAACCAGGCCAGATTGCCTTCCTCGGATGCCGTCATTTTCCCGCTGATCCCGCTGGCCCGAAACACAAAAATGCCGATTCCCGGCCCGCTATTGAGCTCAATGAGTACCTGCCCGCAAAAAAGCCATTTGCTGCAGCTCAGGCCGGCTTCCTCATCAAGTTCGCGCCGCGCGGCATCTAATACGGTCTCACCGGCTTCCACGTGCCCGCCAATCCCATTCCATAAGCCCGCCCAGATCTTTTTATCGGCCGCGCCTTGCAGCAGGAGCACCCTCCCAGAAGGGTCCGTTACAAAAACCAGCACCCTGGGGATGATCTGGTATCGCTGCGCGTCCGCGCCCTGTGCTTTTGCGCCCATGAAACCTCGTTGGAAAAACCGCCCGTTTCCGGGCGGCTGCTTGATTAAAAACCTACTCCAGGAAGAGAGGCAAGCCCATCACTTCCTTGATCCGCGGGCGGTATTCAGCCGCGTCGTAATACTTTTCGACGTCCACTACGCGTTTGGTCTTGATCACGTTTTCCACGCTAACGGCGTTGTAACGCCCGTGGTTAATCGCGGTCATCTTGCCAAAATCGCCTTTTTGGGTCAGCTGCCAGGCCAGCGTGCCAAAATTCATGCCCACCATGCGGTCCACAACATCTGCCGGACCGGAGCGCACAAGGTACCCAAGTTTTTGGTACATGATGTTGTAACCGGTAAGCAGTTTGATCTGGTCGCCGAGCAAATCGCCGATTCCGCCGAGTTTGCGGTGCCCGTAGGCATCCGTATCACCGCTTTCTACCACCTCGCCGCCATCGGTGGTGGCGCCTTCAGAGATGACGATGATCGCGTAATTCGATGGGTTATCCAGTTTATCCTTGCTGATCAGCTCCGCGATCTTGGCCGGATTGTAGGGAACCTCGCAAATGATCGTGCGGTCCACGTGGCTGAGATAGCCGGTGATCAAGGCCGTTTCGCCGGAGTTGCGGCCAAACAGCTCCACGATACCAATGCGCTCGTGCGAGCCGATCGAAGAGCGGAAGTTGGTGATCAACCGAACAGCCGCGGTTACGGAGGTGGAAAAACCGATGCAGTAATCAGTGCCGCCCACATCGTTATCCATGGTTTTGGGAATGGCCACGATGGGGAACTTCTCCTTGTTCAGCCTCGCCGCGTAGGAAAGTGTGTCGTCTCCGCCAATGCTGATCAGCGATTCAACGCCCATATGCTCCAGGTTTCGGAGTACGTGGTCGGTGAAATCCTTGGTGCCGTCATCTCCAACGGGCACCCCAAATTTCGAATCCACCAGGAATTCAGGCATATCCTTGGGCCGCACCTTGCTGGGGTTGGTGCGCGAGGTATGAAGGAAGGTGCCGCCGGAGCGGTCCACCGAACGCACCACCTGGTGGTCCAGTTTTAGGGTGAATTTCTCCTGGGAGGCTTTATCGTCGATGTTGTAATTCATCAGGCCGCCCCACCCCCGGCGGATGCCTAAAACCTCAACGCCTTCTTCCTCGGCCATCAGCACAACTTGTTTGATCGCCAGGTTCAGCCCGGGTACATCCCCGCCGCCAGTCAGAATTCCAATTTTCTTCTTCGCCATCTTTACTCCTTATAAGTTCCTGTCCACCCTGGCTACAGGGCTGACTGTAGCCCAATGCCTGAACCACTGCAAGCCCAGGAAGGTGATAAAAGGTATCAACAATATGATCAGGGAAGGTTCGTACCCGCTGCTCAGCGCCAGGCCCGCGGAACGGCGCCAATAGGCCAGGATAAGCCCCAGGTAGATCGTCCAGGAAATTATTTTACCAGTAAGGTGCCACTTTTCACTAAAGAACCTAAGGATCATATACAGGCCTGGCAGGGTCAAAAGCAGGTAAGCCCCATGCGAAGTCAGGTTGAAAAAGTAGAAGACATTCAAGGTTAGCAGCAGCTTCCATTGCACCAGGCGCCGCTCCCTGCTAAAGGCCCCGTACCACTCCACCAGCACCATCAGCAGGAGCAAGCCATGCAGGATCAGCGCGATGATCCGCCCGCCATTGGGGAAAACCTGGGCAGCACGCATCAACGGCGTATTGATCCAATCCAGATTGGGGTAAAGGCGGATAAAGTTGGCAAACCAGGCTCCGATCCAGCCGGGAAACAAGATCAACGCGGAGAGCACCAGAAACAAATTGCCTGCCAGATACAGCCCAATAAAAGCCGTATCACGATGTTGTGCCCGCCAGATCCCCAGAAAGATCGCCACAACGATGCTGATCGGCAGGATTCCCGCGCAGATGAACAAGAGTATCGCGGCGCCGCTGCTATTGCCATTGAAGGCCAGGTGGGCTGCCAGCAGCAGCAGGCAAATATAAACCGGTACGATGCTCGCCTGCAGCACCAGTTTCCATGACGGGTAGATCAGCAGGCTCAGCAAGACGATCGCCGCGGCTTCCAAAAACCTGAAGCGTGCCGATGCCAGGTTGAGCGCGAGCACAGCCGAGGCCAAGTACGCTACAGCGGTCAGGGTCATCCAGATGGCGCGGGCAAGCGGAAACTCCAGCAGCGCAAAGGGCAGGTAAAAGTAAACATAGAAGGCTGGTTCTACAAAACGGCCTTCACCAAATTCATCGGCCCTGAAACCATGGTCTTGCTGGATCGTACGCGTTTCAGCCAAAACCTTTTCATCATAGGGCAGCAAGCCCTGCTGCATCCAGATGCGCGCCGCGGTCCAGCGAGGCGCAAAGTCATCCGGCCCGGCGTAAGTTTTCTGCAGATTGAGATTAAGAATGGTCAGGCCTGCCAGGACGATCAGCACAAGGACAGGGGCCCAAAAATTGGCACTGCGCTTCAGATTCACAATTCCTCGGCTTTGATTTTAACGTCTGGCTGGGTCTGGGTCAAACAATGCCCCAAAGGGGAATGGATATCCGCAATAAATGCTCAAAACCGTGAATTCACAAGAAATTTACTTGTATTTAGTGCTGAAATATCGTAATCTATTCTTTGCACTTAAAATAAAGAAGGTAATCCAAAAATAATCCATGGCAAGAATTAACAATAAACCCTTACTGGATGTTGACCAGGAATCAACCGCGCTCAATCGCTTGCTTGAATTCGGGCGTAAGAAAACCTACGTAACTTACGATGACATCCTCCAATTTTTCCCGGACGCGGAATCGGACGTTGAGCAGCTTGAAGAGGCTTTCTCGGCCCTGCTGAGCGCGGGTATCAATTACACCGAAGAATCGAATATTCGCGAAGAACCCAGCGACGAAGAAATCGTGGAAGCCACCGATGAAGTACGCGCCACGGACGACCTGGCAAACATCGATACGGACGACACGATCGGCCTCTACCTCAAGGAGGTCAGCCGCGTTCCCTTGCTCTCCGACATCGAAGAGGAAGTGCTCCTGGCCCAACGCATCGAGAAAGGCCGCACTGCCCGCGAGGATCTCGCCCGCGGCAGCGTGAGCCCCAAGCGCCGGCTGGAACTCCGCGCCGCTATCGAAGATGGCTGGGCGGCCCGCGAACACCTCATCACCGCCAACTCGCGCCTGGTGATCAGCGTGGCCAAAAAGTATATGGGCCGCGGCGTTCCCTTTTTGGACCTGATCCAGGAAGGCAACATCGGCTTGATCCGGGCCACCAAAAAGTTTGAATACCAGCGCGGGCATAAGTTCAGCACCTACGCCACCTGGTGGATCCGCCAGGCCGTCACCCGCGCCATCGCGGACCAGGGCCGGACGATCCGCGTGCCGGTGCACATGGGCGACCAAATTAATAAACTCCTGCGCGTTCAGCACCAGCTTACCCAAAAACTGGGCCGGGACCCTTCCGTAGAAGAGCTGGCCGAGACCCTGGAAGTGCCGCCGAAGAAGGTGGAGAATATGATCCAGGTCGCGCGCAGGCCGCTCAGCCTGGAAACACCAACCGACGACGAAGAAGACAGCGTATTGGGCGACTTCATTGAGGACGACGAAGCCCCACCCCCGGACGAAACCGCTACCTACAACTTGCTGCGCGAACACCTGGACGAGGTTCTAGACTCGCTCCCCCCGCGGGAAGTTCGCATCCTGCAATTGCGCTACGGCTTGCTGGACGGCCAGGCATACACCCTGGAAGAGGTGGGCCGCAAGATGGGTGTTACGCGCGAACGCGTGCGCCAGATCGAAGCACAGGCTCTCACCCGCCTGCGCCACCCAACCATCCGCCGCAAACTGCGCGATTACCTGGGCGACTAACCAGGAGCAGTTTATGCCCGAGGCAAACGAGCATACGCAACCTAACCCAGCTCTGGCTGAGGAAACACCTCTGCAAACCAAGGTCCCGGCTGTAGACCCCAATAAGGATACAGCCGAGGTAAATGTGAGCCGCGGGAGTTTCCCCGCCTGGCTGATCGATTTCGCGGCCCAAGAGCCAAACGGAGCCGAAAACCAGCCGCTTGCCCCAGCCCCATTAGAGGCCGAAGAAAACTTGCGCCAGATCCTCCTGGCAGAACTTGAGGCTGAGGAGGCTCAGCAGCCGCCCGCGCCAGAAGCGGGAAACGCCTGGGCGAATGAAGATACCAACCCAACTTTGATACAGGCGATACCCTTCAGCCTGGATCCCGACCAGGCGGCTGAAGCACTGCTGGCCGGCGATTTGGCAACTGAAGCTGAAAGCCCTGCTGAACTAAGCGCGGTGGAGCTGGACGGGCTTCTGCAGGATATGCTCAGCCACGCGCGTTTTGCTCAGGCGATTGATTTTGCCCTGGCTCACCGCCGGGAGCCCGGCTTTAGCGCCCTGGCGCGGCAGAGTTTGCGCCCCTACCTGCTCCTGCAGGAAAGCGCAACGCCGCTCTGGCAGCTTTACGACGACCTGGAGACCGACGAATAGAGGAGATGCATGGAACGTTCACTGGTATTGGTAAAACCCGATGGGGTGCAGCGCGGTTTGATCGGGGAAGTGATCACCCGCTTGGAGCAGCGCGGATTGCGGCTCATTGCTGCCAAATTCATGCGCGTCAGCCCGGAACTGGCCGAACGCCACTACGCCGTCCATAAAGGCAAAGCGTTTTACGAGCCGCTGATTGGCTTCATCACCGCTTCGCCTGTCATGGCCATGGCCTGGCAAGGGCCAGACGCCATTGCCGCCATCCGGCAAAGTATGGGCAAGACCAACGCGGTCGAAGCATCAACCGGCAGCGTTCGGGCTGATTTTGCCATCCAAACCCGTTTCAACATCACCCACGCCTCCGATTCACCCGAAAATGGGGAATTCGAGATCGGCCTTTGGTTCAAACCTGAAGAGCTGGTGGAGTGGAAACGCTGCACTGAAGACTGGACCTTTGAATGAAATCTGAAAACCTGGACGATCTGGTAGGCGTATACCGCGCTGAGGGCATGCTGGATGGCGAGATGGTCAAAAGCTTCCTCGAGGCGCAAGGCATCCCCGCGATGCTCTCCCAAGACACACTGGGCAAGATCTACGGCCTCACACAGCTGGGCGGCCTGGGTGAAACTTACGTCCTTGTGGACCCCGAAAATGAGGATAAAGCCCGGGAATTGCTCCTGGCAATGGAAAGCGGCGAATTCGCCAATGAAAGGCTGCTGGGTGTGAGCGATGCCCCCACCGAGGATAGCGACGCTTTTCTGGATGAGATTGCCGACTATGAACTTCCCGGTGTGAAGAAGGTGCTCTTTCTTTGTACCGGCAATAGCGCCCGCAGCCAGATCGCCGAAGCCATCGTTAATTTCGACCTCGCGGACAGATGGGCAGCCTATAGTGCCGGCACAAACCCGGCGGGTTACGTGCACCCGCTGGCGCTCAAAGCCCTGGAGGAAGTTGGCATCGTCCACGACGGTGAATCAAAAAATACCGATACCTTCAAAGGGGAAGATTTCGATTTGGTCGTAACGGTCTGCGATAACGCCCGCGAAACCTGCCCAATTTGGCTGGCCGGCGGACAAAAAATTCACATGGGCTACCCTGATCCCGCCGCGGTGGAAGGCGATGAACAGGAAAAATTGAAGGCCTTCCGTGAAACGGTGGCCGGAATGCGCCAGCAACTGCCTGAAGTTTTGGGCAAGTATTAAGCATCGCACGCCAATAAACGGATTATATGGAGGCGTCTTGAAGGCGCCTCCATTACTTTCAGCGTCCCAATAACCCCAACACCAATGCCAATCAGATTTGACAATCCTGCGCGGTTGCGATTATAAGAAAAGCATGTCCTCAACCATTGGCCGCAAACTGGCCCTCATTGTGCTCGCGGCCACCCTGGCGCTGAGCGCCTGTTCCAGCCCCGCAGCCCAACCCACGCAAACGCCCACACCCCTGCCCACTGCCGCTCTGACCCCGGATATCGCCCAGATTTTGGCCGTCACCCCGGAGCCAACCCCGCCGCCGGAGATCCGCATTGCCGAGGCAGACCTGGCGCTTTCCTTTGGAGATTACGAACGCGCCATGGCGCTCTATCAGGCTGTGACCGCGCAGGATGGCGCCGAGGCGATGGCAGCCGGGCTTTACGGTCAGGGCCTTACACTGCTCAAGCAAGGGAGTTCTGCCGAAGCAGCTGCGCGTTTTGAGCAAACCCTCAACCAGTACCCCACCGCGCCGGCAGCCGCCCGGGCTAACTTCTGGCTTGGCAGTCTGGCAAAAGACGTAGAAGACTACGCGAAAGCGATTAGTTATTACCAGGCTTACCTCAATAATCGCCCCGGGGTCCTCGAAGCCGAAGTTTACATGCGCATTGGCGACCTGTACGCCGCCAATGCGGAGCAAGCCCTGGCCCTGCAGGCTTACCAGAATGCGTATCTGGGTACTGAGGACCAGGCAGACTACCAACTAGCCCGCAAACTGGCCGAGGCCTACAGCCAGGCTGGGGAACGTGAAAAAGCGCTGGCTATCTTCGTTGAGCAGTATCAAAAATCCGAGAACGTTTACGTCAAGGCCATGATGGACCTCCTGGCTGGCCAAATGCTCCTTAAGGATCCGGGTACGCAAAACGCAGGCTACGAAAAATTGCAGGACGCGGTGGATAATTTCCCCCAAACCTACGATGCTTATACCGCTCTCACCATCCTCCTGGACGCAAACCAGCCCGTTGATGAACTGCAGCGCGGCCTGATCAATTACAACCGCAGCCAGCCGGACCTGGCCATCGAGGCCTTCGACCGCTACCTGGCCGGTGAGGGTACCGCCAAGGACAAAGCCCTGTATTACAAAGCCCTGGCCCAGCGGGCTGTAGGCATTAACAAAGCCCCGCTCGGCTCCGAAGCGCGCAGCCAGTGGGCGCTGCAGGGCGGCAGCCCGGAAGACAAAGAGGCCATCGCCACCTGGGACACAATCCTCAACGATTATTCCCAAAGCAACTATGTGCGTGACGCGGTGGAGGACATCGTCTACACCCAGTACGCCTACATGGGCCAAACCCAATTGGCGGTGGATACCAGCCTGAGCTACGTGGCCCGCTACCCCCAGGCGGATTTCGCCCCCAGCATGCTCTTCAATGCCGGCCGCTGGCTGGAAGTTGAAGGACGCCTGGACGAAGCTGCGGCCCTCTGGATGCGGGCGGCCCAGGAATACCCCAGCGCGGATAATGCCTTCCAAAGCCTCTTTTTCGCCGGTATTCTCTACTTTCGGGCAGGGGACAGCACCCGCGCAGCAGATGCCTTAAACCGTGCGGTTTTAGTGGCAGACAGCCCGCTTGAGTACGGCGGTGCCTACCTTTGGCTGGGCAAACTGGCTGCCCAGGCAGGTGAGAACGATAAGGCAAGCGAAATGTGGCGTACAGCCACCTCCAACGACCCCAACGGTTACTACGGTCTGCGCGCCGAGGAACTGAACACCGGCAACCCGGCCTTCTCAGCCATCCCCAACGTGCTCAACCTGGATGTGAACCTCGCGCCATTGCGCAACGCGGCAGCAGACTGGCTGATGCATTCCTTCAGTTTGCCCGTTGGCACCAACACGGATTACAGCAGCACCCTTTGGGCGGATGGCCGCCTGAAGCGCGCTTTGGAATACCACGCTCTGGGCTTGTACGATTCCGCCGCAACCGAATTTGAAAGCCTGCGCAATGCCAACCGCAATAATGTCCTCAACCTTTTCAGGCTGATGAAACTTTTCAGGGATTACGGTTATTACAAAAGCGCCATCGAATCGAGCAAAGCCATCACCCAGCTGGCCGGGTTCGCGGATAACCCCTTTTCTCCCAGTTTTCCAGCCTATTTCGCCTACATGACTTACGGCGCCTACTACCTGCACTGGATCGAAGCCGGGGCCGAAAAACATGATTTGCCGGTACTGGTTTTGCTTAGCCTGATCCATCAGGAAAGCCATTTTGAAAGCTTTGCCACCTCATCCGCCGGAGCGAACGGCCTGATGCAGATCATGCCGCCCACCGGCCAGCAAATGGCCGACGAACTAGGCTGGCCGCCCAACTACCAAAGCAGCGACCTCTACCTGCCCTTCATCAACCTGGAATTGGGCAGCACCTACCTGGCCAGGCAATTCCAATACTTCGATGGGGATGCCTACGCGGCCCTGGCAGCCTATAACGGCGGCCCGGGCAACGCCATTACCTGGAAACGCCTTTCCGGCGACGACCCGGACCTCTTCGTTGGCTCGATCCGGTATCTGGAATCGCGTACCTACATCCGCCGCATCGCCGAAAACTACTTCCGCTATGCCCGGCTATACGGCAACCCGGTCAACCCCCAGCCGGCCACGCCTGCCATGCCTTAAATCCCAGCGGAAAAAACTTACACCGGTATAGATACGATTCGAGGCGGCCAGATGGCCGCCTCTTTCTTCCGCTTGCCTGCGCACGCCTATTGCATGCTCTCCGCGATGCGCACCAGGTCTGCCATTCCGATCGCACCCGGGTCCCCCCAGTACACGAGTTCCAGGGCTAGCCCGTCCTTCGTGAAATACAAGGCCCTGGTCCAGCCATCGTCCTGCCAGGTGAGATCCCCATTATTCTCATAGGTCCATCCGCCGCTGACGTATTGGGCGCTTTGCCCGTTAACCTGGGTTTCAGTGATGGAAGACACCACCCGCTTTTCCGTCTTTGCTTTCTGGCCATCCCCCGGAACGTATGGGGGCAGGCAATTGCTTTCGGTTGAAGCCTGGCTGATGATCAGGCCATTCGTGAACATCTCTTTGTTTTCGTAAAAAACCTGGGCATACGGGCAATCCTCGCTCAGCTGGCCGCCTTTAAAATACAGGTGTTCCGGCAAGGAACTGGGCAGCACCAGCTTCCTTCCGAGGCTTGTTTCCAGGTCGCTCACGCTTAATGCCCAGGCTTGGTTCTTAGCAGGCTCTGCTTTCGCGGGCATCTCAGACTTCGCGCTCAAATCCATCGTCTGGATCAGGGAGACCAAATCAGTCTTGCTAAGTTCCGACCCAACATAATCGAGATGATAAGTGCTTTGGCCATCCTGCCAGGCAATTTGCTGGCGGTCCAGGCTGCCATCCCACTCCAGATCACTGCCGTTGGATGCAGGGCCATACCCGCCGGCCACGTACTCGGCCGGAGCGTCCCCGATTTGGAAACTCTCCACTTGCGCGTCCATACCGATGAAAATTTGAGAGGCAGCCTGCACCCCGGGAGCATGCACGCCCAGGAAAAGCGATTCGCCGGCTACGCTGTTCCCATAATGCAGGGTGACCCAATTTGAATTGCCAGAAGCGTCCATGAATTCAAAGTTATTTGGCAGCTCCGTAAAAGCTTTGACGGCAAAGGGCGCCAATGCCCGAATTTGAGCGATGCTGCAATACGGAGGGCGTGTCGTCCCGCCGCATTCCGCGTCAAAATCCTTTACTTCGCCGCTGGGAACCGCGTCCGTTTTCTCGGCAGCTGGCGCCAGGGTTGGGGCAGGGGCAGGCAAATCGGGTTTAGGCGCCTGGACCCACTCGGGATAGTCGGGCTGGCTAATAAGGACCTGTTTGCTGGCTAGGGGCGTAAAGAAGCGCAGGATGCTTTGCGCGAAGCTCTGGCCAGCCGGGGTGAGAACCAGGGCAAGCAAAAGCACGCCGGCGAATATCAGGCCAACGGCCCATCTGCGGGCTCGGCCTAAACCATGATGTTCCCTTGGCTGGCTTAACTGAGCCGCCAGGGCTGGGTAGAGATCCCGGCGGTCCGGAATCATTTCCTGGGCGATGCTTTGCAGCACCGTTTTTATTTCTTGCTTATGCATTCTTAGCTCCATCTTTTTGGTTTGCGAGAGAGGGTTCCGGGTCCAGGCTTGTTTCAACGGCGTTCGCCCGCAGCAGGCTCGCCAGGCGGGTTCGCGCGCTGAACAAACGCCACTTGATCGTGCCCAGCGGGCTGCCGATCATGTCCCGAATTTCGGATTCGCTGAACTCCAGGTAGTGCCGCAAAACGATCACCGCGCGCTGTTTGGGCGGCAGCTTGGCCAAGGCTGCCCTTACCTGCTCCTGTGCCTGCCTGGTTTCGATGATCGCCTCAGGCAGTGGCTTCGGGTCTAGCAGGTCGAACCCATCTTCCAGGTTCTTTTCATCCAGGCTAAATTCTGGTTTTTGCCGCTGTACCAGCTTGATGGCGTCGTTGACGACCATCTTCATGAAATAGGGCTTGAAGCTGCGGCTTGAATCAAAAGCCTGGGGTTTCTCGGCAAAGCGCAAAAATGCGGCTTGCACCAGGTCTTCTGCTGCGGCCGGGTCTCCGGTGATCAGTGCGGCTGCACGCATCGCCTCGGTTTGGTGCGCGCGCACCAAATAGGCCAACCCGCGTAATTGTCCTGCCTTTAGGTCTTGGATTGCTTCACGTTCGTCCATCGGTTCAGTCTCCTGCTTTAAATATCCCCAGGGAGCCTAAAAGGTTTGATTCAATTGCATTATCGCCTATTTAAAGGCAAAGAAGCCAGGCAATATGCCTGGCCTCCGAAGCGTAAAATACTAGCGCTCAATTGTAAGGGAGTCCTCCATCACCGGGGTGTTGACGATGCTATCCATCACCGGGCAATGGCTTTCGATGAAGCGCACGAATGCCTGCAATTCTTCCTCGGTGTTATCGGCCTTGAAAAAGTAATTGGTTTTGATGCGGCTGAAACCAATTTTGGCCTCAGGGTTCTTCCCCAGGAAGCCATCTGGGTCCAGGTCGCCCTCGCATTCGATGCGCACTGACTCCAGCTTGATCCTGTTCTTGCTGGCAAAGGCCTTCGCAACGATGCACTTGCAGGCGCCCAGTGCCGAGAGCAAGCCCTCAACGGGGTTCATGCCCTGGTCCGTGCCCCCTAATGAGGGCGGTTCGTCCAAAATGAAACTCATACCCCGGGCGGTGTTGGTAACAGCCATTCCCTTGCCCATGTCCATTTCTGAAACGGATTTAAATTGTGTTACTGCCATTTCTTACTCCTTCTGATTGAAATATTGATCCAAAATCGCTTACGTCAGCAGCGACCTGATTTCGAATCGGGATTTGACTTTGTAATTTTTATCACATTTTCTTAATTAATTCCATTCGATACCTTATGCCGGAACAAATCCTGACTAACCCTTGCTTGGATCACACAATAGTTCTGTCAGCTTTTACTCCCCACCAGTTCCAGGGGTACTGGGTTTCGCTTCGTTCATACCCCTGCTATTCTTCCGGTAGCCCACCTGGAATCAGTAATTATTTCGGTTTTTTCGCGGTGAGAGCAAAAGCAGCCAGGCCGCGATAAACTGGCGCCAGCCCTTTGCATTTTCCCCCTTTTGTACCGCCCGCTTTTGACCACAAAACCACAAAACCGGTCAAATCCCCTCGTTGGCTCCCCCTCCTTGCAGGTTTCAGGGCCACAAAACCCAGCACCTTTCTGGTGGATAAATCACCCAATCCCCCTCTGGCCAAGCCTCGGTTTATGGCCGCGCTTGGTTCAATCTCTGCCCCTGGAATTAAAACAGCAGGACCGGCCGATGGCCGGTCCTGCAAGAATACAGATGCTATTGATTTAGCGATTGTCCAGCGCGGCATGCGCGGCAGCCAGGCGGGCCAAGGGCACACGGAAGGGTGAGCAGCTCACGTAGTTATTGCCGATCATGTGGCAGAACTCGATCGAGCTCGGGTCGCCGCCGTGTTCACCGCAGATACCAACCTCAAGTCCAGGCCGCTGTGCGCGTCCGTCGTTGATCGCCTTAATCATCAGCTTGCCAACACCGTCGCGGTCCAGCTGCTGGAAGGGGTTCTTGGGCAGGATGCCTTTTTCCACATATTCCACCAGGAAGGAGCTCTCGGCGTCGTCACGGCTGTAACCAAAGGTCATTTGGGTCAGGTCGTTGGTGCCAAAGCTGAAGAACTCAGCATACTCGGCGATCTCGGCTGCGGTCACGCAGGCACGCGGAATTTCGATCATTGTGCCGAATTTGTAGGCTACTTCAATGCCCTTCTCAGCCATCACATCCTTGGCGATCTTCACCAAGGTGGGCTGTACGGTCTTGAGTTCATTCACACTGCCAGTCAGCGGGATCATGATCTCGGGCTTGGCCACAATGCCATTCTTGGCGGCATCACAGGCAGCTTCGAAGATCGCGCGAACTTGCATTTTCATAATATCGGGGTACACGATACCCAGGCGGATACCGCGCAAGCCCATCATCGGGTTGCTCTCATGCAGGCTCTGCACAACCTCCAGCAGGCGTTCCTTCTCGCCCAGGCCTTCGGTCTCGCCTTTGGCGCGCATGGTGGCTACTTCGGTCAGCAGGCTCTCCATGCTGGGTAGGAACTCATGCAGGGGCGGGTCGATCAGGCGGATGATCACGGGCAGGCCGTTCATCGCCTCAAAAAGCCCGTAAAAATCGCCGCGCTGCAGGGGCAGCAACTGTTCCAGAGCGCCGAAGTACTTCTGCCCTTCGGGGCTGGCGTGAATCTGGGCGTTGAGTTTTTCGATCTCGGAACGCAGTTCTGCTTTGTCGTCCTCGGAAAGCGGGCGGCCTTCCTGCCGGCCGGTAGCAATGGCGTGTTCCCAGCCTTCAATCACGTTCAGCTGCGATTGCGCTTTGGCTGAGTTCATGATCATGTCCTGAACGATGGGCAGGCGGCTGGTCTCAAAGAACATGTGCTCGGTTCGGCAGAGGCCGATACCCTTGGCGCCGAAACTGCGGGCGCGGCGGGCATCCGCGGGGTAGTCGGCGTTTGCCCAAACCTCGAGGCGGGAGAATTCATCGGCCCAGTCCAGGAGGGTCATCAGTTCTTTTTGCTCAGTCAGATCGGCTGCGGTCAATTCCATCTGGCCCACGAACACCTCACCAGTGGTCCCGTCCATGCTGACCCAATCGCCTTCTTTGACCACAACACCGTTGCTGGTCATCTGGCGTTTTTCCATGTCGATCAAAATCTGCGAAGCGCCAACGATGCAAGGCACGCCAAACTGGCGGGCAACCACAGCCGCGTGGCTGGTGGCGCCGCCTTCGCTAGTCAGGATGCCCTTGGCGGCCAGCATACCGTGCACATCATCCGGCTTGGTGAAGGGGCGAACCATCACCACGTCCTGTTTGTGCTCGCGGTGCATGCGCTCGGCGGTATCGGCATCAAAGTAAACCTGACCAACTGCCGCGCCGGGGCTGGCATTCACGCCCTTGGCGTAGAAGCGGCCTTCGGCCTTCGCCTTGTTTTGGTCTTCAACCGAGAACTGCGGGTGCAGCATCTGGTCAACCTGAGCGGGAGTTACACGCTTCAGGGCTTCTTCCTTGGTAATGTGGCCTTCGCCAACCATATCGTGGGCTACGCGTACGGCTGCCTGAGCTGTGCGTTTGCCATTCCGGGTCTGCAGCATCCAGAGCTTGCCGCGTTCGATGGTGAACTCCACATCCTGCAGATCGTGGAAGTGATTTTCCAGTTTTTCGGCAACTTCCATGAATTCCTTGTACGCGCCCGGGATATCGTTTGCCAGGCCCGCGATCTTGGAAGTATTGCGGATACCAGCAACCACGTCCTCGCCCTGGGCGTTGATCAGGTAGTCGCCGAACATTTTGTTTTCGCCGGTCTGGGGGTCGCGGGTAAAGGCAACGCCTGTACCGCTGTCATCGCCCATGTTGCCGAAGACCATGGTGCAGATGTTCACTGCGGTGCCCAGGTCATCGGGAATGTTTTCGCGGCGGCGGTAGTCGATGGCGCGCTTGGCGTTCCAGGAGTTGAACACAGCCTTGATGGCCAGTTCCATTTGGTGCACAGGGTCCTGCGGGAAGCCGGCGCCGGTTTCCTGCTGAACCACGTTCTTGAAGATCTCAACGATCTCACGCAGATTTTCAGCAGTGAGGTCAGTATCGTTCGTGATGCCGCGTTCGGCCTTGTAGGCGGCCCAGGGGTGCTCGAATTTTTCATCCGGAATGCCCATAACCACGGACCCGAACATTTCGATCAGGCGGCGGTAGCTGTCATTCACAAAGCGCTCATTGCCGGTCAGTTCAACCATGCCGCGGGCGGTTTCATCGTTCAGGCCGATGTTCAGCACGGTGTCCATCATGCCGGGCATGCTGAACTTGGCGCCGGAGCGGCAGGAGACCAGCAGGGGATTCGCGGGGTCTCCGAACTTCTTGCCGGTTGCCTCTTCAACGCGGGCCAGGGCAGCCAGCGTCTGATCCCACATGTTCGCCGGGAACTGCTGACCATCCTGATAGGCAATGCATGCCTCAGTTGTGATGGTGAAGAAAGGCGGCACAGGCACGCCAATGCGGGTCATCTCTGCCAGGTTGGCACCTTTCCCACCTAATAGTGCACGCACACCGTCCCAAGAGCCGGCGTACGCCTCTGCTTGCTCGACCTCGTCGAACAGGTAAACCCATTTCTTATCTGTCATGTATTCCTCCACAGAAATTTATCATACGCGTTAGCGTTAACATTCTGACACCAACCGCTTATTGTACCATGAGCAGCGGGCAATCCAAGCCGGCGCAGAGGGTATATAAGCC
>ENA-UOOM01001722-UOOM01001722.1-fermentation-metagenome-genome-assembly--contig:-NODE-1722-length-20083-cov-4.159676_pt1 | contig 20083 bp, 14 predicted proteins | sample MGYA00245781_ERZ724031 | MGnify/ENA primary metagenome ERZ724031 (study PRJEB28704, sample SAMN03018317) | fermentation metagenome | biome: anthropogenic terrestrial biome; feature: soil; material... | reverse complement strand
TTTTAAAAGAAGCTGCTTCCATAAACCTTTATCCTTTCTTACAAATACAGGCACAGGAAATCCGCGCCGCCCTCAAAATACTTGACAAATGTCTGTGGAAGACGTAGCATAATTATATTGTTAGTGATTACTAACTTATGTGAGATTTGCTTATATGGGGTCTTGCAGAGAAAAGGAAGAGGATATTGACAGAAGCCTGAGAGAAAGGACTTGAAAAGATCTATGACATTAAGGGATCTGGAGCTCGGAAAAACAGCAGTGATCACCTCGGTAGGCGCGAAAGGTGCACTCAGGCAGCATTTCCTGGATATGGGAATCATACCGGGTGCAGAAGTGACGCTTATGAAATTTGCACCAATGGGCGATCCAATGGAATTATTGATTCATGGCTATGAACTTACCCTGCGTCTTTCCGATGCCCAGAAAATAGGGATAACGGAAAAAACTCCGGAACAGAAAACGCATTGGGCGGTAAAGCATGAAACAACACTGGAGCGAAACCGTATCGTACACCCCGGACTGGGGGAAAGCGGGAAATATCACGTAAAAGCAAAGGAAAAGCCATTGCCAAAGGGTACAAAACTCACCTTTGCCCTGGCAGGAAATCAGAATTCAGGGAAAACCACCCTGTTCAACCAGTTAACCGGAGCCAACCAACACGTCGGCAATTTCCCCGGCGTTACCGTTGATCAGAAAGACGGACCCATCAAAGACCATCCGGGAACCCTCGTAACTGATCTGCCGGGAATCTATTCCCTATCACCATACAGCAATGAAGAAATGATATCCAGACAATTCATTATCGATCAGAAACCAACCGGAATCATAAACATTGTGGATGCCACCAATATTGAACGCAATCTGTATCTTACCCTCCAGCTGATGGAGCTGAATGTACCAATTGTGCTGGCCTTGAACATGATGGATGAAGTACGGGGCAACGGCGGCACCATCGATATCAATGAGATGGAGGAAACCCTTGGCATTCCCGTTGTTCCCATATCTGCATCCAAGGATGAAGGCGTCGATGAGCTGATAAAACATGCAATTCATATTGCAAAATATCAGGAGCAACCTGGCAGAATTGATTTTTGTGACAAAAACAAAAATGGCGGAGCGGTTCACAGGGCATTGCACAGCATTATGCATCTGATAGAGGATCACGCGGAAGCCGCCGGAATCCCGCTGCGATTTGCCGCAACCAAACTGGTTGAGGGAGATGCCACGGTTCGCAAAGCCCTGAATCTGACACAAAATGAGAAAGAGACCCTGGATCATATTATCCTTCAGATGGAAAAGGAAAGTGGGCTGGACCATGCGGCAGCAATCGCAGATATGCGATTCTCCTTCATTCAGGCATTGTGTGACAAAACAGTGGTAAAGCCGAAAGAAAGCAGGGAGCATAAAAGAAGCCGGAAGATCGATCGCTTTCTTACCGGCAAGTATACCGCAATCCCTGCCTTTGTCGGAATTATGGGGCTGATATTCTGGCTCACGTTCAATGTAATCGGCGCATTTCTGCAAAACATTCTGGAATCCGGCATTGACTGGCTCTCCGGAGTAGTGGACTCGGCTCTGACAGCCGGTCATATCAACAATGTCCTGCAATCTCTCATCGTTAACGGAATTTTCAACGGAGTTGGCAGTGTCCTGAGCTTCATTCCCATTATCGTCACCTTATTTTTCTTCCTGTCCATTCTGGAAGACAGCGGCTATATGGCTCGGGTTGCCTTCGTTATGGACAAATTGCTTCGAAAAATCGGGCTTTCCGGCAGAAGCATTGTGCCAATGCTGATTGGATTCGGATGTACGGTTCCGGGGGTCATGGCCAGCCGCACCCTTCCTTCCGAGCGGGATCGCAAAATGACCATTCTGCTGACTCCTTTCATGAGCTGTACGGCAAAGCTTCCAATTTACGGATTCTTTACGAACACTTTTTTTCCGAAGCATAGCGGTCTTGTCATGACCGGCCTGTATTTCCTCGGAATTCTGGTTGCCGTCCTTGTTGCCCTGCTGACCAAAAATACAGTGTTTCAGGGAGAGGCCGTGCCTTTTGTAATGGAATTGCCAAATTATCGCATGCCGGGTGCCAAAAATGTGGTACGTCTTCTCTGGGACAAGGCAAAGGATTTTCTGGAGAGGGCATTCACCGTTATTTTTGTTGCGACCATCGTGGTGTGGCTTCTGCAGACATTCGACTTTCGGCTGAATGTCGTTACGAACTCAAAGGACAGCATTCTGGCTGCACTGGCAGGTCTCCTGTCCCCCATTTTCCGCCCGCTGGGATTCGGGGAATGGCGCATTGTGACATCGCTGATTGCCGGTTTTATGGCAAAGGAAAGTGTGGTATCCACTCTTACGGTATTGTTTGGAAGCAAGGAAGTCCTCCTGTCCGTGCTTTCCCCGGTATCTGCGGCTGCACTGCTTGTGTTTTGTCTGCTGTACACGCCTTGTGTCGCAGCTGTTGCCTCCATCAAGAGGGAACTGGGCGGGAAATGGGCAGCTGCAATTGTGATCGGCCAATGTGTCATCGCATGGTTATGTGCCTTGATCGTACGGGGAATCGGCATCTTTTTCATAATGGTTTGATGACAGCGGAGTCTGGTTCTTCCGGATATCCGGCTGTTTTCCAAACGGCAATACACCTTAAGGGCATCTCTTTTCTGAGATGCCCTTTTATGAATCAAGGATAATCCGTTCCGGACGATCTCCCAGCCGGCTGAGCAATTCGTTGGTGATCGTTCCGGCATTTTCCGCCACTTCTTCCGCTGTAATCTCTTCCATGCCATCCCTTCCGATCAGTGTGACCACATCTCCCCTTTTCACACCCGGGATTCCCGTCACATCCGCCATAAGCTGATCCATGCAAATGCGGCCGAGGATCGATGCACGCTGCCCATGAATCAGTACCTGCCCTTTCCCATCGGAAAGAGCCCGCGGATAACCATCCGCATAACCGACAGAGATTACGGCAACCGTCGTTTTTTTCTGTGCAATAAATTCCCTGCCATAACTGACCCCTTCTCCCGGGCCAATGGTCCTTACCAGAGTTACCCTGGACCTGAGGGCCAAAACCGGCTTTAAGTCCATGGAACATTTTGTCCGGGGATCCGGCGTGCTCAAGACACCATAAAGTGCGATGCCGATTCGGGCATAGTCACAGGAAAGCGACGGATAATTCAACACCCCATAGCTGCTCTGCACATGTGTCCTGGGGAGAGGAATCCCTTTTGACTTCAATTGGTACAGAAGCTGATAAAAGCAGCGGATCTGCAGGTTGGTAAAATCGATATCGGATTCCCTGCGGCTGTCGGCTACACAAAGGTGAGTAAAAATGCCTTCAATGATGAGGTTTTTACAGTCAAAGACAGAGGCGATTTCCTCTTCATGCCGAAAGCTCTCCCCCAGACGGTTCATACCGGTATTCACTTTGATATGTACCGGCAGCGGCTTGCCAAAGCGGTCCAGTTCCATTGCATGCTCCGCATCCGCCACAGTCTGGGACAGCCGGTAACGAAACAACTCAGAGGCTCTTTCCGCAGGGGTATAGCCAAGGATGAGAATCTCTCCGTTCACCCCCTGCCTGCGAAGGCTGATTCCTTCATCAATGGTGGCAACTGCAAACGTATTCACGCCGATGCGGTTCAGATAAGCAGATACCTGCTCAGCTCCATGCCCATAGGCGTTTGCCTTTACGACGGCCATGATCCGGCAGCCGTCAGGAAGGATTTTCCGAAAGGCTTCCACATTTTGGCGAAGGCTGGACAGGCAGATCTCCATCCACGCCCGGTCCCGGCGTCCCCTGTCGGAAGAACGTAAATGCCCGTCTGTCTGCGGAAACCGATCCGGATTTCCGTGTATGGGACCGGCATCTGCGGATGCGCGTCGGCGATTTCCGATACGGACCAGCAGGGCAGCGACGATAAAAGAGCCCAGAGCGACGGTCAGGAAATGAAGAAAGCTGTTTTCAATCAGCAGGCTCTCAAGGCCCACCGCCTTCGCAAAACCGCGGATGCCAACAAGAACCGCAGGATGAATCAGGTAAATGATCATGGATAGATCCCGCAGGGACCGGTAATCCTTTCCCTTGTTGAAAAGAAGCAGACATGGAAACAGGAAAAACATGGTGGGCAAAAGGAAAAAGTACATACTATCATGCTGCTGAAGATGAAAACGATACAGCAGCAATCCTTCCACGAGCATCAGGGAAAAGGACAGTGCAAGCCCGGCAATGCACTTCTTCCCTGAAACCTGCCGGAACCGCTGTGTTCCTTCCTTCCTGTTTGCCTGCCTTGCATACAGCGCACCCATCAAAAAGAAAATGGGGGTATAGAATAAGCCGTTGCGCGTATAATCGGAGAACCGGAATACATACTGATAAACCGCTTTCAAAAATGGGATCTTTTCGGATATGCCATAATAGCTGTCTCCAAACAATCCGATGAGATACAGGAGCAGACAAACGAAGCTTGCCTGACCGGCATTCCCCTTTTTCAGCAGCAGCCAGACAATGCTGGCACCGAGGATTGCCGCAGGGAGGTACCACAAATGATAAAAAGTACCGTCAAAAAAAACGTCCTTCAGAAGATTCGGCAGAACTTTCCACTCCTGTACGGTCCCGTTATAGATAGTAAGCGGCAGATAAAGCAAAATCGCCATTGCATATAAAACAGCGGTTTTTTTCTGGAATGCAGCCAATCTGCCGAAAGGCAGTGCCCCGTCTCCTTCTTTCACATACAGAAAAAATCCGGAAGTCATAAGAAAAAAGGGAACTGCCACACGGGCCAGGATCCGCGTGAAAACAAAATCAGCAGTTTGATTCCAGTCCGCCAGAGGCGAAGTGTGAATGGAAACAACGAGAAAAGCGGCAATCAGCCGGAACCAGTCAATGCCGGCATACTCCACTTTGCCCGGATTCGTTCTGTCCTCCGCACGGTATCCGGAATCCATGTCGCATTCGTTTCCTGTATCCGTCATAATACATCCCTCCGTAAGGTTACCACAACGCCGTCCTCGTTGTTGCCGGAAGCCTGACAGGAGACCTGATCCGGAATCTCCACAACTGCTTGCTGCCCTGGATCCCGCGGGACCGGAACATAGAAAATCTCATATGCATACCGGCCACACTGGAATCCCAAAGGATGATCCGGACAAAAGCATTTCAGATACTGGATATACTCTTCCAATGTATCATTCATTTCCTTTATGATCTCCGAATGAGGATATCCCACATAGCGAAAATGCCATGGCTCGCAGGCGATCTGCGTAATCTGTTCCCTGCCGGCAGGATATCGCTCAATAAAGCCATATGAAGCGGACAGCTGCCGGAATTGCCTGCAGATTCCGGCATCCGGAAAATCCGGGCAGATAAAGTCGATTTCCTCCCGGTTCTCAGCAAGATCGATGGCCAATCCTGTCTGGTGCTCGCTGCATCCCGGAATGGCAACATATCTGCCGGTATATTCTGCGCCGTTTTCCCGCAGGGAATCTGCATAGATCATCTGTTGTTCCTGTAAAGTCCGATAGCCACTGACCGGAAGGATTCTATCCCCTGCATTCAATTGCATCATTACCTCCAGAAGCATTTCTGCCGCCTGGCTTTCCATGGCAACAGAGCCGGCCCTGTCGGATTCTGCCGTTGCACAGATCTCTTCCCCGTCGGATGCGGATTGTCCATGACAGGAAAAGGAAGAATCCAGGAATGTCAAACGATCCATTTTCTTTTTGTCCGGAAGGGGATGGGACGGGTTGACCAGTATCAGATTTCCACTTGAAATATAACTCTCACCAAATTGAAATGTTTTCATGACTCCACCGCCAATCGAATCATCTCATCCATCATCTGTCCGAATGGAATCCCAATTCCTTTCAGCATATTAGGATATCGGCTATGGGTGGTAAAACCGGGAATCGTGTTTACTTCATTGAATACAATTTCATTTTGGGGAGTCAGGAAAAAATCAACTCTTGCAAAACCGGAACAGCCCAGAGTCCGGTAAACAACCGCCGCTGCCTGTTTCACCCGCTTCGCCATATCCGCGTCGATTCTGGCAGGCATATGGATCTTTGAAGTTTTCAGTGTATACTTTTCCGTATAATCAAAAAAACCCCGGGACAGCTCAATTTCATCGACTTCCCCTATGGTAAGGGGATCCGTATCCAAAACGGCACAGCCAACCTCAAAACCGGGAATGGCTTCTTCGATGATCACTTTGCCGTCGTATTGAAAGGCTCCTTTCACCGCATCCAACAGCCCTTTCCCATCGGAAACCCGGGAAATGCCGAAAGAGGAACCGGAATTGACCGGCTTTACAAAAACAGGATAAGAAAGCCCTGATGTCTGTTCCCGCAGCTCCGCATCCGGCAGCTGGGAATGCAGAACAACGGAATCCGGCGTCCGGATCCCTGCCAGCCGAACCAGCCGGTGAGCCATGTCCTTGTCCATACAAAGAGCAGAACTGAGGATGCCGCATCCGGCACAGGGGATCCCCATCAGTTTCAGCAGACCCTGCACCGTACCATCCTCACCGTTTTTCCCATGCAGAACAGGAAACACCACATCGACCTGGATTCTTTTGCATTTTCCTTCCTCCTGCACCAATATTCCATGATTTCCCCAACCCGGCAAAAAGATAACCGGGACACAGGATGGGTGCTGCCACCAGGTATCCTGCCGGATTGGTTCCACTTCCCCATCGTATTTCAGCCACTTTCCCTGACGGGTAATGCCAAGCAGCAGGATATGATATTTCTCCGGATCCAGATTCTCAATGACCGAACCGGCGGACTGCAACGATACTTCATATTCCGTGGAATTTCCGCCAAATAAAATCGCTACTGTCTTCTTCATAAAAAGGACTCCTTTTGCATCAATTGTTTCCTCATCCCGAAGCGGGCAAAATAAATGGCCTGCCCGGTTTCATAGTTCATTCTATCGAAATCAGACAGGCCGGATGGGAATTTTAACTTGTCAAAGCCTTAAGAAAAGCTTATGAAATGATTAGGATTCTACAAAGAGCCAGGTCATTTTTCCCCTTTCAGCCTCTTTGCTTTCCCCTGCGGTTTGGCAGGACAACGGTAAATCTGGTTTTGGTCTCGTTGCTTTCCGCAGTAATGGTGCCTTTGTGAGCCATCACAATTTCCTTGGCGATGGCCAGGCCCAGCCCTGTTCCTCCCGTTTTTGAGGAGCGGGCGGCATCCAGCCGGAAGAATCGTTCAAAAATGGTGGAAAGTTTCTGTTTCGGAATCGGATCCCCCTGATTGGTAAACTGAATGATCACCTTTCCTTCCCGTTCCATGGCGGTAATGGCAATGGTGCTCCCATCATAGCTGTAAGCAATGGCGTTTTTCAGAATATTGTTGAACACCCGGGACAGCTTGTCGGCATCTCCCCACAAAATAAGATCCCCGGGTGCCTGCACCACCGCCTTTTTGTTCTGCGGGGACAGCATGGGATAGAATTCATCTGCCATTTGCTGCAGCATAAAAGCCAGATGAATCTCCCCCATGTTCAATACAATGGAGCTGACATTGAACCTTGTGATTTCAAAGAACTCATTCATCAGCTGTTCCAGGCGGTATGCCTTTTCCAGTGTAATGCCGGTGTACTTCCGACGCTGCTTCTCCGGCATATCCGGCGCTTCATCCAGAAGACTCAGATATCCGATGACGGAAGAAAGCGGCGTCCGGATATCATGGGCAATGTTGACCACCAGATCGTTTTTGCGCCGCTCCGCCTCCCTTGCTTTCTGTTCATTTTTCAATGCGGTCCGCTTGATCTGGTTCATCCTGTGCTCCACCTCCCGGAGCTCTTCCGGCAGCCGGACAAATTCCTTGTCCGGCCGGACCAGATCCGCACTTGCCGTCACGACCTGCTCAATGTACCCTACGGTTCGTTTCCATTGCAGATAAATGACAGCCAGAATCAGAATCAGCCAGCCCACCGGAATCAGGAGCGTAACAAATGGTTCCAGGCTCTCAAGAAAGTCATAAAGCAGAGATGGCTGCCAGACGATCATCCTGTGAAGGACAAAGTATGCAGCAGCGATAAGAAGCACATACCCCAGCGAGGCGAGCAATCCCATTCGGACACACCGAAGAATCATTTTTCGGGTGAATGTTGATCGGAAGGGCTTATTCCTCAATTTTATATCCCACCCCCCATACCGTTTTGATGTATTTCGGATGCTCTGCACTGTCATGCATTTTCCCACGCAGATGCCGGATATGCACCATGACGGTATTGTTGCTGCTGGAGAAGTACCTGTCCTTCCATACCTTGCGGAACAGTTCCTCTGCACTGACCACCCGCCCCCGGTTGGACGCCAGTACCCATAAAATAGAAAACTCAATGGGAGTCAGGGAAAGCATCCGTTCGTTCAGCATACAGATGTGCTTGTCCTGATCCAGCACCAGACCGGAAAACACGATGGTGTGGTCCTCCCGGGCCGGTTTGGATGTGTTATATTGCCGGAACCGCCGTAATTGTGCCTTTACCCTGGCAACCAGTTCCAAAGGCTGAAAGGGCTTGGTAATATAATCATCCGCGCCCAGCATCAGGCCATTGATTTTGTCAATTTCCCCATCTTTTGCCGTCAGCATAATGACCGGAAAGTTATGCTTCTCCCGGATCTTCCGGCAGATGGAGAATCCGTCTTCATCCGGAAGCATCACATCCAGGATTGCCAGATCCACGGATTCCTTTTCCACACAGTTCAGGGCATCCTGTCCGTTATAGAACTTGAACACCCTGTAGTCTTCGTTCTTCAGATATACTTCAATCAGATCCGCAATGGATTGTTCATCATCCACGACCAGTATATTTGCTTTCACGGTCCCCTGCTCCTTACCATTTACCATTTTTGCTTTTTCCCCTTTGCCGCCTGAGACAGGCCTGATCCCGCCCTGCCCTGACAAAGGCTCCCATCCATTATATCCGGATACCGGCATCCTGACAACCGCTTCCTTTTCTCCCTTCTGTCCGGACTGCGCCATCTCCGGCTGTGCATCCGACTTTCCCGCTGCCCACAAAAAAAAGAGCAGCTATTGAAATAGCATGCCCTTTTTCGGAATTCCTCAATTTTCATTTGCTGAAATTCCTGCCATGTTTCCCATTTCAGCCTGCTTTCATTCCTTGGTATCCTCTTTCTGAATGCTGAGGCCTCTTTTGGGTGCACATCCGGGATCGCACCCGGGTTCATTCCTGGGTTCGTTCCTGTCTCCGCAGACATCTTCCAGCTGAGGAGGGAACAGAGGCAGATTGAAGATATCGTCACATACGGATTCCGAGAATTCTTCGCAGGGAGGAATTTCACAGAAGCCAAATGCGGGAATCAGCAGCTCCACCTTGGCAATGATCTTGAGTATAATGGTCAGACAGACATCGACATCAAATCGGAAGGTATCACCCGGTATAAACCGTCCGGATACACAGATTGCATTTACAATGCTCTCCAGTTGGAACGGAATCACAGACTCATCCGGCACATAGAGAACAACGTCCTTGGGTACGGTGATAACGGCCGTACCTGTACCCTGCCGTCCTTCACAGTCTTCAAATACCACTTCAATCGGTATCTCCACTTTGGTACGGACACGGGCGAAGTTGGGACGGTCCTGCAGCCTGTCAATACGGGTTCCAACCAGTTTTCCCTTTACCGACGTGCTCCGGCAACTGACAAACGTCAACGGAGGCATGAAATTCTTATGGCTCTTGCAGACTTCCTTCAGGACAATCCTCACATCGTTGATTGTCTCCTGCTGCAAGCAGGAGTCATAGACTTTGTTCACCTGAACGCAGACCTTCTCAAGTATGTTCTTCAATCCGTCAAATCCGATCCTTCCCGGGCAACGAGGATTTCCTTCATTCTTGTAGGAATAAAAAGACATCAATAAACCCCCTTTTCCTAATGGAATATGAGAGAACTCCCTTCTCTCATTAGCCATGATATGTGAATATCGATTTGATTGTGCCTGCTTTGAAGTGATATTTTATACTGGCCTCTCATAAGTTATATCAGACGTATTGTTTTGAAACCGTTTGGAGTATGGAGGATAAGGAGGAAATCACCATGAGAAAAACCAGTTTCCCCTATTTCGTGGAAGATTCCCTGGAAAAGCAATGGTTCTTCACCCTTTCCGATCAACAAAAAATACAGTATGCCTGCAGGGAAAACGGCCAATGGTCGGAAAAGATCCCGATTGACGGAAAAACCGTCCGCTTTTTCAGTGTTACCATGGACAATCAGGATCGAATCTGTCTGCTCGCCTATACCCTGGGAAAGCAGCTGATTTATTATGAATGGGACGGGAGACAGTGGTACCAGCGTACGGTATATCGTGTTTCCTCCAGATTCGAGGATATCTCCTGGCTTTCGGTTCTGTCCAACGCTTCTCATGTCCATCTGTTTTATTATATTGAAAACTCGCTGAAACGGGCACAGGAATCCTTTGTGCATTCCTATTCCGAAAATGGCAGATGGAAAAGCAAGGTTCTCCTGCATTTCCTCACCGATCAAAATGCCACGCCTCAACTGGTCACAAATGATAAGAGTGGAAATCTAGTGTGTATCTATACCAAAATCCTCCGGGGCCACACGCAATGCTGTCTCATCCGGTTTGACAACCTGCAGCGGATCTGGTCGAGACCTGTCACTCTGTTTCAGAAACCGGACAGATGCAGCAATTTCAACGGCACAGTGGACACCGACGGGCTCCTGCATATGATATGGTGCGAAGATGCCAATCCAAAATACCGTCTGAATTACAAAAAAATTGATACCAATTCCAGGGCGCCGAGCTCTGCCGATCCGGATGTCTGTATATGGGAAGGCCCCAATCCCGTCCAGGTTCCGTGCATTTTTTCCGAAAGAGGACCTCATTGTTTTTGGATTCAGGGAAAGAAAGGCATGGGCAGCCGGAAGGAACCGACGGACCAGCACTGGGAGACTACCCGCGAAATCCCGGATCAGAAACTCATTCCCTATCTGCACATTACCAAAACAATGGACGGTGCATCCCATACGATGATGGACCTGGGGGATGGCTATCCTGGCTTTACATGGTCTGCCGGAAACCCGGACAGCAGTATCCGGGAAAACAGGCCGGACGGAAAAAAGAAGGCACAGCAAGCCGGCCACCGGAAGAAACAGGATCCGGAAGCGAGGGCCTTTCCCGCCCCGCCGGATACCTCCGTACAGCAGGACGTCCGAAAGCTATCGAAAAAACTGGACCAGAACAATGCCAGAATGGATGCCTTCCAGCACAGCCTATATGAGATGCAGGATCATATCCGACAAAAAGACAAAAACTTTTTCCAAGTGAATGCGCAGGTCCGAAGACTGTCGTTTGATATGGAGCAGATCCGAAGGGAAAGCAGAAGATTTCCTTCCTCTGACTTGCCTGTCCGACCAAAGACTCCTTCAAAGGATTCCATTGCAGCAGAGGCTTCCAAATCTCCGACCGATCCGGAAAGCGGGAACAAAGGCCCGGATACAGAGGGAAAGGAAACGGAAAAACAGGACACGGAAGAACAGAAATCGGAAATGGATACCGGCAGGAATCCGGAGGGCAACCGGCCCGCTCCGGATGCGCCTGAAAATGAAAATGCAGAAAAGGAAGACGAAGAGATCCGTTTGGGAAACATCAGTATCCGGATCAATCCGGAAGAGGAGCCGGATGAAATTCCCTAGCACATCCGGCTGCAGCTTTCAGGAAATCAGGAAGGCATCCAGCTGATGCAGCAAATCCCTTATCCCCTCTCTGGAAACAGCGGAACAGAAAACCGCCGGAACATCCTGGGAAAATCCCAATTGGCCCATAACCCGGTCCGCCTCCGGTTTTCTCCGGGTTTTGCCCAGTTTATCGGACTTGGATACGGCCACCAGGACCGGAACCTGGTAATACCGGATCCATTCCGCCATCTGAATATCTTCTGCGGTGGGATCATGGCGGATATCCACGATGAAGATCATCCCTTTCAGCCGGGAATCCCTTGCCAGATATTCCTCCATCATGGCTCCCCATCTCTCCCTTTCCGATTTGGCTGCTTTTGCAAAGCCATACCCCGGGAGGTCCACCAGAAAAAAAGAATCATTGATCCGAAAAAAATTAATCAATCTTGTTTTACCTGGACGGCCGCTGGTCCTGGCCAATTTGTTCCGGTTCGTCATGGCATTGATCAAAGAGGATTTCCCGATATTGGACTTTCCGATCATGGCAATATGGGGATCCCTTCCCCGTGGATACTGTGCGGCGCTCATTGCGCTTGTTATGAATTCAGCCTTTTTTATTTTCATCTTCTGCACCGTCGGAAGGTCCCGGCATTCTGGTCAGTGCATGGACAAGCACATCATCCATGGAATCCACCGGAACAATTTCCACCTTTCTTTTTACATTGTCCGGGATGTCCTCCAGGTCTTCCTCATTTTCACGGGGAATCAGAACCTTCCGGATGCCTGCCCGATGGGCAGCCAGTAATTTTTCTTTCAGTCCGCCGATGGGGAGAATCCGGCCTCTTAAGGTAATCTCCCCTGTCATGGCAACGTCGCTTTTTACCGGTATTTCCGTCAGTGCGGAAAGTACCGCGGTCGTCATGGTAATCCCTGCAGACGGGCCGTCTTTCGGTATGGCCCCTTCCGGAATGTGAATATGGATGTCGGTATTCTCATGAAAATCATCCCGCAGGCCAAACTCCTTCGCCCGGGAACGGATATAACTGAAACCGGCCTGTGCCGATTCCTTCATAACATCTCCAAGCTGTCCGGTCAGGACAAGCCTCCCGGTGCCGGACATGGGAAGAACCTCAATGGACAGGGTTTCTCCGCCAACGGAAGTCCAGGCAAGTCCGGTTACAACTCCTGCTTCATTCTGACTGGGGACTTTGTCGTAATGAAACCTGGGAACGCCAAGATATTTATGAAGATTGCTTTCGGAAATGCGGACGCTTGCGCCTTTCGATTCCACTAATTTCCGTGCTGTCTTCCGACAGATCGTTGCAATCTGCCGTTCCAGACCCCGCACACCGGATTCCCGGGTATAGGAGCGAATGATGTCCTGAATGGTCTGGTTCGACATACGGATGCCGTTTTTCGGTATCCCATGCTCCTTCATCTGTTTGGGGATGAGATAGCCGGATGCGATATTCCGCTTTTCCTCTTCGGTGTAACCGGAGACCGATATGACCTCCATACGGTCCAGAAGGGGCCGTGGTACAGTTTCCAGCGTATTTGCCGTAGTCAGGAACATGGCCCCGGACAAATCGAAAGGCAGCTCCAGATAATGGTCCCGGAAGGTATTGTTCTGCTCTCCGTCCAATACCTCCAGCAGGGCGGAAGCAGGATCCCCGCGAAAGTCGTTGCCCATCTTATCGATTTCATCCAGCAGGAAAACCGGATTCCTGGATCCGGCCTGTTTAATGGATGCGAGGATTCGGCCGGGAATGGCTCCCACATAGGTACGCCGGTGTCCGCGTATTTCCGCTTCGTCCCGTACCCCGCCCACCGACATCCGGACGAACTTCCGGTTCAGGGCCCGGGCAATGGACCTGGCGATGGATGTCTTGCCGACACCGGGAGGCCCGACAAAACAAAGGATTGGTCCTTTCATGCTTTTCGTCAGCTGTCGGACAGCCAGGTATTCCACGACGCGCTCCTTTACATTTTCCAGCCCATAATGGTCCTCATCCAATATCCTTGCTGCATTGCGAAGATCCAGATTGTCTTCCGTCTCGGTATTCCACGGAAGGTCCAGTATCCAGTCCAGGTAGGTCCGGATGACCGAACCTTCTGCGGACCCCGGTCCCATTTTCGCCAGCCGGCTCAGTTCCCTGGAGGCCTTTTCATGAGCTTCCCCGGGCAGGCCTGCCTTTTCTATTTTTCCCTCATATTCCTCAATTTCACCGGATAGTCCTTCACTTTCTCCCAATTCCTTCTGAATTGCTTTCATTTGCTCCCGCAAATAATATTCTTTCTGCACCTTGTCGACCTGTTTTTTTACCCTTGAGTCAATCTGATTCTCAATCTTCAGAATCTCAATTTCCCGTATCAGCATATCATACAGGATCTCCAGCCGCTTTACGGGATGAAATGCTTCCAGGATCTTTTGCTTATCCGGGGTCTTTACCAGGGTGTTGGCGGCAATGATGTCCGCCAGCCGGACCGGATCCCCCGGATTGTCCACGGTCAGGAGGGTTTCCGGAGACACCTTATTGCCCAACTTGACATAGTCCTCAAAAACAGACAAAACCTTGCGGGACAATGCCTCCAGCTGCAGATCTACTTCTTTGGATTCGTATTTTGGTGGAGTGGCAACTTCGACTTCATAATAAGGATCCTCTTTTGTAAACTCCAGGATCCGCCCCCTCTCCAGGCCATCAATCAGCACCCGGACCGTATCACCAGGCAGCTTCAGCAGCTGCTTGATTTTTGATATGGTCCCAACTTGAAAAACATCTTCCGATTTTGGTTCCTCCAGCTTTGCATCCTTCTGCGTAACGAGAAAAATCTCCTGGTTGTTCACCATTGCCGCTTCCAGCGCGGCAATGGATTTCGGTCTCCCGACATCAAAATGCAACATCATATACGGAAAGATCGTTAAACCCCTTAATGACAGCAAAGGAAGCCTTTTGACCGGCTCATTGCTCATTCGGTAATCACTCCTTGTATCTGTCTGTACTGCGTTTCCCTCATATTATACCGAATTATGTCAATATGTGCAATCGAAGCCTTTCTTTCTTGATCCGGAAGCAGTCAGCAATTCGGCTCCCGTCTGAACGGATGGCAGCGAACCTTTTCCTCCGGACGGATACATAGAAAGCCGGATGACTTCCTCCACCCGGCTGACCGGAAGAACCTGAATCTTTTCATTCTCAAACTGTTCCTGATCGTTTTCCAGGGGAATCAGTACCCTTTCCGCACCGGCCTGAGCAGCTGCCTTGATCTTGACAGGCACCCCGCCCACCGGTTTGACATTTCCCCGAATGGAAACCTCCCCGGTCATGGCAATTTTATTGTCAATGGTCTTCCCGGTGATGGCAGAATATATGGCAGTCAGGATCGCAGTCCCGGCAGAAGGCCCGTCCACCGGTGTTCCACCAGGGAAATTCAAATGAATGTCATAATCCCTCGTATCGATATTCAGATACTTTCGGATAACTGTCATGACATTATCCACCGAGCCCCTGGCTGTACTCTTTCTGCGGACTCTCTTGCCTTCCCCGCCGATTTCCTCTTCATCAATCATACCGGTTAACGTAAAGATGCCTTTTCCCTTGGCTACAGGAATGGCCGTTGCCTCAATGTCCATCACGGCACCCAGATTGGGACCGTATATGGCCAGCCCGTTGACACATCCTATTTGCGGGTCGGCTGTAATTTTCTTTTCCGGACGGGGGGAATAGTTTCCGCTGTCGATCACCCATTCCACATCCTTTGTGGTGATTCTGGTACGGTCTTCCGTGAGGGCAATGCCGCCGGCCAGCTGAACGATATTCACCGCATCCCGGCCATTGCTGGCATATCCGCTTAATACGGACACCGCTTTGCCTTCGATCCCGAATCCGCCTTTTTGCGCCGCATTTTCCGCGATGGTTCCAATTTCCTCCGGACTCAGGGACCGGAAAAACACCTCCAGACAGCGGGAACGAATCGCCGGTGAAATTTCATCCGGATTCCGGGTTGTAGCCCCGATCAGACGAAAATCAGCCGGCAGGCCTTTCTGGAAAATCTCATGGATATGACGCGGAATATTGGTGTCCTGCGAGTTATAGTAGGCGCTTTCCAGAAATACCTTGCGATCCTCCAGAACCTTCAGCAATTTATTCATTTGAATCGGATGAAGCTCTCCGATTTCATCCAGGAAAAGGACGCCGCCGTGTGCCTTCGTTACCGCTCCCGGCTTGGGCTGGGGAATACCGGCTATTCCAAGGGGCCCGGCTCCCTGATAGATGGGATCATGAACCGAACCAATCAATGGATCGGCTATGCTCCGTTCATCAAAGCGTACCGATGTTGCGTCCATTTCAACAAATTTCGCATTCTGCCGGAAAGGCGACCGGGGATTCTTTTTTGCTTCTTCCAGCACCAGCCTGGCAGCACAGGTCTTTCCCACTCCGGGAGGCCCGTAAATAATGATATGCTGGGGATTGGGACCGCATAATGCTGCCTTCAATGCTTTGATTCCTTCTTCCTGACCGATAATATCCTGAAAGGTTTTGGGACGTGTCTTTTCCGAGAGTGGTTCACTCAGGGATATTTCCCGCATCCTCTGAAGCTTCTCCATTTCCTTTCTTGATTCCTTTTCCACTGCAGACTTGTTTCCCTGCTGTCCCTTCAACAGATTCAAAAAATACAGTCCTGTAATGATAGAAAAAAGGAACTGTATCATGATAAGGATCTCGCTCACCAAAATCATCCTTCCTTTCCATGCTTTTTGTGTACAGACTTTAAAAATAGTATGTGGGATCGGAAGGCATTTTATCCATCTGAGGAACATTCCACAGGTCGATCTGCAAAAAAAAAGGGGGAGCTGTCTGCTCCCTCTGCTTTCGCGTTATGATGCGGTTTCTTTCTTTTCCTTTGGCTTTTTCAGGGCTTTCCGGGGCTTTTCCCCCTCGGACAGGATCAGGATCGGATCCTGCTGGTTCAGAATCGTATCCCTGGTAATGATACACTTCTCAATATCGTCCCTGGAAGGGATATCATACATGACATTCAGCATGATATCTTCCAGAATAGCCCGCAACCCTCTGGCGCCTGTTTTTCGCTCAATGGCCTTTTTCGCAATGGCGTTCAGTGCACCGTCTTCAAACTCCAGAGTCACCTCATCCATCTCAAACAGCTTCTGATATTGTTTCACCAAAGCGTTTTTAGGTTCCTGCAGTATCTTAATCAAAGCCTTTTCATCCAGCGACTGAAGCGTGGCAATAATGGGCAGTCTGCCGACAAACTCCGGAATCAAACCGTATTTCAGCAAATCCTCCGGCAGAATGTGCTTCAAAATCTCTCCAATATCCTGATTGGCATTGGTTTGGATATCTGCACCAAATCCCATGGTCTTTTTACCAATCCGATTCTGGATGATCTTATCGATTCCGTCAAATGCTCCGCCACAGAGAAACAGGATATTGGTGGTATCAATCTGAATGAACTCCTGATGGGGATGCTTTCTGCCGCCCTGAGGAGGCACACTGGCAACCGTACCCTCCAGGATCTTCAGCAATGCCTGCTGGACCCCTTCTCCCGATACATCTCTGGTAATGGACGGATTTTCCGATTTTCTGGCGATCTTATCAATTTCATCAATATAGATGATGCCCTTTTCAGCCCGTTCCACATCATAATCCGCTGCCTGTATCAGCTTGAGCAGAATGTTTTCCACATCTTCGCCGACATAGCCGGCTTCGGTCAGGGATGTGGCATCCGCCACAGCAAATGGAACGTTCAGTATTCTGGCCAATGTCTGTGCGAGCAGCGTTTTCCCGCAGCCCGTGGGGCCAAGCATCACAATATTGCTCTTCTGAAGCTCCACATCGTCATTCCGGACATCACTGTTAATCCGTTTGTAATGGTTATATACCGCAACTGCCAGTGTCTTTTTGGCATGCTCCTGACCTACCACATACTGGTCGAGAATTTTCTTGATCTCATCCGGCTTTGGAATGTCCTTGAACTCCAGATCGGAGGCATCCTCAAATTCCTCTTCAATAATTTCCTGACATAATTCAATGCATTCATCGCAGATATATACACCGGGCCCGGCAACCAACCGACGGACCTGGTCCTGCATTTTGCCGCAAAAGGAACACTTCAGCTGCTTCTTGTCTTCATATCTTGCCATGTCTTCACCTCTTATCCGCTATGCTCTCGTCATGATCTCATCAATCAGGCCATAGTCCTTAGCTTGTTCAGACGACATAAAGTGATCCCGCTCCGTATCCTGAACGATCTTTTCAAGAGGCTGTCCGGTGCGCTCGGACAGAATGCGGTTTAATCTTTCCTTCACTCTCAAAATCTGATCGGCATGAATCTTAACATCCGTCGCCTGTCCCTGAGCTCCGCCCATTGGCTGATGAATCAATATTTCACTGTTGGGCAGGGCAAACCGTTTCCCTTTCGTACCGGCAGCAAGGAGAAATGCGCCCATGGATGCTGCCATCCCGATACAAATGGTGGATACATCGCATTTAATGTACTGCATGGTATCATAAATGGCCAACCCGGCAGAAACGGATCCCCCCGGGCTGTTGATATACAGCCGGACGTCCTTGTCCGGATCGGCAGACTCCAGATAAAGAAGCTGTGCGACGATCAAATTGGCTGAAACATCCGTAACCTGCTCCCCCAGGAATATGATTCTTTCCTCAAGCAAACGGGAGTAAATATCATAGGATCGCTCTCCGCGATTTGTCTGTTCCACTACCATCGGTATAAGACTCATAACTCAATTCCTCCTTATTTTCCGCCGGCGGATTCCTTGCCGGCATTGCTGGCATCTTCCTCCACAGAAGCCTCCGGGGAACTCCTGTGATCTTCCTCTTCCGCTCCATCCTTCGGATTCTTTTTGCCCTTGACCACGACGGCTTCCTTCATAAGCATGTCCGTCGTCTTTTGAGACAGAACACTGCCTTTGAGATACTCCTCATTGGATCCGAAGTTCTTTTTTACTTCCTTTGTGTCCATTTTATACTGCTCTGCCAACTCTGCATACTTCTTTTCCAGATCCCCGTCTGTCGCAACGATGCCTTCCGCCCTGGTAACAGCCTCCATCACCAATCGTATCTTAACTCTATTGTATGCGGTTTCCTTATATTGTGCCCTAAAATCCTCAACTGATGTATGGGTGGCTTCCAGATACTGCTGCAGGTTCACACCACTGTACTGCATACGATATTCCATGTCCCGGACCATATTGTCGATCTCATTATCCACCATTTTCTCCGGAATATCCACTTTGGCATGATCTGCGATTTCCTGGATCAGCTGATTTTCCATGGTGGTTCTGGCATTTTCATCTGCAGTTTTCTGCAGCTTTTTCCTGAGATCCTCCTGATACTCCGCAAGGGTACTGAACTCGCTGGTATCCTTCGCAAAGTCGTCATTTCTCTCCGGCAGCTCTTTTTTCTTGATATCATGAATTTTCACATGAAAAACAGCTTCCTTCCCCTTCAGATCCTCAGCCTGATAATCCTCCGGGAATGTCACAGTAATATCCTTTTCTTCCTCCGGCTTCATTCCGATCAACTGTTCTTCAAATCCCGGAATGAACTGCCCGGATCCGATATCCAGAGACTGTTTCTCCGCCGAGCCTCCAGGAAATTCCCTGCCGTCCACGGATCCGTCAAAGTCCAGCGTTGCCCGGTCTCCATTCTCTGCACCCCGGTCGATAACATCGATCCATCGGGCATTGTCATCCAATGCCTTTTTCAATGCTTCTTCCACTTCTTCATCGGATACCGTATGATTGGCATCCTCCACTTCGATTCCTTTATATTGTCCAAGCTCCACTTCCGGCTTGACCACAACCTCCGCTGTCAGGATCAATTCCTTGCCGCTGCCGATCTGCGCAATATCGATCTCCGGCATGGCAACGGGCTCAATGCCGGTTTCCTTTACGGCATCATCATAGGCTTCCGGAAAGATGACATTGATGGCGTCTTCATAAAAAACCGCTTCTCCATAATACCTTTCAATAACCTTTCTGGGAACCTTCCCTTTCCGAAAGCCGGGAACGGAAATGCTTTTCCGGTTTTTCAGATAGGATTTCATCATGCCCTTCTCAAATGTCTGGGGGTCTATGTGAATCTCAAGCTTCACTTTCTTATTCTCCAGAATTTCTTTTGTAACCTTCACCAACAATGTCCTCCTTAAATGATCCGTCAATTCTCCGGTTCATATCTTGCCTTTCAGTATATCACTTAACCCAAAAAGGGATTCCTCTAACTTCCATTGCAAAAAAATCGGAAAACGGATACTAAATTTCCTAAATTGTATCTTAACATAACTGACAATTGATTGCAATACCACCTGCTGCTCCGATAGCGTCAATTTACTGTAGGGAAAGAAAGAATAGAGACATCCTGAAATAT
>ENA-UOOM01001721-UOOM01001721.1-fermentation-metagenome-genome-assembly--contig:-NODE-1721-length-20089-cov-20.006439_pt1 | contig 20089 bp, 15 predicted proteins | sample MGYA00245781_ERZ724031 | MGnify/ENA primary metagenome ERZ724031 (study PRJEB28704, sample SAMN03018317) | fermentation metagenome | biome: anthropogenic terrestrial biome; feature: soil... | reverse complement strand
TGGAAAGGATTGGTAGAAAACCCGATCAAACGCGCCAAAATGACTACGAAAGAACTCGCTGCTACACAAGTAAAAGCCGATAAACAAATGGCAATGGATTGGAAAGTGGAAGACGGATTAATCGTTTTCGACGGCAAAGGATACGACAACCTTTGCACCAACAAACAATACGGCGATTTCGAAATGTTGGTTGACTGGAAACTTTATCCCGGTCCCGAACCCGATGCCGGCATTTATCTTCGCGGCACACCGCAGGTACAAATGTGGGACACCGCCCGTGTAAACGTTGGCGCGCAAGTTGGTTCCGGCGGATTGTACAACAATCAGCAAAATCCGAGTAAGCCGTTAAAACTCGCCGACCAAAAAGTGGGCGAATGGAATACGTTCCGCATCAAGATGATTGGCGAACGCGTATCGGTTTGGCTCAACGATGAATTGGTTACCGATAATGTTGTGTTGGAAAATTACTGGGACAGGAATCAACCTATTTTCCCGACGGAACAAATTGAATTACAGGCGCACGGAAGTAAGGTGGCCTATCGCGATATCTTTATCAAAGAAATCGAACGTCCGGAACCATTTAAACTATCGGCAGATGAGCAAAAAGAAGGATTCAAAATTCTCTTCGACGGAACTAATCTGAACGAATGGACAGGGAACAAAAAAGACTACGTGGTTGAAAGCGGAAATATCGTGTTGTATCCCAGCCAAAGTTTTGGTGGAAATCTTTACACCAAAGAACAATTCGACAATTTTATTTTCCGCTTTGAGTTTATGCTTACTTCCGGTGCTAACAACGGCTTAGGTATTCGCACTCCTCTGGAAGGTGATGCCGCTTACGGAGGTATGGAGTTGCAAATCCTCGACAATGACGCGCCAATCTACAAGGATCTTCAGATCTATCAATACCACGGCTCTGTTTATGGCGTAATTCCCGCTAAACGCGGTTATTTGAAACCCAACGGCGAGTGGAATTATCAGGAGGTGGTTGCCGATGGCGATAACATAAAAGTTATCCTCAACGGAACAACCATTCTTGACGGCAACATTCGTGAAGCGTCTAAAAACGGCACGATTGACGGAAAAGACCACCCCGGATTACTGAACAAAACCGGACACATCGGATTTCTGGGACATGGTTCAGAAGTGAAATTCAGAAATATACGGGTAAAACCATTAAAATAGAATTCCCGGTTTTTCATACTTATTGTAGAGACGTTGCATGCAACGTCTCTACTTTTTTCAACCTATTTCATCGACATAAAAATGACGTTTATCGATATTATCACGCTTTACACCCTACATCTTATAATAAAAACTATTTTTGTAAAATGTAAATTATAAACCATAACAAATATGTATAAAAAAATCTTTTTTGCCTTGCTTGTACTATTCACAAGCATCGCGATACAGGCTCAGGAAAATCTTGGTTTTGGCCAACGAAGAGAGATCGTTTCCCCTGAAATTCACGCCGATAATTCCGTTACGTTCCGTTTACTCGCTCCCAACGCTGACAGTGTATCGGTAACCGGAGATTTCCTTCCGCCCAAGGGATGGGCGCAAGGAAGTGAAAAAATGACAAAAGACGCTGATGGTGTTTGGTCATTTACAACACAACCTCTTCCTTCGGAATTATACACGTACGCGTTCAACGTGAATGGATTGCAGATGAACGATCCCAATAACGTGTATTACCGTCGTGATGTGGCAAGTACATTGAATGTTTTGTTGATTGGCGGGGGACAAGCCGATGTTTACAAAGTGAACAGCGTTTCGCATGGAACGGTAGCAAAAAGGTGGTATGAATCTCCCGGTAATGAAATGGAAAGAAGAATTACTATTTACACTCCTCCCGGATACGAAAACAGTAATACCTCCTACCCTGTTTTGTACCTTTTGCACGGAATGGGTGGAGATGAAGAAGCATGGGCAACGCTGGGCCGTGCTACACAAATTATCGATAATTTGATTGCCGAAGGCAAAGCTAAACCAATGATTATTGTTATGCCAAACGGAAACGTAGCTCAGGAAGCTGCGCCGGGCGAATCTAATCTTGGCTTTTACAAACCGCAATTTCAATTACCTCATACCATGGATGGTAAATATGAAGAAACTTTCATCGATATCATTAACTTTATTGATAAAAATTATCGCACTATAAAAAATAAATCCGGACGTGCCATTGCCGGACTTTCGATGGGCGGTTACCATTCGTTCCATATTTCACGCTACTATGCCAACACTTTCGATTATATTGGTCTATTTTCGGCAGCTATTATGCCTAACGAAAACGTAAAGTCAAAAGTATATGAAAATATAGACGCAACACTTTTAAAACAGAAGCTAAACGGCTATAAACTTTACTGGATCGGCATCGGAAAAGAGGATTTTCTATATAAGGCTAACGTGGAATATCGAGACAAACTGGATAAGATGAATTTTAAGTACGTGTACCGTGAATCGGAAGGAGGACATACGTGGCGTAACTGGAGGATTTATCTATCAGAATTTTTACCGATGATATTTAAATAATATACCAATTGTCATAGAGGCATCTCATTTTCACTTTTTTTAAGGCAAAAAATAACTAAAAAAACAGATAATTGACAAGATTATAAGTATTTTTGTAACTTATGTTGCATTTTAATACAGAACTTTAAAACTAAAATAATATCCAATCATAAAACTATCAAACTATGTCAACAACAGTAAAACTTTATTCACTTAATTTAGCAAACACTAAAACGTATTTGTTTGCTGCACTGTTTGTGTTAGGTAACTTGCTTCTACCACAGTTAGCACACTTGGTTCCGCAAGGCGGATTAATTCTTTTGCCCATTTATTTCTTCACATTAATTGCCGCTTATAAATATGGCATTCACGTGGGTTTGCTAACGGCTGTACTTTCGCCTTTAGCCAACAATCTGTTATTCGGAATGCCGCCTTCCGCAATGCTTCCGGCGATTATAATCAAATCGGTGATTTTGGCAATTGCTGCCGCAGCAGTTGCAAAACATTTTGGTAAAGTTTCTTTCTTAGGAATCTTATTGGCAATTATTGCCTATCAAGTAATTGGCACAGGCATTGAATGGGTTATGACTCAGAGCTTTTTCACGGCCGTTCAGGATTTCCGTATTGGACTTCCCGGTATGCTGATTCAATTAGTTGCCGGATATTTTGTACTGAAAGCGCTGGCAAAAGTTTGAAACAATTGATAATTCAATGGTAATTCCATAGTGATTTGCTTCGCGTAATTCATCGCGGCATTGAATCGTTCAACGAAACAACCGAATTACTATCGAATATCAACTGAATTACTACCGAATTACGATGAACAGTAAGTCATTTGAAGATGTAATGCAAAGGTTTCGTGAGATTGAATTTCACGAAACTTTTGACATAATAGTAGCCATTGCCAACGGTGGAATTATACCTGCTGCTATTCTGAATCAACGGTTAAATACCGAGATTCAGTTATTGAAAATAAATCTGCGCGATCCGCAACAGAAACCTAAATACGACAGCCCAAAACTTGTTTCGCCTGTCGATTTTGAATTTAAGAATAAAACCATTCTGTTGGTGGAAGATCGCGTAAAAACAGGGGCGACTGTAAATTTCGCCATCGATCTTTTACAAGGTGCTAAACAAATAAAAACTTTTGCAGTAAACGGAAAGGCCGATTATGCACTTTACAACGAGGATTGTTTTAAATTTCCGTGGATAGTATGAAAAAATTAATTATTTTCCTTTGTCCTTTTTTATTCGTCTTTTCAGCTATATACGCTGATGAAAACAATCCACCGCAAATTAACGATTCTATCCGCCTGGATGAAGTTATCGTTACCGGTACGATGCCGAAAGTAAATCTGAGAAACGTCCCGATGAGTATTTCCATTGTGGGTGAACGTCAGATACAAACCCGTTTGGAACCTTCTCTCCTACCCTTGCTTACGGAAGAAGTTCCCGGACTTTTCATCACGCAACGTGGTGTGATGGGTTACGGAGTTGCAAACGGCGCAGCCGGAGGGATGAGTATTCGTGGAATTGGAGGTTCCCCTACATCGGGAGTGCTGATCCTGATTGACGGACATCCGCAATATATGGGATTAATGGGACATCCTCTTGCCGACAGTTATCAGTCGATGATGACCGAACGCGTAGAAGTTGTTCGTGGCCCGGCATCGGTGCTTTATGGTTCAAACGCAATGGGCGGTGTAATCAATATTATTACCAAAAAACAACGTCGAAACGGGCTGCACAATGCAGCACAATTAATGTACGGAAGTTACAATACATTTAGTGCAGAAGCATCGAGCGGATGGAGAAAAGACAAAGTACACATCAACGGGAATATTGGATATAACCGTTCCGACGGACATCGGAAAGATATGGATTTTGAGCAGATAAATGGCTACGGAAAATTCGGATATGACTTTTCTGATAACTGGACGAGTTTTATCGATCTTAATTTGACGAACACAAAAGCTTCTAATCCCGGCGCTATTTCTGCTCCCATTATTGATAACGATGCCGACGTTACCCGTGGAATGACATCTTTTGCCCTTGAAAATGAATATGAAAGTACGGCAGGAGCCATAAAATTTTTCTACAATTTCGGAACGCATAAAATCAACGATGGGTATAAAGCTAGCGAATCCGGTACAGTGCTCAACTTATCTCGATTTCATTCAAACGACCAAATGTTAGGCGCTTCAATCTACCAGTCCTACGCTCTTTTCTATGGGAATAAAACGACTATCGGTCTGGATTATCAACGATTTGGAGGTACAGCCTGGAACAAATTTCCCGATGAAACCAAAAACGTTCAACTGGCAGATGTGCATTTTAACAACATAGCAGGCTATTTCAATACCCAGCAGAGTTTGCTTGAAAACAAATTGACATTGAATGCAGGAATAAGACTTGATAATCACGAAAAGAACGGTTCTGAATGGATTCCGCAATTCGGATTGAGTTTTACACCATCCGCTTCAACGGTTGTGAAAGCTATTGTCAGCAAGGGTTTCCGAAATCCTACCATCCGCGAAATGTATATGTTTCCGCCACAAAATCCAGATTTGCAACCGGAACGATTAATGAACTACGAAATTTCATTGATGCAATCGTTGCTCGAAAACAGATTGAACCTGGGTTTGAATCTGTTCTACATTAAGGGTGACAATATGATACAGGTGGCAATGGTTGAAGGTAAACCACTGAACATTAATTCCGGCGAAGTAGAAAACAAAGGATTCGAGATAAGTTCATCGTTTCAGGCTTCACGCGAATTACGTTTTTCGGCAAATTACAGTTTGCTGAACATGACATACAAAATATTGGCCGCTCCTGAACACAAACTTTACGTGAGTGGCAGTTATACGAAAGATAAATGGAATTTCTCTACCGGAATTCAGTACATTGGTGGCTTGTATAAAGCTGTAAGACCAGAGCCGGTTAAGGAGAACTTTGTTCTTTGGAACGCCCGTGTAAATTATCGGGCGCTTGATTGGTTAAATCTTTTTTTAAAAGGTGAAAATTTGCTTGGACAGGAATACGAAATAAACGCGGGATATCCGATGCCGAAAACTACTATCTTCGGTGGAGTCCAATTACATTTTTAAAATTACAGAACTAAAAACAAATTAAAAACATTATGGACAGACGAAATTTTTTAAAGGCTGTTGCCTTAACCGGTGCAGCTGTCACTACCATTAAAGATGCTGATGCGATGAGCGTTCTCACACAATCGTTTCAAACTACAAATGCTGCAGCAAAGTACGACATGGTTGCCGTATTGGGTGGTGAGCCCGAAGCTATGTTCCGTAAAGCTATTGCCGAATTGGGAGGAATGAAAAACTTCATAAGCAAAGGCGACAAAGTGTGTGTAAAACCGAATATCGGATGGGATAAAACTCCTGAATTGGCTGCTAATACCAATCCAAAACTGGTGACGGAAATCATCAAACAATGTTTCGACGCAGGTGCACGTGAAGTAACTGTTTTCGACCACACGTGCGATGACTGGCGCAAATGCTATGCAAACAGCGGAATTGAAGCAGCCGCTAAAGCTGCCGGTGCAAAAGTAGTTCCCGCACATCAGGAATCGTATTATAAAACCGTATCGTTACCTAAAGGCAGAAGCCTGAAAGAAGCCAAGATACATCAGGCCATTGTTGATTCCGATAAATGGATCAATGTACCGATCCTTAAAAATCATGGTGGTGCACAGTTGACTATTTCCATGAAAAACTATATGGGAATTGTTTGGGACAGAGGATTCTTCCATGCCAATGATTTACAGCAATGTATTGCTGATGTTTGTACATACGCTAAACGTCCGGTTCTAAACGTAGTAGATGCCTACAGACTTATGAAAACTAGCGGACCAAGAGGAAGATCGGATGCCGATGTGGTATTATCGAAAGGACTTTTTATTTCTCAGGATATAGTTGCAGTTGACACAGCTGCGGCTAACTTCTTTAACCAGGCCAGAGAAATGCCACTGAATAAAGTAGGCCATTTGGCAAAAGGGCAGGAACTGGGTCTTGGAACTATGAATTTGGATAAACTGAATATCAGGCGAGTTAGAATTTAGAATTTAGCTATTCGCAGTTAGCCATTAGCTTAGAGTTGAACTTATTGTGGAGACATGATAAATCTAGTCTCTACAAGATTATTATCTGAAAATCATGTTAAAAAAAATTCGGATAACCGTATCCATAATTCTTTTCTCTTTGATTACTTTTTACTTTCTGGACTTTGCCAATATTTTGCCTGAAAGTTTCAATGTCTTAACTGAGATACAGTTTATCCCTGCGCTGCTTGCACTTAATATTGTGATTCTTGTAGCATTGGTAGTACTAACCGTTATTTTCGGCCGGGTGTATTGTTCATCTATCTGCCCCATGGGAATTTATCAGGACATCGTTGCCTGGTTTTCCAAAAAGATACTTAAGAAGAAGAAAAGATACACTTACAGCAAAGCAAAAACTGTTCTTCGATGGAGCGTGCTGGGTGCTACACTTGTTGCTTTCTTGTTTGGATTCTCGTTTTTGGTCGGTTTACTTGATCCCTATGGTGCTTACGGAAGACTGGTAACACACATTTTCCGCCCTGCTTATCTGGCCGGAAACAATTTATTGGAAGTCATTTTTACATCGTTCAATAATTACAGTTTATACAAAGTCGGTATATATTCGCTGGGAGTATCTTCGATAATTATTGCTTTAATCACGCTGCTTGTTATCGGCTTTTTAGCGTGGAAAAACGGAAGGACCTACTGCAACACCATTTGCCCGGTGGGCACTACCCTTGGATTTTTGAGCAGATTTTCGCTTTTCAAGATTCAGTTTGTGGATGACAAGTGCAACATGTGTGGGTTGTGCACGATGAAATGCAAAGCATCTTGTATCGACTCGAAAAACAAAATCGTTGATCATAACCGATGCGTGACCTGCTTCAACTGTATTGAAGTTTGCAATCGCGATGCGATGAAATATACGCTTATTGGCACGAAGAAGAAAAAAGCAGTTGAACCGGCTCCGGTTTTTTCTTACGTTAAAGAAGATAAACCGATAGATGAATCAAAACGTCGTTTCCTGTCAGCTACTTTAATCACAAGCATAGCAGCAGGGCAACTGCTTGCTCAAACCGCTGCTGAACCGTTATTACCTAAACGCGAATTGAAACGAAAAACTCCGATTGCTCCTCCAGGAGCACTTAACTTCGATCATTTTCGCGAGAAATGCATTTCGTGTCATCTTTGCGTGAGTAAATGTCCGTCGCACGTTATAAAACCTGCATTTCTGGAATACGGTTTGGGTGGAATGATGCAGCCTAAACTTTATTTCGATCACGGCTTTTGCAACTACGATTGTACTGTTTGCTGCGACGTTTGTCCGACAGATGCACTGGTAAAGCTTACTCAGGAAGAAAAGCACCACACACAGATGGGAAGGGTGAATTTCATTATCGAAAACTGCATCGTGTATTACGATGAAACCAGTTGTGGAGCTTGTTCCGAACATTGTCCCACACAAGCCGTCCGCATGGTTCCTTATAAAGGTGCGCTCACTATTCCGGAAATCGAGCCTGAAATTTGCGTAGGTTGCGGCGGCTGTGAGTACGTATGTCCGGCTATTCCATACAAATCCATTTATGTTGAAGGGCTTACCGCTCACAATATTATTGAAATTGAGCAAGAAGAAGTGGAAGAAGTGGTAATTGATGAGTTTGGGTTTTAAAACTTAACGGAGTGATTTAAAGTTCACTCCGTTTTTTTATTATTCACGAGTGACCCGGAGTCGCCTCGTGAGTATTTTAAGCGATATGAAAAATCGCTTTTCTGTTTTATTGTTTAGTGTCAAGTGGATTTTCGGCTTCTTTGAAGAACTGATTTTGCAATTCGGGTACGTTTTTATCTGCCTTGATATTTTGAATACCTTTCACGAATTGCTCCACCACACTGTTTAAAATAAGTTCACCTGCTTTAGCATTAGCTTTTGTTCCATCACCTGAATAATGGTTGGGATAGCTGGCATACCACCAGATTCCACTGTAAACATTTGGAAGATTTTTCATTCTATCCAAATCCACACCGGATTGCTGACCGGCCTTTTCGGGATGAACCAAATCGGGAACAATGGCTTCCACCATCGATGTTTCACGATTTCCGGCGTGCTGATCGTAACGATCGTGTTGGGTTAACGCTTCCGCTTTCTTGATTACTTCGGGGTCATAGGACGGTTGAAACCAGTAAAGTGCATAATCTCTTTTCTCCGATAATTGCGCCATCCCGAAATAATTCAGGAAAGCGCTGTTACCACCATGCCCGTTAATGATGATAATTTTCTTAAAGCCGTTCCGGCTAAGTTCATCAAGGGTTTCCTGAAGTACTTTCCAGATAATCTCGGGAGAATAGGCAATTGTTCCCGGCTGGTGACGAGCCTCGTTGATCTGACTGAAATAATACCACGGAAAAACCACCGTATATTCTTTTTCTGCAGCGCGAAGCGCTATTTCTCTTGCCGTGTATAAATCGGTTCCGAGCGGCATGTGTGGGCCGTGTTTCTCGAAAACACCGATGGGCAGGATAATGGTTTTTGAACTTTTCTCAACTGCTGTAATAAATTCAGGAGCAGAAAGCTCTTCCATCTTAAAAGAGAGGTTCTGTGCTTGGGCGTTGAGTACAATAAACAACGCTACTAATGATAATAGATATCTCATAAGGAATATAATTAAAAGATTTTTAGCTCAATAACTTCTTCACCATTTCCGAAACAGCCCGGCCTTCGGCCTTTCCGGCAAGTTGTTTGGTGGCAACACCCATTACTTTCCCCATATCTTTCATAGATGTTGCACCGGCTTCGGCAATAATCGACTTAATAGCTGATTCTAACTCCTCGGGTGAAAGTTGCGCAGGAAGAAATTCCTGAATGACTTTTAATTGTGCAATTTCGTCAGCCGCCAGGTCGGCACGACCTTGCGTGGTATAGATTTCGGCACTGTCTTTACGTTGTTTCACCATTTTTTGAAGAATTGCGGTTGCCGTCTCATCCGAAAGTTCATCGTGTGCTCCTTTGGCGGTTTTGGCTTCCAGAAATTCTTTTTTTACACCACGCAATGCTTCCAGGCGCACTTTATCTTTGGCTAACATCGCTTTTTTTATCTCGTCGCTGATTGTATCAAATAAGTTCATAATATTTTACGTTTTATGTTTAAACCACTCAAAATCTCCCCCTTAAGAGAAGACTTGATAGGCAGTAAATATTTTATTTTAAAAATTGCTATTTCTGAAGCCCTCTTTAGGGAGTTGGGGTCTCAATCAAATAACGAACCTGAAGAACGGCTTTCTGTTTTAAACAGTCGTGGATTGAAATCGCGATCGCGTTTAAAAACCGGCGTTTTTTCAAGTGCTTCCAGCACTTTGTCGTCATCCAGTTCATCCATAGTAAGAATAAACGGTTCGAAGTTGTAATTGTTGGAAGACAACATTTTCAACCCCGATGCCCCATAATACTTATCGATAAGTTTCTGTTCTTCTTCCTCTTCATGCCGCCGCTGGTCTTCTTTGATCTTTCTTTCCAGTTCCTCTGCTTTAGTCTGAGCAATCTGCTGATCCTTAATCCCCGGAACATCCATGATAGTGAATCCGGTTGCCAGCAATGTTACTTTCACTTTCTCATCCAGATCCTCTTCTACAGCAGCACCCCAAATAACCTCTATTTCGCGGTTGAACTTGGCCATGAAATCGTGTAACGCGTTCATTTCCTCCATCATCAACGGATTTTCTTCTCCAAACGAGATGTTGATTAGAATTTTTTTCGCGCTGAAAACATCATTATTGTTAAGCAACGGCGAATTGATAGCGTCTTCGATAGCATCATTCACCCTGTTTTTTCCGGTTCCTATTCCACGACTCATAATGGCTACTCCGCCATCTTTTAGTGTCGTATTCACATCTGCAAAGTCAAGATTCACGTGTCCGTGAATAGTGATAATTTCCGCGATGCTCTTGGCTGCTGTTGCCAGAGTATCATCTGCACGGGCAAATGCGTTGAGCATGGTAAGATCATGGTAAATGTCACGTAAACGCTCGTTGTTGATCACAAGTAATGCGTCCACATTTTGGGCAATTTCCTCGACACCTTTCAAGGCCTGCACGATCTTGCGTGTACCCTCAAAAACGAAAGGAATAGTAACGATTCCCACCGTGAGAATTCCCATATCTTTAGCTATGCGCGCCACAACGGGAGCAGCTCCTGTTCCGGTTCCACCACCCATTCCTGCAGTTATGAAAGCCATACGGGTACCGTCGCTTAGCAAGTCCTGAATAAGATCGATGCTCTCTTCTGCAGCCCGCTGCGCCACTTCGGGTTTGTTTCCTGCACCCAAACCACCGGTTGTATGTTCACCCAATTGTACTTTTACAGGTACGGGTGAACTCAACAACGCCTGATTATCGGTATTGCAAAGTGCAAAAGAAACGTCGTGAATACCCTCTTTGAACATGTGGTTTACGGCATTTCCACCTCCGCCACCCACACCAATAACTTTTATGATTGCCTCTGTGCGACTCTCTATTTGAAAATCTAATATATCGATATTCATATCTTAGAATAATTTTGTTTACTGATCATCGTCCTCTTCGAACATTGAAGAAAACATATCTTTCATTTTTCCTCCGATGTTGATAGTTTTTTCTTTTTTGGGCTTTCTCTCTTTCTCTTTATGCTCTTTAACTTTATTTTCTTTCTCTCCAAAGAAATTACTCCAAACCGACCCCCTTGACTTTTGATCCACTTGTTCTTCATCATCGTAATCCTCATCTATCTTTTCACAATTTTCACCGGCAAGTAAAAGCATTCCCAACGCTGTTGTCAGAGCAGGGTCGTTGGCATATTCGGGGGTATTGTTTACAAGAGTTTTCCGTGAAGATGCTTTACGAACCGGTAAATCGAGTTTCTGATTAAGGTATGATTCCAGATTTTTCAGCTGCGATGCTCCGCCCGTGATAATGAGCCCTGCACCAAGCTGTTCCTGATATCCCGAAAGTTTGACCTGTTCTTTGATGTTGGCCGTAATTTCATCGAGACGCATCACGATAACTTTGTTTAGTTCTACCAGATCAATATCAGGTTTAGACGAAAATGGCGATGAAAATATAGAATTTTCATTTCCTTCCTTGGCTTTGCCGAATTTAGTTTTGTACTGCTCGGCTTCATTCTCCACGAAGTTAAGCTCGGCAATATCTTTTGTTATATTTCTTCCGCCAAAAGGTATCGTCACCATTCGACGCAGGATGCCTCCTTTATAAATAGACACAGTGGTAGTTCCGGCTCCAAAATCTATTAATGCGCAGCCCAACTCTTTTTCCTCATTGGTTAAGACTGCAGCAGCTGTTGCAAGTGGGGCAACAATATAATCAGCGATTGGTAACTGAGCTTTTTCAGTGATTGTTTTTTCGATGTTTGTTGCCAAATTTGGGCGACCAACCACAATATGATATTCAGCTTCAACCGTAGAGCAGGTTACACCAACCGGATTTTTTTCGGGTTTGTCGTCCAGAAAATATTCAACATCACCAATAGCATATTTTCGCTTAAAATCGGGCTTATATTTGTCGATAGCAGTACGAAGCTGTTCCACAACACTTTCTGTAACGATACCGGATGAAGAAAGCTGTTTCATTTCTCTGACCACTTCCGTATGAACAGATTGACCTCCCAGCGAAACATAAACTTTTCCGATTTTCTTACCCGATGCGTTTTCCAGCAAACTGATCAGTTTTCGTACAATTGAACTGGCCTTGTCAATATTATAAACTGTTCCACGGCGAATGCTGTTTTCCGACGGTAAAGACTCGCATTCCAAAACTGAAATGACGTTACTTTCGTTTTTACGTCCGATAACACCGGTAATTTTGGAAGTTCCCAAATCGATGGCAGCTATAAATCCTGATTGAGTCATATATATTTACGTTTAAAGTTCAAAGTTTGAAGTTAAGGCAATAAATCCATAATTCGACTATTTTTTGGTACAAACTACCTGGTTGTCGTATTTCAAATTTATTTCCGAATACCTGTTCCAGCCCACCACATTCAACCCTTTTTCGATGAATAAGGCAAACTTGTCAAGTTTTTCGGAATAATTATCTAATTTTCCGAATGCGATCCTGAAATCTCCGGCGCGAGGAATTAAATCCACATCTTTGTTGGGCTTCACTACAATTTGATCTATCCATGCGTTCCAATCGGAATTATCGTTCAGAAATTCAGCAAAGTCATACAGTTCGTTCTTCGCATATTCTTCATCGATAGCTCCGGTGGCTATGGGAACATACACGGTGAAGTTCGATGAAATAGGCATTCTCTCACGATTATTATCGATATAAAAACTTCCTTTTGTATCGGAAATAACCCGCAAAACAGGTTCACGCTGATAAATATTGGCAACCACTAATCCGTTTTGTGCAGTATAAACTTCAGCAGATTTGACCAATTTATTAGTGAGTATCGTATCCAAAATTTCCAACGTATTTATCTCGCTCATTGTTTTACCCACCGGATATACTTTTTTTCTTTTCAATAAATCTTCAATGTCTTTTTGATGTATAAACTGAGTGTGCGTACTATCTTTTACAATAACCTCAAATTTGTTGCACACCTCGTTTTTAGATGAATCATTAAAGTAAATAGCCGAAAAAATAAGATATCCAATTATCGCAAGCGATGCCAATATGATGAGAAACTTTTTCATTTACGCAAAGATACAAATTGTATCGGATTTATTTTCAGGTAAATCTTTTTTCTAATAACTGTTTAATTTCAGGTAATATATGTTCAATATCACCTGCACCTAACGTAACCAAAACGTCCAGCTCTTTGTCTTTTAAAAAGTCGAGTAATTCCGATTTTTTCAGCAATTTTTTTTCTTTCGATGTGATTTTATTGAAAACAACTTCGGACGTGATGCCAGGTATGGGTTCTTCTCGTGCCGGATAAATATCCAGCAAAATCACATCGTCCAACAACGACAAGCTTTGAGCAAATTCATCGACAAAGTCACGCGTACGCGTGTAAAGATGCGGTTGAAAAACACCGGTTACTTTCTTATCTGGATATAATTGTTTTATTGATTGAATAGATGCCGTTAACTCATTTGGATGATGTGCGTAATCGTCAATAAAAACTATTTCAGGAGTTTTCAACTGAAAATCGAAACGACGTTTAGCTCCGCCAAAGGTTTTCATTGCCGCACGAATTTCATCGGGTTTAACCCCACTCAGCGTAGCTGCGGCTATCGCCGCCACAGCATTTTCGATATTTACTTTCACGGGTACGCCCAACTGAATATCGGAAATCCGGATATCGGGTGAAACAAAATCAAAAATAATTTCTCCTCCACCAATTCTGATATTTTCAGCGTGAAAATCCCCTTCCGATTCGGAATACGTGAAAACTTTCACCGATTCATCAATTTTTGGTGTTACCAGTACGTTTTTCTTCAAAATCAAATACCCATTCTTACGAATAAGCGATGTGAAATGTTCAAAACTTTCGCGATACGCTTCGGGTGTTCCGTAGATATCCAGATGATCTGGATCAGCTGAAGTAATAACTGCAATCCAAGGATGCAACCAGTGAAAAGAACGATCATACTCATCAGCTTCGGCAACAGTAATGTTACTTTTATCCGATAACAGCAGGTTGGTACCATAATTCTTCAGGATTCCTCCCAAAAAAGCGTTGCAATCTATTGTCGATTGCCTCAATAAATGGGCGATCATACTAGAAACGGTTGTTTTTCCGTGTGTTCCTGCTACACAAACAGCATCACTTGTTTTGGTAATTTGCCCCAAGACTTGCGCGCGTTTCATCATCGTGAAACTATTTTCACGAAAGTATCTCAACTCGCTGTGCAATGCCGGAATGGCAGGAGTATAAACGACAAGAGTTTTTTCTTTATCCAGAAATTCAGCAGGTATAAGTTTTGTATAATCCTCGTAATGGATTTGTGCTCCTTCAGCAACCAGTGCTTTGGTAAGCGGCGTTTCCACGCGATCGTATCCTGCAACCGATTTACCTTGCGACATGAAATATCGGGCAAGGTTGGACATTCCGATGCCGCCGATACCGATGAAATAAAAGAATTTATAATTCATAATGCACAATTCATAATTAAAGGCAATAAATAGCTAACCGCTAATAGCCAAAAGCTTTTGGATTTCATCCACTATCCGTTTTGCCGAATCTTTTTGAGCTAATTTTGTAATGTTGTCGCTTAAAGATTTTAGTTTTTCGTTATCGTCAACCAGCCTTAATGCGGTGTCGAAAAGCAACGCTTTGGCATTAGCATCCGAAACCATAACGGCGGCATCTTTTTTCACCAGCGCCGTAGCGTTTTGTGTTTGGTGGTCTTCAGCCACATTGGGCGATGGAACAAGGATGACAGGTTTTCCCAATAAGCAAAACTCCGATATGGAGCCGGCTCCGGCACGGGAAATCACAAGGTCAGCAACAGAATAAGCATAATCCATTCGTGAAACGAAATCGAACAAATACACATTTTTAGGGATTTTTCCTTGCACCTGCAAATCGGACATTTCTTTGAAATAATATTTTCCACATTGCCAGATGATTTGCACGTTATCTGTTTTTCCTATTTTCGGAAAAGACTCAACTATACTGTCGTTAAGTGTTCTTGCGCCCAAACTTCCACCCACCATCAAAATGGTTTTCTTATCCGAATCTAATCCGAAATGTGCATAGCCTTTTTCTCTGTTTTCTTTGGAAACGACCAAATCCTGTCGTGTAGGATTTCCAGTGAGAACGATCTTTTCTTTCGGAAAAAACCTTTCCATCCCTTCGTAAGCCACACAAATTTTGGCCGCTTTTTGAGCTAGCATCTTATTGGTTACTCCGGCATACGAGTTTTGCTCCTGCAAAACGGTTGGGATTCCTTTTGCAGCAGCTGCGCGAAGTGTTGGCCCGCTGGCGTAACCACCAACTCCTACGGCGATATCGGGTTTGAAAGAATTAATAATATTTCTGGCTTTTCCTAAGCTTTTCAATAATTTTATTGCTACTGAAACGTTTTTCAGCATATTTTTCCTGTCAAAACCCGCAACGGGCAACCCAATTATTTTGTATCCTGCTGCCGGCACACGTTCCATTTCCATTCGATTTTCAGCTCCAACAAAAAGTATTTCAGCATCGGGCCAACGTTCCTTTATTGAGTTAGCAATGGAAATTGCAGGGAATATATGCCCCCCGGTACCACCGCCGCTGATAATGACTTTTGGCGGGTGTGAACTTTTAGTTTCGGGTTTCGGATTCATATTTGTTTAGATTTTATCTTCTATGTTAGCTTTATTCTCTGATTCTTTCGGTACTCACACCTGAATTACTTCAAACTCTATTTTTTCTTCCAGCTTATCGATAGTTTCTACAGCTACGTTCTCGCTTTTTTCCTCGTCTGACCTATCTGTTTCGTCTATTGATACTTCCTCTTTTTTCTTCCCGATCCCAAATCTGTCTGCACTTAAAATCAACCCAAAATAAGCACATGTAATCAGTGTTGACGTTCCTCCACGACTGATCAACGGTAACGGCTGACCCGTTACAGGAATAAGATTTACGGCTACCGCCATATTGACAAAAGCCTGAATAGACAACATCAGAGCAGATCCAAGAACAAGGAATTTCGGAAAAAGTTTTTGAGTTTTTCGGGCAATCATTCCCGCCCGAATAAGTATAATGATATAGAGTAGCAGTACAAAAAGTCCTCCTGCTAAACCCAATTCTTCAATGATGATGGCGTAAATAAAATCGGAATAAGCTTGCGGAAGAAAATCGCGCTCGGTACTGTTCCCTGGGAACACACCCAGCACACCTCCGTTGGCAATGGCTATTTTGGCGTGCGCCACCTGATAGTTTTCGTCAGTAATGGTATAGTACGTTTCTTCGGATTCTTCTTTGTGACTGCCAAATTCCGCGATACGATTTTGCCAGGTCCCGACACGGCTCAACGCACCGGAATTCGTCCAATCAGTTGGAATCACTTTCAGCAGGATAACGAACAAAATAATAAATGCAATCCCTGTTCCGGCAACCTTTAACAATCTGCTCAACTTTACATTCCCGATAAACATCAGCAAAAAGCTGACCACGAAAAGCAACGCTGCTGTTGACAGGTTATCCATTGCAATAATGCCGCAAACGACTATCATCAACCCGATCATCCACTTAAAAAGCAAGCCATCGTTCATACCGTTTTGTTTGCTAAGCAAAAATGCAATGGTTCCCATTAACGATATCTTGGCAATTTCAGACGGTTGAATGGTGAAACCAAATATTGAAATCCATCGTTCGGCGCCATTTATTGTGGTTCCGATAACAGGAGTGAGCAGAAGCAAAATAATAGAAGCAATAAGCACAAAAATAAGGGACGAAAAATATCGGTACGGAATATTATGAATGAGGACGATAACCCCTACTCCACCAATCAAAAACATGGTGTGACGAAGAATAGGGCCCCATTGATTCTGTTGCTTATAAACGATGGTGCTAGTTGCGCTGAAAATCTCAACCAGCGAAATCACACACAAAATAAGAAACACCAGCCAAATGACTTTATCGCCTTTGAAGATTTTCATCCCAATTTCCCCTAAAGTGGATTTTGAGTTTTCCATATCTTCCCGGAAATTATTCTGATCAATTACTTTTTTTATTTTATCAAGCATGCTTTTACAGTTTTTATTTGCTTTTTCATACTAAAAAAACCCGGACATGTTGTTAAAACCATGCTGTAACAACATTGGACGTCCGTCATCCCGTATATGTCACAATCTCCTCACACATTCCTTAAACTGATCGCCCCGGTCTTCGTAGTTTTTAAACAAATCAAAACTGGCGCAACAGGGCGATAGTAAGACTGTATCTCCTTTCTCAGCATATCTGTAAGCTGCATCAACAGCATCTTTCATCGAACTTGTATCCTCAATATTGGGCACCTTTCCATCAAAAAATTTGTGCAGTTTGCTGTTATCTTTTCCTAAAAATATAAGCGCACGTACTTTTTGTTTCACCAGTTCCTCAATTTCAGTATAATCGTTTCCTTTGTCGGTCCCGCCAAGGATAAGTACCACATTTGTGCGCATACTTTGCAAGGCGTACCAGCACGAATTTACATTAGTTGCCTTGGAGTCATTTATATATTGCACACCACGCACCGATGCTACTTTTTCAAGCCGATGCGGAACACCTTTAAAATCGGAGAGAGCCAAGCGCAAATTTTCGTCGGAAATATCGAGTAGTTTAGCCACAATCCCCGATGCCATGGAATTATACAAATTGTGCATTCCTTGTAACGCAAGCAGCTCCAGTTCCATGTTGAAAACACTGTCTTTGGTCTGTATATACATTTTATTATCCTCCGAATAAGCCGTAGCCATATGATTATTTTTTTCAGTAAACGAATACAGGTCGGATGCCGGTTTAAGTTTCTCGATTTCCTTTGTCACGACCGGATCGTCAACCCAGTAAATAAAAGAATCGCCCATTTTCTGGTTGCGGATAATCCGCATTTTCGCATCCACGTAATTCTGCATTTTGTGGCCGTATCTATCTAAGTGGTCGGGGGTTATATTCATCAACACAGCTATATCCGCCTTGAAATCATACACACCTTCCAACTGAAAACTGCTCAATTCCAACACATAGTAATCGAAATTCTCTTCCGCCACTTGCCGTGCAAAGCTTTTTCCGATGTTTCCGCCTAATCCTACATTCAATCCTGCCGACTTCAGAATGTGATAAATAAGACTTGTTACAGTAGTTTTACCGTTGCTACCGGTAATGCAAATCATTTTTGCATTGGTATATCTTCCGGCAAACTCAATTTCGGATATTACAGGAATTCCTTTTGCAAGAATTTTCTGTACTAATGGAGTAGTATCCGGAATGCCCGGACTTTTAACTACCTCACTGGCAGATAGAATTTTTCCTTCAGTATGCCCGCCTTCTTCAAAATCTATCCCGTAATCGATGAGCGTTTGCCGATGCTCGTCTTTCAACGTACCGCTATCGGACAAAAAAACAGTGAAGCCTTTTGTCTTAGCAAGAATGGCAGAACCGACACCGGATTCGCCACCGCCGAGAATAACAACCCCTAAATCCCCTAAAGGGGACTTTGCTGATTGTGAGTTATTTGTATTTATGGCGTTGTATTCCATATCTATTTATACCAATATCTTAATAAGTTGTTCTTCCCGAGTCCCCTTTAGGGGATTTAGGGGTTTCTTACCGCATTTTCAACGTTGCCACTGCTATTACCGCCAATATCATTCCAATAAGCCAAAATCGGGAAACGAGTTTTGGCTCTGTAATCGGGATCAGCGGTTTTTGAATAAGAGCATCAATACCGGCATTACCTGCTTTTTGAAAATGATGGTGCAAAGGAGACATCTTAAATATCCGTTTCCCGACACCTGTTTTTTTCTTTGTATATTTAAAATAAGTAACCTGCATGATTACAGACAGAGCCTCAACAAAAAATACCCCGCACAAAATAGGAAGTAACATTTCTTTATGGATAAGCACAGCAAAAACTCCAATAATTCCACCTAGCGTCAAACTACCTGTATCGCCCATAAAAACCTGAGCGGGATAAGCATTGTACCACAGGAAACCGACAGTTGACCCCACAAAAGCTGCAGCAAACACCATCAGTTCATCGCTTCCGGGGATATACATTATATTCAGGTACGAAGCAAAATCGACACGACCGGACACATAAGCCAGCACGCCTAATGCCACCCCGATTACTGCCGATGAACCCGACGCTAGTCCATCCAAACCATCTGTCAGATTTGCGCTGTTTGATACTGCCGTAACGATAAGAATAACAGATATCACGAAAACTATCCAAACCGCTTCATCGGCAAAATCGCCCATCCACGAAACCAGTGAGCGGTAATCGAAATTATTGTTTTTCACAAAAGGAATGGTAGTTTTGGTGGTTTTAATGTCCTGTCCCTGATACTGCACCTGTTCGATAACGTTATTCACACGGATTTCGGTATTTTCGCGCGAAACAATATCGGGACTCAAATACATTACTAAACCAACAATTAAGCCCAGACCAACTTGTGCTACTACTTTAATTTTACCTTTCAACCCCTCTTTATCTTTCTTAAACACCTTGATGTAATCGTCGGCAAAACCTAAGGCGCCCAACCAAACAGTACTGATTATCATCACAATAATATAAATATTTTCAAGTTTCCCTATCAGTAATATTGCCACCAAAATGGAAATTATGATGATGACACCACCCATGGTAGGCGTTCCTCTTTTGCTGTATTGACCTTCTAAATCGAGATTACGAATTGTTTCTCCAATCTGCATCTTTTGCAGCCGGCTAATAATTCTGGCTCCTACAATTACCGAAAAGAGTAATGAAATAATGGCTGCAAGCGATGCCCGAAAAGTAACGAACTGAAACATTCCGGCTCCGGGAACATCGAGTTTGTCTAAATATTGAAAGAGATAGTAAAGCATTTCTATTTACGATTTTCTATTTACGATTT
>ENA-UOOM01001719-UOOM01001719.1-fermentation-metagenome-genome-assembly--contig:-NODE-1719-length-20113-cov-205.077525_pt1 | contig 20113 bp, 16 predicted proteins | sample MGYA00245781_ERZ724031 | MGnify/ENA primary metagenome ERZ724031 (study PRJEB28704, sample SAMN03018317) | fermentation metagenome | biome: anthropogenic terrestrial biome; feature: soil... | reverse complement strand
TATTTATATTGCTGAATTCAAAGTAAACAGTTCAAAGAAATATTCCTTTTCATCTATAAGCTTGTCAAATTTTCCTTCTTCCATAACCTTTCCATCCCTAATAACAAATATCTTATCATATCCTTTGAGCCTTTCTTCGTTCAATCTATGTGTCACACTTATAACTGTTGTACCTTTCATATTTAATACCATCTCTTCTATTTCATTAGCAGTTATATTATCCAATGCAGATGTAGCCTCATCTAACAATAATATTGGTGTATTTTTGAGCATAGCCCTGGCTATAGATATTCTTTGCCTTTCTCCGCCTGAAAGCTTATCCCCTGCTTCTCCTATGTATGTATCAAGACCATCTTCAAGGGATTCAATGAGGCTTTTTAAATGTGCTTTTTCAATCACATCTTCTATTTCTTCTTCAGGATAATCTTTAAAAAGAGTTATATTATTCCTTATAGTAGTATCAAATAGGAATACATCTTGCTGTATAACCGATATAAGCTTACTTAAAGAATCCTCGTCAAGGTCATCTATATCAGTCCCATCAACAGTTAATTTTCCTTCATTACATGAGTAATATCCCAATATAAGTTTCAAAATAGTACTCTTGCCGCTGCCAGATTCCCCAACAATAGCATATTTTTTACCCCTTTCAAGGCATGTATTTATTCCATCCAATATATTTCTTTTCCCATCGTAGCTGAATTTCACATCCTCAAAGCATATACTTTTCCTAAATTCATCTATTTGAATACTGTCTTCACTCTTCTCTGTTTTTACCTGATTTTTTCCTATAACATTATCAACTATTGGCTTTACAGTTTTTAATCTATTGAATCTTCCAGAAAATCCTTCCATAGGCTCGCAAATATTGACCATCAGCTGACCAACTGAACCTACCAGCCCTACAGTTAGATTATCTTTTATAATGAAATATACAACTATGATTGAAACTAAAAATTGTATAAGAAAAGAAAAGAACTCTAAAGCTGAATTTATTTTTGCATCCATGACTCCAATATTGTATTTTACATCTTCCACTTCATCATTATATACAGAAAATTGGTCATATGCCTCATCTTCAATATCATAAGTTTTTATAGTTTCAAACCCTTCTGAAATTTCCTTCACTTTAACCAAAAAAGTTTTCATTCCATCAGATAAATCTTTTTTCAATGCTGCCAATTCTTTTGAAAAAAATTTAGGTATCATGCTAAGCAAAACACTGAATCCTATAGCCACTAAGGCTACTTTGACATTAAACTTAAAAAGCAGGATTACCGCAAATATTATATCAAGCATATATGCAAAAATGCTTGATAAATTTATAACATAATCTTTTTCTATCATCTTTATATCATTCAACATTATAGATACATAACTTTCCGTATTATTTTCTGAAAAACTTTTCAAATCACGGCTGTAAATATTTGAAAAAACATCCTCTTTCATCTCAGTAATTACACTCCTTGAGTAATTTCCCATTGCCTTTCTATACATATAAATTACAACACAATGAACAAGGATATAACCTATTGAAAATAAGACTGTATTATAAAATTTATCCATACTCATATCTAAAGACACCAAGTCTAGTATGTTTTTAAAAACATAGGCTTCTCCTGTAAAAAATGCAGATTCCAATATAATAGATACCATAGCAAATATAAATGAAGCCTTATTATCCTTAAATAAATATTTTTTCATAATTAAATTCCCCTCCTTGATTGTGGAAAGCAAGACATATTATTTTATATTTGATGGCTACCACCCGTAATACCTGGAATAACAAATGCTGTGCCTCTTAAAGGCTCTTAGATGGAAAGAGGTATCCCTTTATAAGTAGCCTTCACCTGCTTCTTAGAATCACCTAATTCAATACTGCTAGGTTCATTAATTTGATTTATATTGTACATACTATAAAAATATCCATTTTTATTCATAAGTTCATCAAAATTGCCTTCTTCTATGACTTCCCCATCTTTAAGAACAAATATTTTATTATATCTTTTGAGCCTTTCCTCATTTAACACATGAGTCACACTTATTACTGTCACATCTTCCATAGTAAATATGGTTTCTTCTATCTCATTTGCCGTCAAATTGTCAAGGGATGATGTAGCTTCATCTAACAACAATATTGGCTTCTTCTTTAAGAATGCTCTCGCCATGGATATTCTTTGCCTCTCTCCACCTGAAAGCTTGTCTCCTGCCTCTCCTATATATGTATCAATGCCATCTTCAAGGGATTCAATAAGATTTTTTAGCTGTGTTTTTTCAATCACAGCTTCTATTTCTTCTTCAGGGTAATCTTTAAAAAGAGTTATATTATTTTTTATAGTAGTATCAAACAAAAACACATTTTGCTGCATTATTGACAATATATTACTCATATCCTTTATATTTAATTTCCCTGCATCCCTTTTATCTATCATTATTTTCCCACCGACATTGGAAAAGTACCCCATTAATACTTTTAAAAGAGTAGTTTTCCCGCAGCCCGATTCTCCAACAATGGCATACTTTTGTCCTTTTTTAAATCTCATATTTATTCCATCCAAAATATTTTTCTCCCCATCATAGCTGAAGCTTACATCGTTTAACTCTATAGAGTCATTAAATTCCTCAAGCTTATCCACACAAGCTTCCCTTGTATTGTCTATATGTTTAATATCCTCGAACTTATCAGCTACAGATTTTGTGGATTTTACCTGATTTATATTTGCTCCTACATTAGCTATAAGCTTCAAATTATTCGTAAGTTGAACAGCACCCATGGCTGTTCCAAGAGTGGTTTTTCCCTTTATAGCAAGATAAACTCCAATAGCTAACATAGCAATAAACATTCCTGTATTACCAAAATATGAAATAGCAACAGTCATTCCTTGTACTTTTGAATACTTGTATCTGCTATTTTCAAGGTAATCATTGTATTCCTTGAACTCTTTTTTGATTTCTCCCAAAATATTAAAACTCTTTACAACGCTAAACCCCTGAAAATAATCTTTAGTTTTTCTGCTAAACATTTCATAACTTTCAGAAACCTTTTTTTGACTTTCAATAGCCTTCTTCTGTGTTATTTTAGGTAGCATTATAGAAATTATGCTTAATACAAGCCCTACTAATGCTAATGTCTTATCTAGTCTAATAAGCAAGATAAAAGATGCCACAATCATTAACACACTGGTTACACTATCATATATAGGAGTGAAATAATTTTCTTCCAAAATAGCTACATCGTTATTTAAAAGAGAAATAAAATCACTTCCATAGTTTTTTTGAAATTCAACTATATCCATATTGATAACTTTTTCAAAAGCATCCTGCCTTATAGATTTAATGATATTCTTATTTAGTTTTGAAACAAAAGAAGCACGCACTACACTAATTACAGCTATGGCAAGTAAAATTCCAACCGTAAATAACAATACTTTAGGTATCATATTTAGGCCATTTGCATCAAAAATAATATCTATTATAGATTTCTCGATTAGTGCAACAAATGCATTTAAAATTGAATATATACAAGCAGATGCCAATGCTGCAGCACACAGGCCTTTAAATTTTAAAAAATATTTATACACTTTAAAGCTCCTTTCTATATTTGGATAATATTTATAGGAAAATTTACATAGGTAATGCTTTTTTAATCCCTCCAAGCAATTACTGTGTTAACTTATATACATAATATCACATGGTATATTGCTTTACAACATACCATGTGATATATATTATAAATTATTTTTAGACATTAATTTTGATATAAGCTCTTAATTTCAGTTAGTGTAAAATTATTAGAGGATAATGGTATAAAGTTTCACATAAATATTTTAGTTTTGTAATATTATGATATAATTTTATAAACAGTACCATTAAAATAATGGTTAGAAAATATATGCTTATATGGAGATGATAAAGTGAAAAAAAATATTACAAAACCATCAATACTGCCTGGATTTATGGAGCTTTTGCCTTCTGATCAAATTGCCTTTAATAAAATGCTCAATATTATAAGAAGAAACTATGAAAAATTTGGATTTGCACCAATAGATACCCCAATAATTGAAAAATCCGAGATACTTCTTGCTAAAAGCGGAGGAGATACAGAAAAGCAGATATACAGATTTAACAAAGGTGACAATGATTTATCATTAAGATTTGACTTAACTGTGCCCCTTGCAAGATATGTTGCCCAGCATATGTCCTCATTAAATTTTCCATTTAAAAGATACCAGATAGGAAAAGTTTTTAGAGGCGAGAGAAATCAAAGAGGGAGATTTCGTGAATTTTACCAGTGCGATATAGATATTGTTGGTAATGGAAAGTTGAGCATAATTAATGATGCCGAAATTCCAAGTATAATATATTCTACATTTAAAGAGCTGGGATTTGATTCTTTTACAATACACATAAATAACAGAAAAATATTAAATGGCTTTTTTGATTCCTTAAATATTAAAAATAAAACAGATGTTTTAAGGATTATTGATAAACTTGATAAAATTGGTCTAGGTGCAGTTAAAGAGGAACTTTCTGATTTAGGAATTGAAAATTCAGCGCTTCAAAAAATAATTGAATTTATAAATATTGAAGGAACTAATGATGAGATACTTAATGCTCTAAACAAATTAAATATTTCAAATGAAACATTTAAAACAGGATTAGATGAGTTAGCTAAAGTTTGCTATTATATAAAATGCTTTGATGTTCCAGAATCCAACTTTATAATTGACTTGAAAATTGCCAGAGGCCTTGACTATTATACAGGAACCGTATATGAAACTATTTTAAATGATTATCCATCTATTGGTTCTGTATGTTCAGGGGGAAGATATGATAATTTAGCTGAATATTATACCAATCAGAAACTTCCGGGAGTTGGCATATCCATTGGTCTTACAAGATTATTTTATCAGTTTAAAGAAGCTAACATCATAGCAGATAACGGTACTTCAACCCCATCTGCTATTTTAGTTATATCATTAGATGATAATTTAGAATATACTATTTCAGTTGCAAACAAATTAATTAAAAATAATATCAATGCTGACACATACCTTGAAGAGGGCAAAGTTTCAAAAAAGCTCAATTATGCAGACAAATTAGGAGTTACTTATGTGATTTTAATTGGCTCTGAAGAAAGGGAAACTAATATTCTCACATTAAAGAACATGAAAACAGGAGAACAATTTAAATTAACCATAGAAGATATAATAAAAAAGATAAGGTGATTCATTTTAAAAAGCTGCAGTATAATATCATTTATACTGCAGCTTAACTTTTATCCGATGGCTACCATCCGTAATGTTCAAACGGCTGCTACGCCCCTGGATCGGCTCTTCTAAGAATCAGTTGGAGAATGAATTCCTTATAAGAAAGACTCCACCTGAGTCTAAGAATCACCTTATCCGATGGCTACCGTCCGTAATGTTCAAAACAACTGCTACGCCCCTGAATAAGTTCTTCTAAGAATTACTTGATTTACCCAGCTTTGCATTATAACTATTAACTTTTTTTGTTTTAAAACGCTCATTATCTATAAATATCCCGCTTTTTATTGCACCTGTGGGACAGCTTTTAATGCAATCACCGCATCTAATACATTCTGCACTATTTGGTTTTTTATAAACTTCTATGTTCATTTTGCAGTTATTAGTACAAGCATTGCAGTTTATGCATTTATCCTTATCTACCTTTATCTTATAAAAGCTAATTGAATTAAACAAAGAATAAAAAGCCCCAAGAGGACAGATGTATCTGCAAAATACCCTGTATACAGAAATTGAAAGTATCACAATAGTTATTAATAAAAGAACTTTCCAATTAAACAAAAATCCTATTGCGCTTCTTAAACTTTTATTTAATAATGTTAAAGGTATTCCAGCTTCAAGAGTCCCTGCTGGGCAAATATATTTGCAGAAATAAGGATCACTCATCCCAAACTGATCCCGTAAAGTCATCGGCAATATAAGCACAAATATGATAAATACAGCATATTTAAGATATTTCAATATATTATTTGCCTTTTTAGATACCGTTAATTTAAATTTAGTAGGTATTTTATAAAGCAAATCTTGAATAAATCCAAAAGGGCAAAGCCATCCACATACAAGCCTTCCAAACATAACCCCTATTAATGACATAAAGCCTAACACATAGTATGAAATGTTGTATTTAATGCTTCCTATAACAGCCTGCAGCGAACCAATGGGGCATGCTCCTAATGCGCCTGGGCATGAATAGCAGTTGAGTATCGGCACACAGATTTTTTTCGTTTTTCCCGTGTATATTCGTCCATTAAAAAAGCCCTTAAAATTCCCATTGACAGCAATACTGCTCAATAATTGAACAAAGTGCCTCTTTTTATTATTGTTAGCCAATTCCTATACACTCCAAGCATATATTAGCTGCCTTATTAAAAACAGTTCCTATTTCCCCTCTGAAACCGCCAAAAAATATCAAACCTATGCTGGCAATGAAAATAATGTTACGAATAATATTTTTCATATAACATTCCCTCCATTTATGTTTATTAAATATAATATAAATGTAATCTATCTTCAAGTTTGTGTCAAATATAAAACTCCACCTTATAAGTATTCTTTTTTTGTTTACTGCTTATAACAAAATTGCTTCAAATAATATGTCTACTGCTTTCTACATATGTTTTCATTCTAAGTGTCAAAAGTTCAGTTACTTATACATATCCCCTATATGCAAGAAGGATAAATCTGTTGACGCTTTTTTAAAATGATATTATTATACTTATGAATAAAAGATTTAATTTGCCTATTTTTAAAGTGCATAGGGGGAAATTTCATATGACTGATAGTGAAAATTTTATTAGAACAGCATCATTTAATGTACGTTATAAAAATGCATTTGATTTTGGGAACTCATGGAGTAACCGAAAAGAAATGGCTGCAAGTATGATTGAATTTCATCATATAGATACAGCAGGACTTCAAGAGGTTGTATTTGATCAATTGCAGGATCTTATTTACCTGCTTCCAGATTATAGCTGGATTGGGGTTGGAAGGGGCGATGGTAAAAATGAAGGAGAGTACTCACCTATTTTTTATAAAAAGTCTATGTTTGATCTTTTAGATAGCGGTACGTTTTGGCTTTCAGAAACCCCTGATGTTCCCGGAAGCAAAGGTTGGGATGCACTTTGTGTAAGAATAGTAACTTGGGCTAAGTTTAAAAGAATAAAGGATGGAAGTACTTTTTTCCACTTTAATACACACTTTGACCACTTTGGGAAAGAAGCTGTAAGGCAAAGTGCATACCTGCTTTTAAATAAGATTGAAGATATAGCTGAAAATTTTCCTGTTATAGTTACTGGGGATTTTAATTGCAGCAATAAAAGTGATGTATATAATATTTTGACAGGCAATTTTAAAAATGATGAAATAGCTAAAAGATCATTAATTGATTCCTACAAGGTGTCAATTAATCCACACCATGGACCTGATATTAGTTTTCATAGTTTTAAAGCAGCAAAAATATTTGATATGCTATCAAAAAGAACCGGTATTAGCAAAGAAAATATTGGTTCTTCAGGAAAGTATGGAAGCTTAATTGATTTTATATTTATAAAAAATAATGTCAAAGTTTTAAATCATGGAATACTTTCGGATACATGGAATGGAAAATATCCATCAGATCATATGCCTGTTGTAGCAGATATATTAATCTAGAGCAATAAAAAATGGGGTAGTTATTATTTTTATTAATTCACGCTCATTCAAAACTCGGTTCACTCCTTTAATAGTTAAACACAAATAAAGTTAAAAAAGTTCATATAATTAAATATTTTAGTTTCTTATCTTTTAAAATTGTTAATACTATCATAGCAAGTAATTGAATAAAGCGATATTTATAATACCTCTTTAACAATAGTTTCATTTAATGGAACTTAATTGTAAAATATTACGTCTATTTATGTGAATACTAAAATAATAAGGAGGTTTATTATGGTAAAGAAACAAATGCTATCAATAATTATGACGCTCATTTTAATTTTTTCAATTTCACCTGCAGTAATGGCAAAATCAAAAAATCCTGCTGACCATGTAAGCATTGCCTATAATAAAATAGATTTTGATGAAATAAATAAAAATGATGCTCCGTTAGGTATAAAAAACCTTATAGAATATCATAAATCAGAAAAAGGCTTTGCTTACTATATCGATTATTCCTCAGGCTACACCTACATTGCAGTTTTAAGGGGGCAAAAAAATACTTCAGGCTACGGGGTATCCGTAGTGCTGGCTGAAGAAGTGGGTGATAAAATCAATGTATATGTAAAAGAAACAGACCCAAGTCCTGAAGCAATAACCCTTCAAGTCATTAATTATCCTACTACTATAATAAAAATAAAAGGTACCACAGCAAACATTTCAGTAAAAAACCTTAACAGTTTTGAATATGAAAATTTAACACCAAATATTAATGATGGAAATTTAAAATTTGAGCTAATTAGTAAAAACTCTGCTCCAAGTGAGTTAAACAAACTAATTGATAAAAACAAAGAAAAACCAGGATATTTATATTATGAAGACGAGTTTTCCGGATATGTATATATTGCTGTACTTATGGGTGAAAAAAGTACTTTTGGATATGAATTATATGTAAGTTCTGTTGTAAATGTTAGTGGAACTACAAACATTCAAATAATTGAAGTTGCTCCAAATAGCAATGCTTCTAAAACTATAAATTATCCCTTTATCATAATTAGAGCTAAAAATATTAGCACCAATATTACTGTAAAAAATCAAGTTGGTTTTGAATATAAGAATTTAACTCCCAATTCGCAGCAAGGTAATGTTAAATTTGAAGCTGTAGATAGAAGTGCTGCTCCAAATGAGCTAAAGAAATTAATTGATGCAAAAAAAGAAAAGCAGGGGTTTTTATATTATGAAGATAAAAGTTCTGGGTATATATATGTCGCCATATTAAGAGGTGAAAAAAATACTTTAGGTTACGAAGTGCATGTAAAATCTGTTACAAATATTAATGGCGCTACAGACATTCAGGTCATAGAAATAAATCCAGATAAGGAATCAGTTAAGACTATGAATTATCCCTATGACATAATAAGGTCAAAGGACATTACCACCAACATTACAGTAAAAAGCCCAAACGGTGAGTACAAAAATTTGATGGATAAACCACCTGCTATGAAAACAGGCTGCATAATTGGCTCTTTTAAAAAAGCTAGTTATAATAATAAATATGTATATATTGTAATTGAAGATTCAAGAAGAAATAAAAATGCCTATTACACTGCCTATAGCAGCAGTGAATGGAAAAAATTATCCAAACTTAAAGCAGGAGACGAAGTTTATATTAAATATACCTTAGGCACACCTGTAACATACGATAATTTAAGTGCTCTCCCATACAATGAAATTGTTCTGCTAAATGAGAATACAGATGACAATGTTAATATTGATATTGGCATCCTTGAAATATTTGACCTTAATTGGGCCAATCTTCATTCCTGTAATAATGTAGACATCAACAAAGTTTGGACTATAAAATTTAATAAATGTGTAAATATAAACAGTATTGATAAAGATGGAATTTATATAAGAGATATTTCAGGAAATAAGATTCCAGTGGAAATTCTCCCTGGACCAGATAAATACAGTATAATAGTTAAACCAGCTAAAAATTATTCCTATGGCCAAACTTATTATTTATTTATTTCCTCTGATTTAATGCAAAGGGATGCTGAACATTATCACAAAAGAAATAGCAGTTATAAATGGAATGATATAAAAAAGATGATAAAAGTAAATAAAGGACATGGCCCGCAAAAGAATTTTTCAATCTACAAAGATTGGTATGGATATAAAGATTTTAATGGCTATAGAATGATGTTTACAGTAACAGTAAAATAAGAAGAGCCGATCCAGGGGCGTAGCATCCGTTATTCCCCGCCTAAGCGGGGGGTACGGATGCTAGCCATCGGATGAAAAAATGCATTAAATAAGCCTGAAGGTAAAAACTTCAGGCTTTAAATTATCTATTTTTAGGATTTGCCGGTTCAATATTAATCTTATTCCCTTTTATCCTATTATCCTTTAAAGAAATTAAAACTTCCTTTGCATATTCTTTTGGGACTTCAACAAAGGTGTACCTATCAAACATATCTATTCTTCCAATAAGTTTTCCTGGTAAACTCGTTTCCCCAGTAATTGCGCCAACAATATTTCCTGGCCCTATATTTTGCTTTTTACCAATATTTATAAAGAGCCTTACCATTCCTGACTCTGCTGCTCCTGTATCCTCCATTTCCTCAGCATCCACTTCATTTTGCTCCTCACTGCTGCTGTCTCCTGAATAGAGCTTTAATAGAGCAGAAGCAATATCTAAAGAATTGTATTCTTGTGCAATAAGTACTTCAATTATTTTTTCATATTTTGAAAGATCTTCATTTTCTATTTCGTGTTTTATTTTCTCAATTAGAATATTTGTACGGCTTTCTGCCACATCATTTAATGTGGGAAGTTTTTGCCTTATAATCTTTGTTTTAGTATATTTTTCAATATCCTTTAACTTATATATATCCCTTCCAGCAGCAAAGCTAAAAGCTATTCCAGATCTGCCTGCCCTTGCAGTTCTTCCTATTCTATGAACATAGTACTCCTCATCCTGTGGAACATCATAGTTGAAAACTATATCTATATCATCTACATCTATACCTCTTGCAGCTACATCTGTTGCCACAAGTATGTCTATAGTGCCTTTTCTAAATTTGTTCATTACTCTATCCCTTTGAACCTGCTTCAAATCACCATGCAGGGCATCTGCAGAATATCCTCTCGATTGAAGCTGCATTGCAACTTCATCTACACGCCTTTTTGTATTACAAAATACCAATGTAAGTTTTGGATTATATATATCAATAAGCCTACATAAAATTTCAGTTTTCATACTTTCCTTAACTTCAAAATAATACTGCTCAACTTCAGGTACAGTAAGCACCTTATGAACAACCTTTATTATCTTAGGATCTTTTTGAAACTTTTTAGCAAACTTTAATATTTCATTAGGCATAGTTGCCGAGAAAAATGTAGTTTGTCTGTCTTTAGGAAGACAACCCATAATTGTTTCAATATCATCCCTAAAACCCATATCAAACATTTCATCGGCTTCATCAAGAACAACCCTTTTAATATTGTCAACTTTAAGGGTTCCCCTATTTATGTGATCTATAACTCTTCCAGGAGTTCCAATAACTATCTGAGCACCTCTTTTTAGGGCCTGTATCTGCCTTTCAATAGACTGTCCTCCATATACCGGAAGAATACGAATTTCCTTCTTATACTTTGCTAGTTCTCCTATTTCCTCTGCAACCTGTACTGCAAGTTCTCTTGTAGGACAAAGTACAATAGATTGAAGTTTTTTATTTCCTATCTCAGTCATTTCAATAAGTGGTATACCAAAAGCAGCTGTTTTACCTGTTCCTGTCTGTGCCTGACCTATAACATCAAGCCCTTCAAGGACATAAGGTATAGCCTGCGATTGAATGGGAGTTGCTTCCTCAAATCCCATATCTGAAATTGCTTTTTTTACTTCCTTTGAAAGTTGCATATCTTCAAATTTTAATTTTTCCATAAAAACTATTAATTTCCTCCCTCGTTTTGTTTAACTTTATAAGTATATCTTTATTATTCCTAAAATGCAACTAAATATTTCTTTTCTTTTATAATTCATTATAGAATTAAAATACCAGACAATCTGTAGGGAACAGTCTTGACCGTTCCGCCCTCCCAAATTCAGATTGTCCTGCAAATGCCATAGAATGAAATTGTTACTGGGTGTTGGCACCGTTCCGCTTTCCTAGATTCCGCTCGTCCATCAACGGAACGGTCAAGACCGTTCCCTACCATTTTATTAATCCTTAGAACATCTTTGCAAACGGTCAAGTGAATGGAATATATTTTTCTTATCGCAGCGGTGGATTAAATCTAAATTGCGAATTACAATATTTATGTTGCAAAAAATAAACAGTTTACAAATTATACTTGTAAACTGTTTAATGTTTTTAAGCTTATTTGTTAATTATTGCCTTTACAGGGCATTTTGAAACACATATACCGCAATTTGTACATTTGCTGTAATCAATATGAGCAATGTTGTCTTCTACAGTTATTGCCTGATTAGGACAATTCTTAGCACAAATTCCGCATCCTATGCATCCTGAAGTACAAACCTTTTTAACATCCATTCCTTTATCCTTAGATGAACATGCTACCTTAACAGATTGTTTCTTTGGTACTAACTCAATAATACCCTTTGGGCATGCAGCAGCACAAGATCCACATCCTGTACATAGTTCATTATCAACTACTGCTATTCCATCAACAACACTTATAGCATTAAATTGACACTGTTTAACACAATCTCCAAATCCGGTGCAGCCATATTCACAAGCTTTAGGCCCCACATCTGCAAGAGTTAATGCATCATGACAGCTCTTTAACCCATGATAATCATACTTTGATTTTGATTTAACACAGGTGCCCTGGCATTTTACAAATGCAACTACAGGATCAGCAGCTTTTACTTCAACTCCAAGAACTTCACCTATGGCTTTTGCAGCTTTCTCACCGCCTATATTACATAAGTTAGCAGGTGCTTTGCCGGAAACTATAGCCTCTGCGTATGCATCACATCCTGCAAAACCACAACCTCCGCAATTGGCACCTGGCAGCTTTTCTCTTACAAGTGGTACTCTTTCATCTACTTCTATTTTAAACTTTTTTGAAGCTGCTCCAAGGATAATACCAAAAATAAGTCCAAGACCTCCTAAGCTTATTGCCGGCCATAATATTTCCTTTATCATCTATACCACCACTCCTTACTGTACTAATCCCTGGAAACCTGAAAAAGCAATTGACATAAGGCATGCTGTAATTAATGAAATTGGTAGACCTTTCAGCGCTTCCGGCATATTATCGCTAAACTCCATTCTTTCTCTAATACCAGCAAGTAAAACTATTGCTAACAGATAACCAAGTCCTGAGCATACTGCAAATAAAAATGAATAAAAAAGATTATAATTTTCATTCATATTGATTATAACTGCTCCAAGTATTGCACAATTAGTAGTTATAAGTGGTAGATAAATTCCAAATGCTTTATATAAACCAGGCATTTTCTTTTTAATTACCATTTCAACAAATTGAACTAAAGCTGCAATAACGAGAATAAATGCAATTGTATACATATATTCTATATGCAATGGTTTTAATATAAAGTTAAATACAAGCCATGACATAATGGAAGCAAGTCCCATTACAAATGTAACAGCAATCCCCATTCCTTTTGCAGTTTCAATTTTTTTAGATACTCCTAAAAAAGAGCATATTCCAAGGAATCTCGATAGTACATAGTTATTAACAAGAATAGCAGAAACTATTATTTGAAATGCTTTCAGCATTTTTTCACCCCCATTTTTTTAACTATCAGGCCTTATGACATATTCCAATATTAGGACAATGTTCACATCCGCTGTAATCTGAAATTCTCTTATTTGAGATTTTCTTATTTAATCTTATCTTGCTTAAAATTGCCATTAAAATTCCAAGAGTTAAAAAAGCTCCCGGAGGACTTACAATTATTGCACAAGGAGTATATCCATTAGGTAAAACTTGTAATCCATAGAATGTACCTGCTCCAATTATTTCTCTAATTGTTCCAACAATTACAAGTGATAATGTGAATCCAAGGCCTTGTCCAATTCCATCAAATACGGATAGTAATGGTGGATTTTTTGAAGCATATGCTTCAGCTCTTCCAAGTATTAAACAATTTACAACTATAAGCGGTATAAAAATGCCTAATGCCTTATAAAGTGTAGGAGCATACCCCTTCATTAAAAAATCAAGTATAGTTACAAAGGATGCAATAATAACAATGAAAGATGGTATACGAACTTTATCAGGTATAAAATTCCTTAATAAAGAAATAACGAAATTTGAGCCAATAAGAACTATAGTTGCAGCAATTCCCATTCCTATACTATTTTTAACACTTGTAGTTATAGCAAGAACTGGGCACATTGCTATGACCTGAACAAACGTAACATTTTCAGTTATAACGCCATTTTTTATTCTTTCCAAAGCTTTATTCATTATTTTTGTCCTCCTTTCAATTCAGTTTTATAGTAATCCAAAACCATATTAACACCATTTACAGCTCCCTTTGAAGTAATTGTAGCCCCAGAAAGTGCTTGTATTTCATCGGGATTCTGTGCGGTTTTTGCAACTTTTAATTCTGTTTTTGGTGATTTACCCTTAAATTGATTTAAGAACTCTGGTTTTTCAGCTTCTTTGCCAAGGCCAGCTGTATCATCAGGCGCCTCTAACTTCATTCCAGTTATTTTGTCATCTTTACCTATTCCAATTGTTATATTAAGAGGACCTTTAAAGCCCTTAGCTTCAAATACTATAGCATATCCAACGTTATTTCCATCTTTTATGCCTTCATAAACTTCTTTTATTTTATCATTATTTCCACTTACTTCTACCTTTTTAAATTCTGCAGCGTCTTGAAGAACTGCTCTAAGTGCACTATCGTCTTTCTTTGCATCTATAGCCTTTTGTGTAACATTGTGAGCTATACCTAAAAGCAATCCAGCTATTATAGTTATTATAAATAATCTTATGGCTGGTACCCATGTTTCTTTATCCATTTATTTCACCTCCCCGAAAATACGTGGAGCTGTTTTTCTATCTATCAGTGGGACAAATAAGTTCATTATAAGTATTGAATAAGAAACTCCTTCAGGGTTTGGTCCAAATCTACGTATAACTGCTGTTAAAATTCCACATCCAATTCCAAATATAATCTTGCCTTTACTTGTTACAGGAGATGTTGTATAGTCTGTTGCCATAAAAAATGCTCCAAGCATTAATCCGCCTGCAAATATTTCGTAAAATCCATTTCTTCCAAAAAGCAAAGTTAATATAAGAACTGTGCCTATATAAGTAACTGGTATTTCCCATGATATAATCTTTTTATAAAATAAATAAGCTGCTCCAATTAAAATTGCAATGGCTGATATTTCACCAATACAGCCTCCAATATTTCCAATTAAAAGATCTGTAATTGGAGGTAATGTTCCTTTGCCAGTTTTTAATATTGCTAGAGGAGTTGCTGTAGTTACTCCATCTACAGTCCATTTTGTCATTGCTGTAGAATAAGAAGCAAGTAAAAACGCTCTTCCTGCAAGAGCAGGGTTTACAAAGTTTTGTCCAATTCCACCAAAAAATTGTTTTACAACTATAATTGAAAAGAATGCTCCTACAATTACCATCCAAAGTGGAATAGTTGGCGGCAGATTAAATGCAAGTAAAAGTCCAGTAACCACTGCACTTAAATCTCCAATTGTTATCCTCTTATGAGTAAGTTTTTCCCACAGCCATTCTGCAAAAACAGATGAAACAACAGATGTTAGTATAACAAGTACTGCATTCATTTTGAAAAAGTATATTCCCACAATTAATGCCGGCATTAATGCTATTATTACATCTCTCATAATTGTTTTAACTGTTATATTAGAACGTATATGAGGTGATGGTGATGCTGTGTAAATAGTTTCAGACATGATTTTCACTCCTTATCTATATCTATTATTTTTTGCTGTTCAATTTGCCCTTCTTTATCGATTGAGTTATATGTCTTTTGGCAGGGCAAACATATGAACAACATCCACATTCAATGCAGTTCATTCCACCTTTTTCTTTAAAATCATCATACCTATTAAGCCTTGAAAGATTATCTAATAAAGCAGGCATAAGATTCATAGGACATGCATCTATACATCTTCCGCATCTTATACAGCTTGTCTCATCAGACAAATCTGTAGATTTTTTTGTAAGAGCTACTATTCCAGTTACATTCTTGCTTACGGGATAATCCAAATTTGAAAGTGATATCCCCATCATAGGTCCGCCTGAAAGTATTTTTACAGGCTCCTCTTTAAATCCGCCACATTCTTCTATAGCATCTTTAAAGGATGTTCCAAAACTCACTCTTAAATTTTTAGGCTCTTTAACTGCATCACCAGATACTGTTACAACTCTTGAAATAACAGGTTCCCCAAAAACTACTGCCTGATAAACTGAAATTACTGTACCTACATTTTGTACTATGCAGTGTACATCAAGAGGAAGTTTTCCTGATGGTACCTCCCTTTTAGTTATAGCATAAATAAGATGTTTTTCAGATCCTTGTGGATATTTTGTTTTAAGATAACATACTTCAATACCCTTTTCGTTCTTTGCCGCATCTTTTAATGCTTTATATGCCTTTTCTTTATTATTTTCTACTGCAATATATCCCTTTGCATTAGGAAATATTTTTAATAGTATTTTAAGCCCTTCAATTAATTCATTAGTTTTTTCAAGCATAAGCCTGTAATCGCCAGTCAAATACGGCTCGCACTCAGCGCCATTAACAATTATAGTATCAATAGTAGCACCTTTAGGCGGCATCAGCTTAAAATATGTCGGGAATACTGCTCCGCCAAGACCTACTACACCTGCTTCTTTTATAGCTTCAATAATCTCGTCTACAGCCATTGAATTGTAATCTCTTTTTTCAGGATATTTCACTTCTTCGTACTTGCCATCGTTTTCAATTACTAATGCTAAAGTTTTCTTGCCAAAGGAAGTATAAATTTGCTTTGTACTCTCTACAGTACCTGAAACAGGACTGTGAACATTTGAAGAAATCTTCCCATTTGCTTCTCCTATTTTTTGCCCTTTTAAAACCCTATCTCCCTTCTGAACCACTGGTACAGCAGGAGCACCAGTATGCTGGAGCATTGGAATTACAAGTTCTTCTTTAGGAAGCATGTCTATTATTTCTTTATCCTCTGTAAGATATTTATTGTGAGGAGGATAAATACCTTTTTTAAATGTTAATAATTCCATAATCTAACCTCCTATGAAATATTTTATAACATAATGTCAAATAAAATTATATTTATAAAGTAATTTTTTATATTATTTATAAAAAGTTACATAATGTAAAAACATCATCAATCTATAAAATAATAATAAAAAATTTATAAATAGTCAACTTAATAGATTATTTACTACGATACACTTTATTATCTAACATAAATACATTTATTTCAATATATAATTATATATCAAATATAAAATCATTTAAAAATACATCCTATTTAATGTAATGGTGGTGAAAATTTTGTCAATTATTCTGGTAGCATATTCTTAATATATCTTTTATTGCCAAGTTATTCTAAAACTCAAAAGGAGATTGTTTAAAAAATGCTTCTCTCCATATGAGTCCATGAATTGCCTTTACGATGGCTGCCATCCGTTATTTCCCATCTAATGATGATGGGATATTACTATCTGGCAAAAAATAAATAAGCAAGTTTTGCTTGTTTATTTATTTAATAATAGTTAATATTAATACTAACTGTTTGATAAATATTTATTATACACAATTTAAAGTATTTTTTAAAATTTTTTATTGTAGTATGTTTTATTTTGTAAAATATTATATAACATTACAATTAATCTATCTATTTCAGTAAAATCATTATAAAGTCCAAAACTTAATCTTACCATTCCTGGTCTTTGAACTGTGGGGTTATTAATATATTTCTCCATTTCATCCTTACTTATATTCAAAAGCCTTTGTATATAAGGTTGTGCGCAAAAGCATCCATTTCTTACTGCAATTCCAGCCTCATATGAAAGAATGGCGGCAACTTTACTATGATGAATGCCTTCTATATTAAAAGGTATAATAGCAACTTTATCATTTTTATCCTCATTACAATAAATTATTATGCCTGGAATATCACTCAGCCTTAATAAAGCATACTGTCTTAACTTTCTTTCATATTTTTCTACATTTTCTAATCCTATTGATGACAAAGTTCTAATTGCTGAGGTAAGAGCCACAACTCCCATTAAATTGGGTGTTCCTGCTTCATCCTTATATGGCGGGTCATCCCATACAATTTCATCATGAGTTACTACTTTAACTGTACCTCCGCCTTTATAGTCGGGACATCCCTTTTTAAATACATTTTTAGGTCCAATTAAAACCCCTGTTCCAAAAGGAGCATACATTTTGTGAGCTGAAAAGGTAAGAAAATCAATATGCTCATCAGAATCTATTGGTTTCATATCAATTTTACCATGAGGCACCAGCTGTGCACCATCTACCATAATTTCAGCACCATAAGCATGAGCTAATTTTGCAGCTTTATGGATAGGGTTTATATACCCTGTAACATTGGATGCTCCAGCAATAGTTATAAGATTAACCTTCCCGTTATATTTAATAAGCTTATTTTTCAAATCATTAATATCTATTCTTCCACACTTATCTACTTCAATATAATCAACCAAAAACTTATCCCTCCAGGGAAGGTCATTAGAATGATGTTCCATTTCTGTTGATAGTATTACATTCTTGTCCTCATCAATACACAGCCTGTTTGAAAGCTTGTTAATAGCTTCGGTAGTATTTTTCACATAAATTACAGTATCATAATTTATATCTGCCCCTACAAAATTCAATATAATTTCTCTTGAGTCATCATAAATCTTTGATGATAATCTTGATTTATACCCGGTACCCCTATGAATAGATGAATACCAAGGAGCAAAATTATTAATATCTTCCATAACGGATATGAAAGGTGGTGTAGTAGCAGCATTATCAAAATTTACACCCGTAATATATCTTCCATTATTTAAAGGAACTTTTATATCCGCTCCACATACAAGGTCTCTATATTTTGATTTATATATATATTCCATCCATCTCACATCCTTTCTATTTCAATAACATAATATTAATAATTTTTAATTTTGCTACAAATATTATAAGTTTTGGGATATGTAAATATAATTTATTAAAGCTATACTTACCAAATTATGAGCCGAAATTAAATATATGTTATATAATAAATACATATACAAAAATATTTATTTATTGCTTCTTTATGAATAAAAATAATCAATAAACAAATAATATATTTGAGCTTTTTCTCTTTGGGAGGTGAATCTTATGCATATTCCAAAACATATAGGGGTTATCCCTGATGGTAATAGGCGCTGGGCTGTACAAAACGGGCTTTCAAAAGAAAAGGGATATAAGATGGGATTAAAACCTGGGCTTGAACTTCTTAAACTATGCAAAGAAAATAACATAGAAGAAATAACATATTATGGTTTTACTACTGATAATACAAAAAGACCTGCAGAGCAAAGAATTGCTTTTACTGCTGCATGTGTTGAAGCTGTAAAACTTTTATCCACAGAAAATGCTTCCCTGCTTGTAATTGGCAACAGCAGCTCACCTATGTTTCCAAAAGAGCTGCTGCCTTTTATCGAAAGAAAAGTATTTGGTAAAGAAGAAATAAGAGTTAATTTTTTAGTCAATTACAGTTACGAATGGGATTTAAATGGAATCAATTTTTGCAAATCAAAAAATAAAAATAATCTTCTAAAGCAATTAAATTCTCATGATGTATCAAGAATTGACTTGGTAATAAGATGGGGAGGCCGAAGAAGGTTAAGTGGATTCCTGCCTGTTCAAACAGTTTATTCTGACTTTTATGTTCTTGATGAGTACTGGCCAGATTTTAAGCCTCAACATTTTTATGACGCTCTTGAATGGTATAGTAAACAGGACATTACATTAGGAGGGTGAACTACCACGAGCCTAAAGGCATCGTGGCTTCTAGGAGCCCAAGTTCACCAGACTAAGTATAGAGAAATCTATACTACGATTATTAACTCATGACACCTACGGTTGACGCAACAGACCGTTGCTCTGTCGCTTGTGTTTAAGTAGAACTGGGGTAAAGTTCGGTGATGCAAGTGTAAAAAGGTAATAATCATTGTCGAGTTGATGACGGACACCCCATATGGTAATAGTATGGAGTTACGCATAACCTACTGTAAAGTAGAGTATTTTCAAGGAGTTGATACTTTGGTTTATGTAATTTCTATTGATGGAAAACCATTAATGCCTTGTAAGCCAGTAATTGCAAGATTATTGCTAAAACAGCATAAAGCAAAAGTAATTAAAAAATATCCTTTTA
>ENA-UOOM01001718-UOOM01001718.1-fermentation-metagenome-genome-assembly--contig:-NODE-1718-length-20120-cov-3.102916_pt1 | contig 20120 bp, 18 predicted proteins | sample MGYA00245781_ERZ724031 | MGnify/ENA primary metagenome ERZ724031 (study PRJEB28704, sample SAMN03018317) | fermentation metagenome | biome: anthropogenic terrestrial biome; feature: soil; material... | reverse complement strand
AATGCCGAACACTACGCGCTCGCTGAGTTTTCGCACTTCGTCCTGTGCTATGCCCGACATGATGGTAAGCCTCAGCTCCGAGTCGGGCAGGAGCGTATTGATATTGTCAGACTGAAAAAAAACGCCCACGCCATAGCGCAGAAGTTCCTGAGTGTAGCGGATGCTATCCAGCGTGTTTCTTGAAAAACGGCTTATTTCCTTGGTGATGACGAGATCGAATATCCCAGCCTTGCCGTCGTCTATCATGCGCAGGAAGCTGCGCCGCGTAAGAACCCCGGTTCCGCTGATGCCTTCATCGACGTATCCGCCCGAAAATGTCCAGTTTTCGTTTTCGCGTATCATGTGCTCGTAATAGTCTATCTGATTGCCCAGGGAACCCTTCTGCTCGTCTTTTCCCGTGGAAACGCGGGCGTAATACGCTACTTTTAGCGGCAGCTCGAAAATATTGCTCCCGGTATTCAGGGCATTGCGCAGCTTTATGATATCCATGCGCACCTCCTAATGTATATGCTCTCTTACATTTTATTGCCCCGCCTGTTCGCGGTCAAACGCTCCAACAATGCAATGTTTGCCAGTTGGAACGTTTCGTAGTCCAATTCCCCTTTTTCGTACATCAACTCGTTCAGAGCGATCTGGATGTTTAGCTTTGCCTCTGCTCTCTTGTCCATCAGGTCACCTCCATTAACAAAAATGGGCTTGCTTTGAGCCATTATCCCCAAGTATTCCCAAAGGAAGCATCTGTGACCAAATAATGAACAATTCTACAAATTTCTCCATTCCCTACCTTTTAAACCTTTGGGATGGTAATATATATTCGTTGATTTTTCTGTTGGAGGCATTCTTGTGCGCAATCGTCGACTTATAATTCTGTTAATAGTAACTGCCGTTCTGTTTTCTATCGTACCGGTTACGGCAAGCGCCGAATTCGGCGGCACGGTTAATTCTGACCATGTTCTGATGATGGACTTGGATTCCGGTCTGATAATATACGAAAAGGACGCCTATTCGATGGCGTTCCCCGCCAGTACGACTAAGATTATGACCTGTATTGTCGTGCTGGAAAATTGCGATAATCTGCGCGACAAAATAGAGATTAGCAAGATAGTAAACGATTTTGGCAAGGGAAACAGCCTTATGGGGCTTTCAGCGGGGGACAAGGTTCGCGTAAAGGATTTGCTGTACGGTTTGATGCTTCCCTCGGGCAATGATGCCGCGGCGGTGCTCGCAGAGCATTTCGGCGGAGGCTACGAAGGCTTTGCTGAAATGATGAACGTTAAAGCGAAAGAACTGGGCATGGAGAATACCCATTACGTTAACCCTCACGGACTGCATGACGAGGAGCATTACACGACCGCGTATGACATGGCTATCTTAGTGCGCTACGCGATGCAAAACGGCGACTTCAAGGCCATCGTGTGCACCCCATCTTACGCCTGCCCTTCCACCGACAAGATGGAGGAGCGCACGCTTTACAACAGCAACCGCTTTCTCAACCCGAAGGAGAAGAACAAGGATTATAACTGGAGCGCCGTAACGGGCGTTAAAACCGGCTTTACCAACAATGCAGGCGGTTGCTTGGTCACAACCGCCAGCCGGAACGGAAAGAACTTGTTGTGCGTGATTTTGGGTGACCGTTCCGACGGCCAGGAAGGTCGCTGGTCGGAGTCTCGCGCCCTTTTAGAGTACGGCTTTGAGACGCTTACCACCGCAGAGATTTCCGAGCTGGGCATCCCCGAGCAAACCATCAGCGTTCCCAACGCCGCATCGGACGACGCTGAAAACGGCATGCTCGCCCTTACCTTGGGCGACAGCTCCTCTACCGTCACCTTGACCAAAGATATGCTGGGCGCAATAGCCTCGGGCGCGGCGCGGGTCGAGGTGGACATAGAGCTGGACGGCGTCGTATCCGCGCCCATAGCGAGCAACCAGAAGATGGGAACGGCAACAATCAGCTATAATGGAAACACCCTAGGCACTGTGGACGTTTTTGCTTCCCGCGCCGTAGTGGAAAAACAGGAGGCAGCGGCGAGCGAGAGCCCTTCAGGTTCACCCGACGGCAACTCTCTCATAGGCGGTCCGCCTTCGGTCATCAGCGGGCAGGGACCCAGCGTATACCTGATTGTCGCCGCCGTTATAATTGTGCTTATGATACTGCTGGTCATATTCCGGATCAAAAACCGCCGGAGAAGAAAAAGGCGGCACAACGACACCACATCCCGCCGCAGAAAACAGGACAATGTTATTTAATCGTATCCACAGCAAAAACCCGCCGGTTATACTTGCCGACGGGTCTTTTTATGCGCTTTATATTGCGTATCTAATTATTCTTATCGTGTGAGGCGCTCGATTTCTTCGCCCAGACCTTCGGTCTTGCCCACTGCTGAAACCGCCATATTGTCTGTGACGAGGAGCTGCTTCGCCAGTTCGTTTACCCGTTCTAGCGTAACACCTTCGATGTCCGCTATGACTTCCTCTTCGGTGCGTACCGAGTCATAAAACAGCTTGTTCTTGCCTATGGCGTTCATGCGCGCTCCAGCGCTCTCGTTGCCGAGTATATAGCTTCCGCGTAGCTGACCGCGGCTGCGAGTGAACTCGTCTTCGGTAATGCCATGATGTCTGACGTTTGATAGTTCTTCGATGATAAGCGCAAGCACCGACTTTGCCTGGGATGCACCCGTGCCTGCATATATTCCCAGCGAACCGGAGTCCTTGTACGATGAACCGAAGGAATAGACCGAATAGGCGAGGCCGCGCTGCTCTCTTATGACTTGGAACAGCCTGGAGGACATACTGCCACCCAAAGCGTTGTTCAGCACCATCATGGGGTAGTAGTCTGGGTGCTTGGGGCCGAACGCGGGCAAAGCAAGGGCAATGTGGCACTGCTCTATATCCTTCGGGGTAGCGGCAAAATGAACGCCCTTCACCGCAGATGCCTCAGGGTAGGGTTCGATTGGAAGGTCGCTGCCCTTAGAGCCGAAGTACTCCATCGCGAGTTCCTCGACCTTATGCTCGTCGAAACTGCCGGCAACGGCAATAAGCAGGTTGTTTTCTCGATAGTGCCTGTCCAGGTAGGACATTATTTCGTCCCGCGTGAACCCGCGGACGCTTTCCCGCGTGCCCAGAATCGGCTTGCCGTGGGGAGCGTTCCCGAAATAGGTAGCGGCAAGCTGCTCCATCGTCACGTCTTCCGGCGTGTCCTCGGACATGTTGATTTCCTCGACAATAACGCCCTTTTCCTTCTCCATCTCCTCCGGGTCGAACACCGAATGAAGAACCATATCGGAGAGTATCTCCGCCGCGAGGTCTAGCTGTTCGTCCAGCGTCTTGGCATAAAAGCAGGTGCATTCCTTGGACGTAAAAGCGTTGAGCTGTGCACCGATGCTGTCCATCTCCTCGGCAATCTGCGCGGCAGATCTTTTTTCTGTGCCCTTGAAGAGCATATGCTCTATGTAGTGGGATATTCCGCCCTCGCCCTCGTGCTCCTTGACGGAGCCTGTACCCGCCCATATTCCCATCGAAACCGAGTGCAAATGGGGCATCTTCTGCCCTATTATCCGAATTCCGTTTTCCAGCGTTTTTTCGTAGTACATTATTACTCCATTACTCCTGTTTTAGCCGGACAGCCCTTTGAGAGTCAACCCCATCCGGCGAAGGGTCTCTATTATGCCTGAAAAGGCGTCTATCGTAGTTTTAGCAGGTTGGAAGCGTATTATTGCACCGTCGAAGGAAGAATCGTCGACTTTTTTGATAAGCACTCCCGGATCGGTCGTGTTGTTTTTGAGTTCGAAGGTGCAAAGTACGGTCGTTAGTCCTATCTCGGATGCCGCCTTTTCTAATTTTGATGCGTCCACATCTTCCGAAGGCATGACGTGGGTCAGCGCAACTCCAAGGGAACTTATTTTTGCAGCGTCCGCGTTTAGCTTTTCGACATCGTTGCACAGAAGCCCTATGCCAGACCCCTTTTCAAGCATTTGCGCAACTCGCTCGCTATGCTCGGCGGCAAAGTCTGCGGGAATAAAGAAGGTGAGCGGCACTTCCATTTCGGACGCGAGGTCCATGAGTTTGTCAAGACCGCTCGCATCCCAAGTCACGACGCACAACAGAGTCACGCCGTCGTCCCGCTTATAGACCACGCCTGCTTCCCGAGCGTTCATCGAACTTATTGCCACCGCAAAAGCGTAAACCGCCACAACCAGACCGATTATTATTATACTCCAAAGGTGGCTTCTTTTGTTATTCTCGCCCATTTCGACCTCCGAACGCTATGAATACTGATATAATGTATTCCTTTCGCGCCGAAGCTATGCTGTTTGTCCCTTTGAATCATAGAATAAAGCATCGATTAAAGGTGAAGGAAATTTTACCCTTTGGCGAACAGCTCAACTGTTCCCGCTCGTTAGCTGTAATAAATTGCTTGCTTGTTTATAAATTGGGACCGGAAATTGCTCCGGCCCCGTTATTAAGTAGTTTGTTATTTGCTCTCTTCGGGAAGGAGTCCTTTTCTGGTTAGGTTGACGCGACCCTTGTCGTCGATTTCCTCTACCCTGACCAGTATTTCGTCTCCAATATTCACTACGTCCTCAACCTTGTTGACGCGGTAGTTGCTCAGCTTGGATATATGCACTAGCCCGTCCTTGCCGGGAATCAGCTCGACAAAGGCACCAAAGGTCATTATACGCACGACTTTTCCGAGGTAGACCTCGCCGACCGTTATCTCGTGGGTGAGAGAGTCTATTATGCGGCGTGCTTCGTCGGCGGCCGTACCGTCCGCGGAGGCGATGAACACGCTGCCGTCGTCCTCGATGTCGATCTTGACGCCGGTGTCCGCGATGATTTTGTTGATTACCTTTCCGCCAGGTCCGATAACGTCGCGAATCTTGTCCGGATTTATCTTGAAGGAAATAATCCTCGGGGCGTACTTCGAAAGCTCCTTGCGGGGTGCGGGAAGGGCTTCAAGCATTTTGTCGAGGATATGAAGCCTGCCTACCAAAGCCTGGCTGAGAGCCCTTTCGATAATTTCGCGGTCAATTCCCTTTATCTTCATGTCCATCTGGATAGCGGTTATACCGTTTGCGGTGCCCGCGACCTTGAAGTCCATATCGCCCAAAAAGTCCTCGAGGCCTTGTATGTCCGTCAGTATGGAGACTTTGCCGCTCGCCTCGTCCTTGATGAGACCCATGGCTACACCGGCAACCGGTGCCTTAATCGGAACGCCCGCATCCATCAGTGAGAGGGTGCTGCCGCATACGCTCGCCTGGCTGGTGGAGCCGTTGGAGCTCACGACCTCGGAGACCAGGCGGATGGCATAGGGGAATTCTTCCTCGCTGGGGATAGCAGGCAAGAGTGCGCGCTCGGCGAGGGCGCCGTGACCGATTTCCCTGCGGCCCGGGCCGCGCATCATCTTGGCTTCGCCTGTGCTGTAGGGCGGCATATTGTAGTGGTGCATATAGCGCTTGGATTCCTCGAGACCGATGCCGTCAAGGGTTTGGGCTTCGCGCATGGTGCCGAGGGTGGTCATCGTCATTACCTGGGTCTGACCGCGGGTAAACACAGCAGAGCCGTGGGTGCGCTCGAAAATGCCCGTTTCACACCAAATATCGCGGACTTGGGTGGTGGTGCGACCATCGGGGCGCACACCGTCTTCGGTGATGTGCTTCCTGACCAGCTCTTTGGTCATGTTGTACAGCACATCGTCGACATCTGAAAGCTCGTCTGGGAACTGCTCGGCAAAATGCTCTCTGCATTCTTCCTTGACCGCTTTGGTGCGCTCGTCCCGCTCGTCCCTTTTGAATGTATCCAAAGACCAAGCGACCTTGTCCGCAGCGAATTCGCGGACCGCGGCTTCAATTGCGGGATTAATCTGGTGAATGTCTATCTGACGCTTGGGCTTGCCGACTTCGGCGACGATGCCGTCTATAAAGTCGACTATCTTTTTAATGTATTCAAAGCCGAACATGATGCCGTCCAGCATCTCTTTTTCGGTGAGTTCGTCCGCGCCTGCTTCGACCATCATGATGGCATCTCTGGTGCCGGAGACCGTGAGGTGCATGCGGGTTTCGGTTGAAGGATTGATGATGTATTTTCCGTCTTCCAGACCGACGACGACCGAGCCTGTGGGTCCCGCCCACGGAATGTCGCTTATTGCCAAGGCGATGGATGACCCTATCATCGCGTATACTTCGGGAGGAGTGTCTGTGTCGACAGACATCGCGGTGGCGACGACCTGCACGTCGTTCTTCCAGCCCTTGGGGAACAGGGGGCGGATGGGCCTGTCAATCAGGCGGGAGGTCAGTATCGCGTTGGTGGAGGGTCTGCCTTCACGCTTTATAAATCCGCCGGGTATCTTCCCGACGGAATACAGCTTTTCCTCAAAATCCACACTCAGTGGAAAAAAATCAATGCCCGGTCTCGGATGGTCGGAAGCGGTAGCGCAGACCAGCACAGCGGTATCCCCGCAGCGCACGACGCACGAGCCGCCTGCCTGCTGGGCATACTTGCCGGTTTCGACCACCAGCGTCTTGCCGGCAAGGTCCATTTGGAACGTTCTTTGCATTTGTTGCTCCTTTTATATATTTCTTCTTTTTTTAACAGCCTTAATATTATAATACTTTAATGACCAAAATGGAATACAGAATCTGGGAGCTTGTTCTTCTTATTATATTCTGTTTATATTCTGTTTCCCGCTTTAGTCATTTATTCGCTTGTTCGAGGCATTAGAAACACCCGCTTGCTCGAAAAGCGGGTGTAATTGTTCATTATGTGTTTTATCGAATTCTGTCTTCCTGCCAGCCTTTACAGACGTCTATCCATCCCAAACTGTTGGAATAGCGGAAAAGTTCGTCACACGTTAGCTTTACCGCGGAATTAGCGCTTCCCGCAGCGGGAAAAACGGTCTCGAACCGCTGGAGTGAAACGTCGGTATATACTCTTACATCGCTGCCCGAAGGTAGCGCGAAGGGGCAAATTCCGCCGACTTCGTAGCCAGTGAACTCCAGCGCTTCATCGGGATGAAGCATCTTCGCCTTTGTTTTAAAAAATTCCTTGAATTTTGAGTTATCTGTCCTCGCGTCACCGGCGGTGACTATGAGTGCGCAACCATCACCTACTTTGAACGAAAGCGTCTTAGCTATCCTTGCGGGTATTACCCCGACAGCGACCGACGCGAGTTCCACCGTTGCCGATGAAACTTCGAATTCCCGAACGCATTCCTCTTTGCCGTGTTCCGCGAAGTATTCGCGGACTCTGTCTATCGACATGCCATCCTCCGAAGCTGGTTTTAGTCACCATTTTAGCACAATAAAAATGATATATCACTGCAATTCTGCAATTTTGTGCAAAACAACTCAAAACAGGCACACCTAATGTATGCCTGTTTGTTATTTTTACAATTAGATTACAGTAGGACGGTACTACTATTACCGTGCCGCGTCGATAACGAAAATTTTACTTGTATACCCCATACGTTTGATTTATGTTTTGAACGAAGATTATGCCGTTGCCCGGCTCTTCTATATTGAGATTTTTCCGTATGGATTCTACTATCGCCTCGGTGCGCTCGACTTCCGAAAGTATGATTACAATCTCCTTTTCGGGTTCGATTTCCATCGCAAAAAGCTTGCTTACCTCGTGGATGCCCGATCCCCGAGCGTTGGCGATTGTTCCGCCCTTTGAGCCGGCTTGGGTCGCTGCGGTAATCACGTCTTCCGCTTTGCCTTTATCCACGATTGTTATGATTAAATGATACATTATTTTATCTGCTCCCTGTTCTATATGTGGATCGTCGCATACTATGCTCTTCGTGCCGAAAATGCCGCAAACCGGGGTGGTAAACGCTATTCCGTGATTCGGCTTTTCGAACTCGAATTCGTGATTCAATTGATTGAGCACTCGCTCTGCTCGCTCTTCCTCGGCGGCCATCAAAACTATTTCTTTTCTGACATCCGAAAGACCGATGAAGTTCAGCAGGCGGCTATTAACCGTACCGTGACCGAGCATTACCGTCGCGCCCTTGATGCCATGGTGCTTGGCAGATTTGATGAGCTTGCTTGCGGCACCCGAATTGACAATGATGCACATCAGCTCGACATTCGCGTTTATAGGTATGTTAATCAACCTTTTTCACTCCTTCCTTTTTGGTTTTATGCTTAAATATGAGACCGAGTATCTGCAATGCGATAATCGGGGTCATGGCAACCATCGCGATTACACCGAAACCGTCGACAAGCACGTCCGCAGTCGGCGTCGCTTGTGCGACCCCCTGGGCAAACGCCAGTATGAAAGTCGCCGTCATGGGACCTGACGCGACCCCTCCTGAGTCGAATGCTATGCCCACAAACAGTTCTGGCACATAGTGGGACATGATTATCGAGATTATATAGCCCGGCAACAGATAATGCCAGAGCTTTAATCCGGGAGTTATAATCCGAACTACAGACAGTGCAACCGCCAGCGCGACGCCGATAGCCAGAAAAATCATTACGACCTTCTTTTTGACGTAGCCGCTGGTAACGTCCTCTATTTGTTGGTTCAGAAAGTAAACGGCAGGCTCGGCGAGTATCGTAACCATGCCGAGCAGGAAACCGACAAAGATTACCAGGAAGCTGCTTTCCAACGAGGCGAGCTCATAACCCACTATTCTGCCCACTTCCATGAAGCCTTCGTTGACGCCCAGCAGAAACAGCACCAGTCCAATAAAGGAAAACAGGAACCCGAACAAAATCTTGCGCACAGTCTGTTTTGATGCTTCGTGCTTGAAAAGATTATATACGAGGAATATCAATAGTATGGGGAGCAGCGCTATTAGGACTTCGCCTGCCAACGTGGGAATCCCCTGGATGAACGGTGTCAGTATAGAGCCTGACACCGCCTCGCTTGCCGGCAGGGAACCTGTAAGCTTATCGGGATTAGTGATAACGCTCAACATCAGCACGCCCAATATCGCACCCGATGAGGCTATGCCCACAAGACCAAAGCTGTCACTCTCGGAGGCCTGGCTGTTCTTCTTCATCCTGGCGACGCCTGCGGCGAGCGCCAGCATAAATGGCACGGTAAGCGCCCCAGTAGTCGCGCCGGACGCGTCAAATGCAATCGCCAAGAATTCCTCTGAGACGAATAGTGAGAGTAAGAAAATAATTGCGTATATAACAGTGAGCACTTTTCTTAAAGGAATATTCTTCACTATTCGCACGAGACCAATGGACATCATCATCGCTAATCCGATAGAAACGACCAGCACAATGCTGGTCTTTGAAAGTATGCCCGACGAGACTGAATCAACCTGACCCGCGAGTATATGAAGATCAGGCTCCGCTATAGATATGACAAACCCAAGGATTAATCCCGCGGCGACAACAATATACATTTTGTTTGATTTTGCAACTGCCGACCCCATCATATTGCCTATCGGGGTTATGGCGATGTCCACACCGCTTAAAAAAAACGTCAATCCCGCGATAACCAGCGCTGCCCCTATCAGGAACCTGTACATCATGGTCGGTTCGATGGGAGTAACAGTAAAATTTAGTATTACGACGATAAGCGTAATTGGCAGCACCGAATAACTTACTTCTTTTAATTTTGATTGAATAAGACTCAATTATCCACTTCCTCTCTTCTCTTAATCCTTAGTTTAGATAAGTCCATGACCTTTTATAATGGAAATGAACTATTGCTCCCCGAGATTTGCCATTCGGGGCACTTATTAACATTCTTTCAAATTATATAATAATATGACCTTAAAGTCAAACGCAGGAACCGCAGTACTCCTGCGGCCCCTGTAGCTTTGCGGTTTTTATGGAATGGACCTTCGCGGCGTTTGTACTACAAAAACGCTTTAGCTGCCATGAATTTCCTGTGTGTATGCTGCGCGTTTAAGGGGTGCTGACGTATCCCGCATCGGTAATGAGTGCTTTTCCGTCAGGAGTTGCAAGCCATTGGGCGATTTGGCGCGCGGGGGAGTCCGCAGGTTCATCAGAGCGGACAACCGCGTAAAACTCGTTGATGAAGGGGTATTCGCCCGAAGCTATGGATTCATCAGAGGGCGCGACTCCGTTTATCGCGAGGAATTTCAGCCCGGGCTTTGAGTACATATAGTTCGCGTAGTAGTAGACGGAATACCCGATGGCGTTGCCTGAGCCGTTGTATTCGGCAAGATCTTCAATCAATTCGCCCATTTCCGTCGGATAGAACTCCATCGGAGCTTGCATGGGCGTTTTGCCCTTCATCAGCAGTTTCATGAACAGCGCCTGGCTGCCCGAATCAGAGGAGCGCTGGAATGCAGCTATCTCGCTGTCCGCCCCGCCTAAGGACTTCCAGTTGGCAGTCTTTCCGGTGTATATGTCTGTGAGCTGCGAAATGGTCAAGCCTTCGACGCTGTTGCTCTCGTTCACTATGAACACCAGTGCATCCCTGCCAATGGGAATGAGGTCCAGCCCGACCCCGCTGTTTTCTATCATCTCTTTGGTTTCTTCTGCGGCTTCGTAAACCAGCAACAAGTCCGCTGTACCGTTTACCAGGCTTTCGTAAGCCCCGGGGGTGGTCGTGCAGGCGGTGTGCGCCTCTGCGTCAGACTGTTCCATGCCTGTCACCCTCGAAAGCACCGCTGCCATCAGCGGAAGGTTTGCCGTCGAACCGTCGACCAGGGGGTATTCTTCAAAGGAGAATTTGGGCGCGGTGTCGATAGTGGGAACGGGGGTCGCTGCGGCGGCCTCTTGAGTATGTGCAGGCGTGGCAGTGGGCGCAGGAGCGGCGGGGGTGCAAGCCGCGAGCAACAGCAATGCCGCAACCAGCAAAAGGAGCGCTTTTCTCTTCATTTTGTTTCCCTCCTGATATTTGATGAAGCGGATGGGTGTGCGGTGCCTAGCAAACTAAGCAGACGCTGGGTCAATCAGACGTGCCGACAGTGTTGAACACCGAGTATTGGCATAGCCACCTGCCGCCAAAGTCCATCAACCCCCAGGAGAAGCCCTTTTTGACCGCGGCGACCCCTTCTCCCACAGAATAGATTTCGTTTAGCCCTGTGAGTATGCGATTGCCCGATGAATCGAAAAGGTCGCAGAGTCTGGCATTGTGCACCGGCCTGTAACCTGCGAAGCAGTCTGAGCGATAGATTGACGGGGTATCCAATTGGGAGGGAACGTCGGTAAAGTAATCGTATTCCCCGGGTTCTACTATGTAGTCGCCCGTTTTGATGTCTATCAGGGAGACGGAATGTTCTTCGACTTTGCCGCTATAGTTATAATTGTAAATGGAGCACAATCCCTCTCGCACTAAACCTATGCTGAGGGAATTCCCCTCGCCGGATTTATACTCGGAGAGCTTTCCGCCGCTGGCAAGCCAGAACCTACGCGGGTTAACCCCATCGTCTACGCCTTCTATCTGCACGAGGTCGTTATTTGGATTCATAGGATAAACGCTCTGCACTCCGGTGAGCAATATGTTGCCATTGCGGTCTATCAGGTAACCTTCGCCTTTGGAGCCCCGCACCATAGCGTAGTTCGAAACGAAGGACCACGCTTCGGAATAAATCGGTTTGATGAGCATGATACCGTTTTCGTCAATATACCCATAGACGCCGTTCTTAGAGACCGCAGCCAAGCCGCTGCTGAAGGCCTGCGCCAAGTCGTATTCCGGTTTTATCACCTCGTTTCCGATTGGGTCGACATACCCCCAAAGACCGTCCTTCGCGTATGGAATAAGCGCTTCGCTGCCCCTATCGGAGGAGTACTGCACTCGTTCTAAATAGACGGTTTCGAAGTTGCCGTCACCGCCGAAGAAGGCGGCGCTTTCATCCGTTAGAAAAAACACGGCGACGCCAGTAGCCTCATCGTACGAGCGAAGGTATGAAACATCAGCCAACTCGGCCAAAGGCTCGGTGTTCCCCGCCTTGACCCCCGAGATGGAGTAAAGGCGAGCGGAGCTGGTTTCGTAATCGATAATCGTGAACGTGTCGGCAGCGGTCGACCCGCCCGCAAACGAGCAACTGGAGGACACTTCCAGAAGTGGTTCGCAGGTTTTTTCGTCTAATATGACCGAGCCTTCGCCTTTATTGTATTGGGTGAAAAACAAGCCGCATTCATTTAGCAGCGGGTCTATGTAGAGGTAATCAAAGCCGGTCAGCAGGTTGCCCTGCATATCGCCTATAGCCGTTGTAGCGATACTGTAAGTATTGTCTTTGCTGGGTGCCGATTTCCTAAGGGCCACCCGATCTTCGGAGATACGCGAAATGTAATCATATTCGCAGGGGTAAACTTCTTCACCGGTGCTGGCGAAAACACCGGTGTATTCACCGTCGTATGCGATGAGGAGATCCGGCTCCGCGCCCTCGATGACGGCTAAGGGAGTGGGAACCGAGGTGGGTAAGGGCGTGTTTGCAGATGGAGAGTTTGCGCTTCCCGCGCAGGAGGACAGCAATAAGAACACGAGAAAGAGCGGCAAAATCTTTTTCATGGCTGTGCATCTCATTTCTTTAAGAATACCCAGTTTATTCTAACACATCGATAAAATTCCATTAGTAAATTAAATATTAACAATATAGAAATGCACGTCAACACCTTAAATTTCGCTATTGCATAGAGCAGTTCAGAAAAAATCTCTAAGCATAGAGATTTACATAAAGAATGCCAATTCGGGAGACAATACGTAAAAACTTGTAAGGTAGTGGGTGTATGAGCGCTATTTCAGCCATAAAGAACATCATCATTTATAAAGGGCCGAAAACAGACCAACGGTTCGAACTGCTCGAGGACGAGTCGGAAGACATGAGGGATTTAAGTTTTGCCAAAATGCAGTATGATTCGGGGGATATGCAAGGCGGTGAAACTGCCGAAGCGCAGGAGGATTCAGAGTATGCGGAGGATGAATCCGCCGAAGCACAGGAGGATTCAGAGTATGCGGAGGATGAATCCGCCGAGACAGAGCAACCCGACGAATCGAGCGGCGAGGACGATACCCCGGATAGTGAGCATCCTCCCGGTCGTTTCAAAAGGCTTATACAAAGCCTTAGAAAATCAAGAGCGCCAAAACAGGATTCGCAGTCGGAGGATTCAAAAGCGAAGGATTCAAAAGCGAAGGATACAAAATCTACGGAAGATACCAAATCATGCCACTCCGACGACAGCTCCAGTGATGTATCCCCAAAATTAGGGAAGAACTTGCTGAGGATAAAGAAGGAGTTCCACGTCCCCACCAACAAGGATATCGTCATACGGGAGTTTGTGGTAAAGCAGCAAACCAGTGCGTTTATCGTGTATGTCGACGGCATGGCCGACAAGGTCACCATAAACGATTACATTCTGCGCCAGTTGATGGCGGAAAATGAAGCGGAAGATGCCGCTGAAATAGATTTAGATTACATAACCGACAACCTGCTTTCTATTAACCAACTATCAAGGGTGAAAGCCTTTGACCAAATAATCGAGCAGGTTCTGAACGGGCTGACCGCGCTTTTTGTGGACGGCTACAAAGAATGCATCGTCATCGAGAGCCGCGGTTACGAAAAGCGGAGCGTTGAAAAGCCCATATCCGAGCAGGTCATACATGGCTCCCAGGAAGCCTTTAACGAAAACTTGCGCACCAATCTGACTTTGATGCGCAGAATCATACGCAACAAAGGGCTGGTCACCGAATTTATGCCAATGGGAAAAGTCAACAACATGACTTGCGCGATTATGTATATTGAAGGCATTGCCAACCCGAAAATCGTTAAGGAAGTCACGCGAAGGATAGTCAGCCTCGATGCTGATATTATTATGGGCAGCGGTGGTCTGGCACAGCTAATAAGTGATCACCCTTTATCCCCCGTGCCCACAATATTAACCACCGAACGCCCCGACAGGACAGCATTGTACTTGACACAAGGGAAGATTGCCATACTGGTCGACGGCTCGCCCTTTGCATGTTTGGTGCCGGTGACCTATTATCAGTTCTTCCACAGCCCGGAGGATTTTGACCTTAAGTGGCAATACGGCACTTTTTTAAGGTATATCAGATGGGGTGCCGCCCTCTTAGCGTTGCTGCTGCCCGGCGTTTTTCTTGCACTGACATTGTACCATCAGGAGATGATACCCACAGAGCTTCTGTTTGCGCTTTCCCAGGCGAGGGAAAAGGTTCCCCTCCCCTCTGTACTCGAACTGCTGCTTATGGAACTTACATTCGGGAAGCGGGATTGAGAGTGCCCGGCGCAATCGGTCAGACTTTGGGCATCATAGGCGCCATCGTGCTGGGTCAGGCGGCAGTCTCTGCCGGACTTGTAAGCCCTATGCTTATAATGATTACCGCGATTACCGGGTTGAGCAGCTTCGCGATTCCCAATTACGACGCAGCGTTCGCCATGAGGATGATGCGATTTGTGTATATTCTTCTCGGTTCAGCGGCGGGCTTTTACGGCATTTTGGCGGGCATACTTATAAACAACGCTCTTTTGTGCTCTATGAAATCCTTCGGTGTACCTTACTTTAGCCCCATCGCGCCAAAAACGAAATCGCATCACGATATCATCACTGTATCACCCCCGTGGACGGTTAAAACCAGACCGGACTACGTTAACCCGAGCAAAAGGCAAAGAACTGCCAGCGGATTCATGCGCGGATGGAAACAATCTGACGGGAGAGACGGAAAATGATAAAAGAAGGCAAGTTTGGCGTACAGGAAGCCGTGAGCCTTACAGTGATTGCTATAGTATCCAAGGTGTTTTTCTCCAGCCCCGCGATACTTGCGGGGTTGGTGGGCAACACGGGCTGGTATATGACCTTTATTTCCGCGGCAGTTGCTTTAATTGGATTCGGCTTTATTTATCTGTTGTTGAAGCGCTTTCCCGGCAAAGACCTCGCAGAGATATTCGAGATATCCTTCGGGCGGGTCGGCGGGTTTGCCGCTTCGGGGCTACTGGGATTTTACATGTTTTTCACCACAATAACGAGAACAAATGAAATGACGGAATTCCTGAAGGTCTACGTTATGCCCCTAAGCCCCAATTGGTTTGTTGCAGGCATTTTCGTCGCCTGCGTCTTTATGCTCTGCATGCTCGGGTTGGAAAGCATGGCAAGGGTATCGAAGCTGTTTATCTATTTTCTAGTATTTGGTTTTGCAGCAGTGCTGGCAATGGGGGTACAGAATTACGACGTAAACAACCTGTTCCCCATATTGGGACAAGGTCTGGACAAGGTGGCTTTCCATGGCGTAATAAGAAGTTCTATCTACGGCGAAGTAATCATATTGGCGATATTTGCCAAATCCCTCCATGGAGTCAAGTACATAAAAAAAGAAGGAATACGAGCAATTCTAATATCTGTCGTCATTATTTCTGCCGGGCTGCTCGCTTGCTCTTTGACTTTTCCGAATTACATACAGCAGGAAATAACCTCGCCCATGTATGAAATGGCGACACTTATAGATTACGGAAGGTTCATTCAGAGGGTTGAGTCAATATTTTTATACGTATGGGTAATTGGTGAATTTATATCGGCTTCCATCATGTTTTACTCGTTTATACGGTTGTTTTGCCATTCTTTCAGAATAACGGATAAAAAGCCGATAGTTATCGGGAGTTGCATCACGCTTTATGCGCTCGCTTTGATGCACAAGGATATTATTACCATAATTGCGGGGTACGTAGCGGTAATAAGGGGTCTTGGTTCATTGCCGATGTTAACGCTGCCCCTAATTGCATTGATTGTTGCGTCTATCAGGAAAAAGGGAGGCGATGTGCAATGCGCAAAATAGCATTGGCATTGATGATATGCTTGCTGCTCCCCTGCTTTGCTTCCTGCCATGAAGCCAGCGAAATGGATGATACGCTGTATGTAATCGCAATCGGAGTGGACCAGGGCGTTGCTGACAAGTGGCGATTGACGATTCAGTTCCCCACCATGAAATCCGGCGGCGGGAGTTCATCGAGCAACGGCAACGGCGGAAATTCCTCCAGTGGTGGCGGTGGAGGTGATGACGAGAGCGGGCAAGGATATGCCACCGTCGACTCTCCCTCGTTCTTTGTCGGTATCGACATGTTGAATGCCTCGATGCCCAGAAAGCTTAGCTTTGCACACGCACAAATCATCGTATTTTCTGAAGAGCTTGCCCAATCGGGGCTCATAGGTGAATACGTCGCTCCTATTGGCAGATTCAGCGAAATCCGCAGAAGTTCGCATGTTTTCGTCGTGAAGGGGACTGCTTTTGACTTCTTGAAGGAGAATAAACCTACTATCGGAACGACTTTATCGAAGAGTTTTCAGGTGTTTGCAGCCGCAAGCGAAAATATCGGCTATTTTCCGCACATTACGCTCGAGAATTTCTACGAAGGGCTCAAATCCCCCTACGGACAGGCAATCGCATCTATGGCGGCAATAAATGAAATGGAAAGCTCTTCTGAAGAAGGCGGGCCCAAAGAGGAACAGGAGTTCAAAACGGGGGGTGAATACCTTGCAGGAGAGCTGCCTAGGGACGGGAAAAACAAATTAGAGTTATGGGGCACCGCGCTGTTCAACGGCGATAAAATGGTGGGAGAGCTGAATGGGGATGAGACCCGCCTATTGCTCATGATAAGGGGCGATTTCAGGCAAGGTTTATATGTTATGCAGGATCCCATGGAGCCTGAATTGATAGTGTCTTTGGACGTGCAGCTTGACAAGAAGCCGCAAATCGATATTGAAACCGAAGGTGAGCAGCCGATTATACGGCTCAAGTTCCAGCTGGACGCGGATTTGCTCTCGGTGCAGAGCATGATACACTACGAGAATCCGGAGCTTAGGCCGCTGTTGGAGGAAACCTTCAAAAAAAACATAGAAGAAGGCATTGCGGAGCTCATTCAAAAGTGCCAAGAATTGTATTGCGATGCCTTTAGATTCGGTGAAAATGCAGCAAAGAATTTCTTAACCATAGACGAATTCGAAAGCTACGACTGGAACAGGCGCTTCCACGATGCGAAGGTGGAGGTCGACGTCGACTTTACTATCCGCAGGACGGGAGCACAGATAAAGAGTTACCCCATAAAAGAACCGATTGGAGAGGAATAGATGAAGTATTTAATCGTCGTGTTTTTGTCCGGCGTGCTGGTGTACCTTATGAGTTTCGCAAAGTACAACTGGGATAGAGACAATCGCATCGCGGCGGTAGGCGCGGCGATCGTTGGCTTAACGGCATTTGTTCTGCCGATTTACCTGATGTTCTGGGGGAACTTTGAAGTATGACCCCATTATGCGGTTAATTTACAATAGAGCAGCAAAGAAAATGGCATTCGCAATAATTGAATGCCATTTTGACTGTTTATTGTAGAGTTATCTTTGCCTAACCTATGAGTTCTACCATCAGGCGCAGGGCGTCGACGTAGCCGTCGATGCCGCGCCCCTTGATGGTCGCCGCGCAGGCAGGGCGCACGAAGGAGGTTCTTCGGAATTCCTCGCGGGAATCGGGGTCTGAAATATGCACCTCGATAGCGGGCAGCCCGACGGCTTTCAGCGCGTCAAGAAGGGCGATGCTGGTGTGGGTATACGCCGCGGGGTTGATGATTATGCCGTCTACCCTGGCGAACGCGCCCTGGATGGCGTCTATTAGCGCTCCTTCGCTGTTGGACTGGAAGAATTCCACCTCGACGCCGAGGTCGTCCGCTTCGGAGCGGACGAGGTTGACCAAATCGAGATAAGTCTTCCTTCCATAAATCTGCGGTTCGCGAACGCCCAGCATATTGATGTTAGGCCCGTTCATCACGAGTATTTTCACAAAAATCCCTCCAAATTTCCTTCGCCGTTTCCTCGGGAGTGCCTATGTTCGCCTCCGCCACGTCTCTAAAGCGCACATAGAGCGGAAGGCGCTCCGCGGCCATGGCTTCGAGGTTTGAGGAGAGCGACAGCGGTCTACCCTCGCTAGGCAGGAGTTTTGTATCGCGAATCAGGTGGTAAACCCGACCGTTCTGGCGCAGGGACGGGTAATTGCGCTCATCCAGTACGACGCCGCCGCCCGTCGTGATGATTTTGCCGTTGAGCGCGCAGTAATGCGCGGTTTGCTCGCGCTCCATCCTGCGAAATTCCGCTTCGCCGAACAAATCGAAAATCCTGGTTATGGGCATGTGCGCCGCTTCTTCTATCTTTTGGTCTATGTCTATTACCTCGCGACCGGTCAATTCGGAAAGCGCCGCGCCAACGGTGGTCTTGCCGCTGCCAGGCATACCTATTAGTATTATGTTCTCCGTTTCGGCGCGAATCAACCCGAGTATGCGCTCGTTCTCGGAATCGGGTATCTTGTTTCCGAAGAACAGTTCCTCTGCCGCCTTTGCCTGGGCGACAAGCATGGGGAGCCCGTTCGAATTGGGGATTCCTCGCTCTTGCGCCATCATAAGCAGCGCCGTCCTGCGCGGGTTATAGACGAGGTCCAAAACGCCTTCGCATTCGGGGAATTGGGAAACTTGCACAACCGATTCGCCGCTCTTGGGGAACATCCCCACAGGCGTTGCGTTTATGAGCAGCTGCGCGTCGCTGTGGCGGGAAAGATTGTCGTAATTGTCCTCCCCGCTTCGGGAGACGACGACAATGCTCGTTGCCCCGGACTCCTTTGCGACATACTTCGCGGTCAGCGAAGCGCCGCCGCTGCCGAATATTACGACCTTCTTACCCAAAAAGTCGATACCTGCGCGCTTTGCCATGTACTCGAGGCCGTAAGCGTCGGTATTGTCGCCGTGCAGGCCGCTCGGCGTACTAATTATAGTGTTTACGCTGCTTATCGCCTTCGCTCTTTCGGACAGTGTATCGCAGTATTCCATGACGCTGCGCTTGTACGGTATGGTAACGTTCAGCCCGCCGATTTCGTTGCCGGCGAAAAAGCCCGGGAGCTCCTCGGGTTCAAGCTCGATTAGCCTGTAATCGGGGTTGCCGAGCTCCTTGTGAATCATTTCGGAATAGCTGTGACCAAGCGTGCGCCCAAGCAGCCCGTATACCTTTTTGTTCGTATCATTATTCATTTTCACACCATCGAATAGTTTCCGAGGAATATGCAGTTCTCGCTGATGCTTTCCAGCTCCTCCAGCATGGGGAGCACGCCTGATTCGCGCACAGATGCCTCCAGCTCGAGGAAGAATATGAACTCGAAGTTGCGCCCCGTAACAGGGCAGCTTTCCAGCTTGCTCATATTGATGCCGCGCACCGCAAGCTTGGAGAGCAGACTGAAAAGCGCGCCGGGCTTGTTTTCGCAAGGGAGTATGAGGCTTATCCTGTTTGCCCCTGCGTATATCGCGGGCTCCTTCGCGATGCAGATGAAGCGGGTGTAGTTGTTTTCGCTGTCTTGAATGTCGTCCTTCAAGACCTTGAGACCGTAAAGCTCCGCGCACTCATGGGAGCATATCGCCGCGCAGTCTGTGCGCTTTGATTCGGATATTTGCTGGGCGGCCACTGCTGTGTTGGCGCAAGGAGTAACCTTAACGCTGTTCCCCAAGGATGCGAGGAACTTGCTGCATTGACCAAGCGCTTGCTCGTGGGAGTATATTTCACGAATGTCGGATAGTTTTGCGCCGGGGTTCGCCAGAAGCTCGTGCCGTATGCACAGGTTCACCGAGCGAACGATGGAAAAGCGCTTGTGCTGCAGCAACTCGTAAATAGCGCGGATAGAGCCGTTGGAGCTGTTTTCGATTGGCACTACGCCGAATTTGCACAGTCCGGACTCGACCGCGTCGAACACAGCTTCGAAGTTCTTGACGAACATCACGTTGCCCCGAGGCAAGAGCATATCGCACGCGGCTTGCGAATTGGAGCCTTCCACACCCTGGCAGGCTACCGAACCCGACCTCGGGAACGCGTCTTCCCCCGCTAGAAGCGCCTGCTCTATCTGGTTGCGAATGCGCGAGGGGCGGCGATAAAGCTCGCTCTGCCTAGCTTTTGAAAGCTCTATAATGTCGTGGAACAGGCGATAGGCGTACTGCTCGAGGTCTCCTGACTGTTCCTGCACCCTTGCCAGTATCTCCCTTTCGCGCGCCTTGTTCACGACAGGCAGTGTGTTTTCATTCTTGTATTCCGCGACTTTTTCGGAAAGCCGCATTCGCTCGATGAATAGCTTTAGAAGTTCTTCATCCACGCTGTCTATTTTATCTCTAATTTCTTTAATATCCATATTTAATTCTCCTTCTCTAAAATCAAATCCAA
>ENA-UOOM01001717-UOOM01001717.1-fermentation-metagenome-genome-assembly--contig:-NODE-1717-length-20122-cov-8.477849_pt1 | contig 20122 bp, 28 predicted proteins | sample MGYA00245781_ERZ724031 | MGnify/ENA primary metagenome ERZ724031 (study PRJEB28704, sample SAMN03018317) | fermentation metagenome | biome: anthropogenic terrestrial biome; feature: soil; material... | reverse complement strand
TTTATTTATAGGTGAAATCTTTTTTGAATTTTTCCTACAGTAAATTGACGCTATCATCGCAATACGCTAATTTGATATTATTTTCATACTGTGGTAAGAGGGATTTTAATGCTTCTAAATTATCACCTTTAATTAATTTATTTTCACTTAAAAATTTATCATCCGAAATTTCATTTTCATTAAAACTATACTTAAAATCCATAACCATATAAGGAACTTCTTGATGATGATTTACTACTTTTTCTTTTCCTACCCAATCTAATATAGGCATTGTGCTTACCCCTTTCAATTTGTACTTAAAGTATAACTATTATTTGAATATTAATCAATTAATCAATTATTTAATTCTTAATATATTTTTCTATCATAAGCTTAATATATATTTTTCGAAATAATTTCATGTTTTGTTTAAATGAAATCTCTTTTAGATACTTATATCTCATGATAAATTTAATATCTCTATTCTGCAAGTACTCAAACATGTCCATACTTAATAGTCTTTTTTCATTCAATTTGAACAATATGCTATTTATATCTACATCATTTAAATTACCAAAATAAAACTCTACACAATCAAGTGTACATAGAATTACTTTATTTTTATCTTTATATTTATCTATAAATGCGAACATAGCTTTAGCCTACTTTATAGTCTTTACATGTGAATTGTAAGCTGCTTATATCTCTGTATGTATTTATCTCCGGGAATCCTAAAAATGTCATGTTTGTAGGCTCCCCCTGCTCTTTATATGCTTCAGTTCCATTCCAAAGAATCACACTTACTAAATTACCTTTAAATTTAATATGTTGTTTTTCTTTACCCATATAAAAAGGAGGTTCTGTTACTTGAAAATTAGATAAAACTATATTTGGTTTAGGATTTCCTTCTCCATATGGCTCCAACATCTTTAATTCTTCACATATTTCAATAAATATTTTATTTGAATTTATCTCATAATCAACCTTGTAAGTTTTAACTAAATCTCCTTCGGTTAATTTAGTTTGTCCTAATTGAATTATAGCTTCTTTAAATTCATCAAACTTATCTCTTTCAATGCTTAATCCTGCAGCTTTCTCATGACCTCCGTGTTTAATTATTAAATGCTTGATTGTGTCAAATTCATTCTTAATATGGAATCCATTAATGCTTCTTGCTGAACCTTTTAAAACATTATCATCACTTTTGGTAAACACAATAACTGGTCTATTATATTTTTCTTTTAATCTACCTGCAATCAATCCAATAAGTCCTTCATGAAAGCTTTCATCATGTATTACTATAACATTTTTCAATTTTTGCTTTTCTACTATATCCTCTGCTCTTTTAGTTTGGCTCTCTGTCATTTGTTTCCTTGTTTCATTCACTTCTTTAAGGAATTCGATACATTCTATCAATTCAGTCTTATTGTTGATTAAAAACAAATCTATGGCCTTGTTTGGTTTTCCTATAATACGACCTATTGCATTTATCATTGGGACATAAATAAATCCTAAAACAAAATGGGAATTAACTTCTGTTTTTATTTCAGTTATTTGCTTTAATATTCTAAATACCGGGCTTGGTTTTTGATTTATAAGAATTAATCCCTTTTGAACTATAATTCTGTTTTCACCTACAAGAGGAACTACATCGCCAACAGTTGCCAATGCAACAATATCTATATGCCAATATACTTTATTTATATTGATGTTTAATTTTTTATATATTAAAATCATTAACTTAAACATTACTCCTGCTCCGCACAGCTCTTTAAACGGATATGTATCATCTTTTTGTTTAGGATCTATTACTGCATCAGCTGCCGGTATAATATCTCCTGGTTCATGGTGGTCAGTTATAACAACTTTAAGCCCTTTCTTCTTAGCATAATCTACAGCTTCAACAGCAGATATTCCATTATCACAAGTGATTATAAGCTTTGTGTCAGGATATTGATTCAATATATTATCTATTACACTACAACTAATCCCATAGCCATCAACAAATCTGTCATTTACATAATAATTAACATTTGCTCCTATTTTCTTTAGTGTAATCATTCCAAAGGCAGTTGCACAAACACCATCACAGTCATAGTCACCTACAATAATTATTTGTTCCTTGTTTTTTATTGCAGAAATAATAATATCAGCTCCTTTATCAGCATCTTTCATTAAAGATGTATCTAATAAAGAATTGATATCACATGACAAAAATTCATTTATTTCTTCTTTCGTTTTATATCCTCTATTTATAAGTATATTTTGAACACTATTGGGGATATCTTGTATTATTGCATTACTCTTTATATTCGGATAAATCCATTTATTCAACTTTATTACTTCCTTTAAATTTATTTAAACTGATTCATAATATCCATCATAATTAGTTCTATTTTGTTTCCCTGGTTCATCTGATTTGTTTGATTTTAAAAACTTAATATCAACAGCAAAGTCTTTTTTCCTATTAAGTGATTTGTAATTTTTATTGAAATAATCATTTAATTGTTCATCAGTTAAATAAACCATTGCCAATGTATCAAATAAACCTAATTTTTTAATTAAAAAATCCACTTTCTCTACTCTTGTTGTAGGTTTTATATTATTCAACTCCTTTAACTTTCACATTGCTTTATTATACCACATTTTTCACATTTAGTCAATTAACACGCCTGCTTTTCATTGAAATCAAGCAACTTTTAAGAAAAAAAATAAAGCCAAGAATAATTTCTTGACTTTATTAGTTTAAATTTAATCTATTTTCTTAAGCTCATTAGGCATAAAACCAAGACCTGATTTTTTTTCATTCCAATTCACACGGATTTGTCCTATATCATCAATTGATTCTACAGTCCCACGCATTCCAATTGGAAGAGTTGTATAAGGATCTTCAAATTTCACAAGTTCAACTGTTGAACCTATGGGAAACTTTTCTCTTATTTTAGTTACTTCATTTTCTCTTTTTTTACCATTCATATATAATAAATCCATTACTTTCTCCTTATTTTTACTGCATTTTATTTATAATATCTGTATCATAAATGCATAATTCAACATCATTAGAAACATATTTAATTGAAGCGGCCAAATATCCTTGAGAAATAACATATTCTTTTAACTCAGATATTCCCTCTTCTTCATCAATTGACAAGTCAGGATATATCTTTATTAGATCAGGATAATATATTTCTTTGACTTTATTAGAAGATACTTCAATCTTTAATATCTCTGGACCAAAGTTCTTGGATTCTTCTAAATTCGATGAGAAATATGCACCAATACCAAATCTACCATAAGAAAGAACAAATCCATTTTTTATTATTTGCCCTTTCTTTTCTTTAGTTGTCCCATGGTAATAAATCATTTTAACTTCTCTATGGTTATAGGATTAATTGACAGTATTACATTTAGGACATACGGTATTTTCTTCTGTATCATACATCCAATTGCAGTTTTCACAATTAATTATACCCATACCTTCTAAATCAGCATTTATTAATGATTCCGGACTTTGCCAATCAACTAAATCATAGATTAATTGTGCCATGTCTTCATTGCCACCGGCCAATCTTATAAAATCATCATATTTATAAGTATTAGCGAATTCTTCGATAGAACCATCAGGACCTATGACATACTTACTATCTTCTGTAGTTTTATACCCTTCAGGTAGTGGATAATCTTTTATTATATCTCCTGTTAATTCAGGTATATAACAAATATCCCCTCCTGGTTTAAATTCATCTGCATTTTTATATATATATCCTTGTTGGAAATATTCTTTAGTTACCATACCTAATTCATTAATAGTTCCTACACTCATTATTCTTCTCCTTTATTAATTGATATTCATTAGCGAACTCATCTGCATCTAATTCAGCATTGTCCTTATAGAACAAATTGTTCTTTATTTGCCATAAATGCCTTAACTCATGAGATAACACTCTTACTACATTTTCTTCAAATACAGCCCATTTAAATGGCTCTGGGAGCAATCCGCAATGGTTGAAATATATGTTTTGAGGATATATGGTAATTATCTCTTCTCTACTACAAATCACACCTTCAATATCTCTGGATTTACTAATATTGAAATGTTCAGATTTAACTTTTTCTAAAATTTCTACTTTAGCATTGATACCAAGTAAGCATTCGATTTTACTCAAATGCTTACTTATAGTTTCATTGCATAACTCACTAATAGTTTTATCTTTCATTACTACGATATCTCTTTCGTCTCGGCTAATATTCTTTCATTTACAATCCATGCATTATTACATGTATTTGATGTTAGTGATATCCATCCTCTACCTCTATAATAAAGAACAATGCCAAATGGCTGTGTATTATCATCAAACTTTTTACAATATTTATTATAGGCTTTACTTGCTTCTATAGCTTCCTGTTTTGTTTTAACTTTATAATGTTCTTTTAATTCAATTCCTTTATATTTAGCAAATACAGCACCATGAATATTTTTCGCAATTATTATATTGTCTTTAAAGTGTAGATATTTGCTAATTTCCCCGATAACTACAATATTATGTTCTTCTATTTTTCTATATTTACTTCTCATTATCTTCTCCTTTTGCTTCTATAACAATAAACCTTCCTTCTTCATATTCGTAACCTTGGTTATCAGTTTTTTCATCCATGAAATCTTCTTCATCCGGCTCAAAGCCTAAAGGACAACTCCAACAATAGCATTTCCCTACACCTTTACCGTTAATAGTTTCTACTTCATCTTGTCCAGGGTGTTTACAATTGTAGCCATTATTTACACTTATGCTGTCTGTTAAATTAGCATTATAGAAATAACCGCATATATTAGCAAAATCATTAATTTCTACAATTTTTCTCTTTACTATTTCATTATGATCTCGACATGCAAAGACTGTATTGTTTTCATTACTATATATGAACCTGTTTACCTCTTCGTCAAAGTCGCAACCTGATTTCATACCATTGAAATTTTCTGAAGGTAATAGATTTAATTTTTCTCCTATATCATCTGAAGGATATATGTCATCAATATATGTTTTAATATATTCCAATACTTCAGATGGATTTTTAGGATTATTGTCTATAGCTTCATTAGCAGCAAAACTATTGGTAAATTCAATTTTTGCAACCCTATCATCTTCGCATAAATCAATCGTATAAACTGTTATTTCGTTATTTGTATCTCTTGTGCATATGCCAACTGTTTTTCCCTGTAATAACTGAAATAATATTTTTGTAGCCATATTCCAATCTAATTCTTTTTTTTCTTTTTTTTCAGTTTTTGAAATTTCTGGACTGTCAGTTGACTGAATTTCAAAACTTTCGTCATTGCAAAATTCGCAATAATTAACTTCTAATATTATGTCTTTTATAGAATCATCTGCTTTGTATTCAATGATTATATTAATAGTCGTTTTCTTTGTTCTGACATCATAACCTCCGAATTCCATATACTGCAGCTTAAATCTATTACAGAAACAACAAAATTCACAATTATTTACTTCATTAATCATTTCAATGATATTCTTAATATCTGGTTTCCCATTTATTATCATTCTTGCTTGATGTAACATCATATTTATATTTCCTTTCAAAATTATTTTATTATGCATTTCAATTATGCTAAAGCTAATCCCTCTCTATAATCACTACCTGTCTTTAAAATCCCTGAAACCCTTTGTTTAATAGTTGGAATATATTTACCATCAATTTCTATAGTCATACATCTTCTGTCATTCAAAAGGGCAGAAGCCATTGTACTTCCTGAACCTCCAAATGGATCGAGAACATAATCATTTACTTTTGAGCTATTAGTAATATACATATTTAATATCTCTAAAGGTTTCTCGGTTTCATGAAGCTTCTTGCCAAAAATGTTATTAAACTGATGTACTGTCTGGCAGGACTTATTATTAATTGCAACAGCTTTGCCTTTTCTACACATAAGTACATATTCACAGTTTTTCATGTACCATCTATTAGGTAATGTGTTGTTTTTCATCCATACAAGAAGATTATGAATTTTAAATCCAACCTTTTGTACTTCTTCCATTAGTGTTTGTAAATTTAGAAAATTCGTAAAGAAGTATGCATGACTTTCGCTTTTTAATACACGGTATAAATCGGGCATATAATCACTGAACTCTATGTTGTTAAAATCAAATATTTTCCCATCGTTTTTAGAAAGCATACCTTTGGGTGATTTTTTTGATTTATTTCCACCAGATATAACTTTATATGGTGGATCCGTAACAATTAAGTTAAAGGATTCATCTTTAAGTTTTTTCAGTATTTCAACAGCATCACCTTTTACTAAAATCCCACGAATTGATTTTTCGTGTTCTGTTAATTCTTCGAAACTATCGAAATTATCTTTTCTTTCAAAAATCCCTTCTGTTACAGGACTATCTGTTACAAAATCTTTATGGAAAAATGTAATTTCTTTATCTCCACAAAAGTATTGAGCATTGTAATTGATATGATATTTTCCATTTTCATCTTTTGTTGTTGATATGATTTCAACTATTGAATAAATTCCTTTATCTACTCTTTGTATCTGCGGATTTTCAGCAGTGTTTATATGTCTATTTATATTACCTCGAATAGAAGCTTGCGGATGTTCCGGCAATTCTGTATATATTTCATTTAAAGTCATTTGCTTATTATCTTTTATCAAATCTACTACCTTTTCTACGATTGTTTTTCTTTTGGCCATAATATTACCTCTCTCATTTTTTTAAAATAAAAAGGTATTCAAGATTAAAATATCTCAAATACCTTTCTAAAAATCGTCAACATTAAGCTGCTATTGACCATACACCTTTATCTACATTTTGGAATATTGGGTTCAATTGTAAGGTTTGCCTTACTTTTGCTTCCCAATTTGAGTTAGTCATACATTTCTTATGACCTTCAATTTCATCGTAGATGTCTTTTAATTTTGCTTTCTTTCCAAGCTTCTCTAAAACCGTAGCAACTAAATCTTTCCATGTAATTTGCTTGCTATCTCTTATATCTACCTGATTGGTAATTGTCCATTTAAAATCCATAATATATGGGAATGGTTTTCTAAGAATAAGCAAGTCTTCATGTACAATTGGAATGAAATTTCTATTAGAGTAATTTACGCTATCACTCCAACAGTTGTGCTGCATTTTAACTACTTTATTTACTATATCTCCAGGCTTAACAATATCTAATAACATACTGTAAAGTTTGCCTTTTTTCTTTATATCACCCATTAAGATGGCCATGTGACCACCTTTAACTAATGAGTAATATTGTTTCATAATGCACTTGTTTAGTCTTTCAATGAATTCATAATAATCTTCAATATGCGAAAGATCTCCTTTAACCGGCTCATTAGAATACATTTGGCCTGAATACTTTACTATATTCCAGTAAGGTGGGTGAAAAAATGCGAATTCGTTACGCTCTTTTATTTCTTCTTCCTCCAGGTTAAATCCCATATTTAAATCATAAACATTGGACTTAATACCTTTTAGTTTGGCAACATCTTTTGTGGTTCCACCGCCTACCATATAATCACTTATTTCAGTTACTTTAAATTGATCAATTAAATCCTCAATTAGTTTAGGCGAACAGTTCCCACGGTACCTGTTATTACCACCTATACCCCTTTCCGGATAACTAACTACACTCTTCATAATTTTCTTCTCCTTCTAAAAATTATACTGCTGAAGCACACTCCGAACTATTAAGAACATCTTCAACTTTTTTGCTATACTCAATTAAACTTTCTTTATCTAAATCAAACCATTCTCCATAAGCGATTTTATCACCTGTTATTGGATCGATTACATATTTATCCTCTACTATCTTTATATTGCAGAAAATCTCTACATCATGATTTGACATCAGAGAGTTGTGATTAAAGTTAATAACTTTACACTTTACCCCATCGAGCCATGCATTTGAAATAGAAACATCATCTGTAATTTTAATATATTTTTCATTTAAATTAATCATAATGCACATCCTTTACAACCATTGGTTATTGGTTAGTGAACCTTCATAAATAACTATGTTATTTAAATAATCATAATCATCAGGGAAGACATATTTATATCTTTCAATTAATTCCTCCAATACTTCATATATATCTTTATATGCTCGTTTAAACAAACTTGGAGTTTTATTTAATTTAGCTATATAAATACTTTCAACATTTGCATTTTCTCCACTTGCTAAATGATATACAGAGCCATCAACATGTCTATAATTAACAATATTTAAATTGTCCATTACGGTATCTAAATCCTTGTTATTAGCCAGTGCATATTCTTCTAAATCATCAAAATTTACTTTCATCCCATATGAACAAATTATATTATTCATTATATTAAACCTTCTTCCTTGAAACTAAAGTACACTCCATCACCTATTATAATATGATCAAAGACCTTAATTCCCATTAGCTTGCCGCACTCATCCAATCTGTTAGTAAGGACAACATCTTCGTGAGAAGGCTCAGGTTCTCCACTTGGATGATTATGGATCATTATCATCGAAGCAGCTGACTTTTTAACTGCAGGATTAAATACCTCTCTTGGATGTACTATACTGCTATTTAAGGAACCAACAGAAATTAGCTCTGTTGAAATAACGTAATTTTTAGTATCTAAAAGTATCACTTTAAAATGTTCTTTTTTCTTAAATCTTAGCTCTTCCATAACAAGATCAGTTGCATCGTTAGGAGAACTTATCTTATATCTTTCTCCTAAACTTTCTTTGTGTAACCTCTTAGCGATAGTAAATATCGCCCTAAGTTTATGTTTCTGTAACCCTGTAATTTTTAAATTTTCTATATCATCCTCTATAGAATGTAAATCAGGATATCCTTTCAGATCTTCTTGTTTTATTCCAGTTAAAAAGAACAACGCCTCATAATTCATAAGTGATTGTACTCCGTACTCATTTAACCGTTCTCTGAAAACATCAACCTTCTCTTTTTTAGTATCTCTTATCTCTTCTTCTGTAAAAAACATTAACTGTGAATTTATCATAACCTTCCTCCTAATTAATCATAATAAATACGATCTCTTAAATCTAATTTTTTAATATCTTCAATTGAACTACAATTTTTCAAACAGCTTATTAACTTTGCATGGTCTTCAGTATCATGCCTGGTTAAATTCAAAGTTATTTGATTGTTGTTAGAATCAATTGTGTATATTTCCCAATCAGAATCATATTGTTCTCTAACAAGAATGTTTTTAACTAAAAATACAGTTAATTCTCCTACTTTTAAGGGTAAAGAATTGACTGCATCTACACATTCTTCCATTTCTCTTTTAACATTGATAATAGCTTTGTCTTTCCAACCTAATTCTTTTTCTTTCCATGAGAGGTCCTCAGTTAACTTACAGATCTCTTTCTTATTTTCATCCAATTGATATTGCTTTTTGTAACTTTCCTTTCTAAAATCAACTATAAAAAACATCAATAAAACTATAACAATTATTATCAATTCCATCTCTTTTTCTCTCCTTCAAAAAATTATCTATCTCAACAGCTTTAAGGGCTGATACATAAAGTAAATCTATATAAAAAAAGCAACTCTCTTGCCAAAAGGCATAAAAGTTGCTTTGAATTTTAAACTTAATAAATAAATGAGGTATAACCTCTAAATCGGAAATAAATATATATTCATATTACAACATTTTTCCTTTAATGTCAATTGTTTTATGAATTATACTAATATCAATCTTTGAATTTATTTTTAAAATATTTAATTATTTCATAATTTTGAACTTCCTTAGAAGATAAAACCATTTTGCGTCCTTTTATTTCAACACGAATACCTTCCTCATAGTGAACTTCTTCTATCTCAATATTTTCTTTGCGTAATATTGCTTTAGTGAGTTCACTTAATCCGCTATACAAATCATATGTTTCTACGATTTTATGTTCCTCTTCCTGAAACTGTAACAATTCTTTTATTAATAACATTTCATAAGGTACTTCTTTTTCTAATTTCTTAATTAATTCTTCTGCTAATTCCTTGCTGAACTTATCATGTTCTGCATATCTCCCATAAAATGAATCTCCATCAAATTTTAATTTAAAGAAACTACTCAGATCTTGTTCATCGGTAAAATCATATAAAGATAACAGTTCTATAAACTTTGAACCAATATATTCAATTTCTTCTTTAAAAAAACCTTCATAAACACCTCGAACAACAAATTCATATAAAAAATTAGGGTTATCTTTAAAGATTGTTTTTATTTCATCTAATGTTACTACATTTCTATTAAATCTATTTTGTAATAATAAGGATACTGCTTGGTTATCTGTATAGTCATTATAACTCCTATAGCTGTTTTCATTATTAGTCATTAAGTGCTTTACGGCTGCAGGATCTATTATAACTCTATCAAAAAATGTTGCAAACTTATGTAATTCATTGCCGGGATCATTTCGTAAAGCTTTAAAACTATTATCTTTTAAGTCATATCCACGATAATCAAATAACTTATTTTTTGTTAACTTGAATATTTGAAAATACAATGCTAAAGGTGATTTCATTCTTTCTTCATATGTACAACGATTGTTTCTTCTGAATTTCCATTCACCGTTTTCGCAATAGATGTCGTATAAGTCATCATAGTTTTCAACTTTAACTTTATCACCCTTAAGTAGTTCCGTAAGGGTTACTGATTCAGCTTCAATGTATTTTTTTAAGTGGTCATAATACCTATTAAAAAAATGCCACAGCCAATTATTATATTCCTTTTTGTTATATTTTTTTGAAAGATTACATTTGAAAGCATTTATTATGTTATCATTTTTATTTTTTATTTGATTTAACCAGTTCATATAATAATCATATAAAGAACTTTCACTACTATCCCCTGTTAATTTAGTAATATTTTTTTGATCAACCTTATGACCTAACATTAAATATTTCATATTAGTATTTTCATCTTTATTCTCTATATTATATTTAAAGGCTAATACAGGAAAATCATAAATAAATGAATCCTTATATTTGTTAAATGCTCTTTTGATTATTTTTATTCTGTCTTTTTCATAATATATATCTATATTTTCAATTATTGCAAACAGTTGAGTTTTATTTGCTTTTGATAATGGTATATTCAAACGCTGTAGCTTTTCTTTCATTAACTCTTGTTTCCCAACAACCATTAATTCATTTTTACTTTGTTCATTCTTTTTTATCTCATTTAATGTCTCTTCTCTTGCTTTGTTAATTCTATCAATAAATAAATTAATGTCTTGTCTTAATTGCAGGTCGCTTATTTTTGCTTCTTTTATTTTTTCAAGCATGTCCTTTATACCGTAAAATTCATGTATGGTCCATTCCATGCTTAATTCTTTATTTCTTAAAACAGTCATGCCTATGTGTTTAATAAAAGATAAGAGAACTTTAATAAACGCTTCTGTATGTTCTATGGGTATATTTGTTATTTTGCTTTGCAACTCATAAGACATTGCTTGGGCGAAATACATATATTTATCATTGTCACTTAAGGAAATCATTGAACTATATAAATTAAATTGCCTGCCTTTATTAAAGTATCTATGCAAGAGTTCAAACATTAAAGTTTTTCTTTTTTCATAATTTATTAATCCTGTATTTAGCAGATATATTATATCTTTAACATTAATTCCCGAGTATTTAGTTTGAGTTTTCAATACTTTGTACATTGTCTACTTCCTTTCACATTATTATTATTTATAATACCACATATTTTACCATAAGTCAATTTATGCTATATAAAAAACAACCCATATCCGGAGACATAAGTTGTTTTATATTTTATTAATTTTTTATTTCAAACACATTTGAAGCCCTTCTGTACTTTCCTTCATCGGAAACAGTGACTTCGCCTGATAGTGAATCTAAGTATTGTTTCCCATTTTTACTTCTACTTATATAAATGTATTTTTCGCTTTCTTCTTGCCCTTTCATTACCTGCTTATAATATGAACTTACAATTAATGTTACTCCCATATCCTTAGCTTTTTGTTTAGCTAATTCAACTATTGCAGCTAAATGAGTCCTAACCATTTCAGGCTTTAGTCCTTTTTCATATGGCTTTTCTAAGAAGAAACCTAATTCTTCATCATTTGTAAAATCATTTTCTTCTCTTTCGGTATCTGTTATATCTTTAAATTCCAATACCTTTTCAGAAAGATTAGATCTTATTTTTGTAAGTCTTAATATAGCCCTTGTACTTACTGTCTTACCATTAATAGTGTTAATTATTTTCTTATTACTATCAAAGTTTGACAATAAACATTCCGAATAGCTTCCATCAATCCATGACATACAAGTATGTGTAGGTACCTCCCCTATTTTCATTGTGCTTTCAAAATCATCAAATTCTTTTGCAGTTACTCCTTTATAATGCAAAGATGTATTGTTAGACCATTTTGCTTTTACAGACTCATTAATCGAATTTAATGAAAGTTCCTTTTCAAGCTCATACTTTCCGTATTTTAACTCTTTTAACTTACCTGCGAATACAGCCTTAACAATTAGTAACAGATTCTTTTTCTGCAATTCTGTTACACGATTATTTCTATAATATGTCATGGCAATTTCTGATAACCCTTTTGTACAGAATTCTTTTATATTAGATAGATTTTCTTCTTTAAATTCCTCCGACAAATTCAACAAAGTAATTAATTCCTGAATATTACTATCTAATTTCAATGCATTATCTTTAAGTTCATCCAAAGTTAAATCTTTAGTGTTTTCATTATAATTATTTAAAACAAAGTTAATCTCATAATCATATTTGATATCACCAAGATATTTACTTAAAACTTCATTGTTTAGCATTATATTAAGCACATCTTCTTTACTTAAATTTTCAATGTAGCTATAATCAATTACTCTTTTAGAAAAGTTTTTTTCATTCAACATCTGTGCTAATTCTTTGTAATTTTCATATTCTTTTACTATTGTTTTTACATTTGGTATATTGACAATCTCTTTGGTTGTTTTAATTTTTACATCAACTTTTAATGTTAGACAGTTATAAAGGTTCATCAAATACTCACTATCAGATATTTCAATTAATTCTTTAAACTCATTAAAAGTCAATGTTCCAAACTTAACTTTCATTTGGTTTAATCTTTCCGAGAGAGTCCAATATTTTTTATAACCATTTGTTTCTTCAATACTCTTTATATCTTTAATGTTACCTGCGTTTAAGGTATTCAAATTAATTATTGATTGAAAAGTATTATCAAATAATAAATTATTAATTTCTCTAATATCATTATATACTTCTTCGTTATCGATTAACTTTAAGAAAGCATATTTTTTATTGTTAATGCAATAGTTTAATAATGAAATCAAATTATCACAAGTTGTCCATCTTTCATTATTAATTTTTCCTAATAGATTCGAATGTTTGTAATCTAATAAAATATTAATTAATGAAATCTGCGTATCAGCTTCATTGAATTCAGTCAGCTCTTTTTTACTTAACTTTTTTATATTATAAAGCAATTTATTAAGTAATGATAATTTTAAATTATAACACTCGATGAAGTAAACTAAAATCATACTTAATTTGTCATGATGAATATAACTTTCTAATTCTTTAATAATCTCTAACTTTTTTTCTAAATTACTAAACTCAATACAACTAATATTATCTATAACAGAATTATTTATAAACTTTTTATATGTAACATAATCAATAAATTCTATTATCCCTTTATGTTCAGGATTGTTATAGCAAGACATTGCATTTTTCAGCTTACTTACTGAATCAATTTGGAATATATTTAATTTGTCTATTGAAGCAAATATATCTGGCTCCAGATTCATTAAAAAATCAAAATCCCCAGTATAATACATAAACTTTCTAACTTTGCTAATTAGGTCGCTTTTTGAAATGTCCATTTTCAAAAGATTGTAAATTGCACTGTAATTTATATTTTTAAATGTCATAATGAAATTATGATCGTTTAAATACTTTACTAAAAATTTTAAATTTTCTTTGTTTAATAATCTTAGGTTAATCTTTTCTTCGTAAATAGTTCTCCTTTCATAACCATAGTTATCATAGGAATAGTATCTCATTAACATTATGTCTATAAATACTATAACCTCTTCACTTAAATCTTCCTGCCAAAGAAATAAATCATCCTTTATAAGCTCCTTTTTATAGTAAGAAAATTTCTTATAATCTTCACTTGTAAATTTAGGTTTTATATCCTTTAAATTTAATAAATTTATTACATTAGCTTCTTCTAAATCGGTATTAATATCTGAAAAGCTTAAACCGTGTTCATTGACATTTATCATTATATTTATTTTATCTATTGTACTTATCATTTACGCAGCTCCTTTTACTAAATCTATATGATCAATGAATTCATTTCTTGAAATACCATCAAAACTATACAAATATACTAATAGTTCATACAAATGCTTTTTATCCCTATCCTTTTCACAATTAGTCATAAAATAATTAATTCTTTCCATAATTGTTGACTTAATATCATGAAAATATTTTTTAATATCAGAAGGATAATAAACAGCACTATACAAAGAATATGCTTCATCTGCTTTATTGATATTTTCAATTAAATTCTTTACTCTTTGTTTTTCTTTTCTTTCTAATTCCTCTTTTTTAATTTTTTCTAAATCATCTTTTGTTAAGAAAATTTCTCTTACATATTCTACTTGGTAAGCACTTAAATAGTCAGCTTTCTTTAGCTTGTACATAATTTTTTTCCATTCTTCTTTAGACTTAATATTGAAATTTGTATCAATTCTGAAAATATTATAAACAAACTTTATAAAGTCTTTTTCATCTCTTCGGTAAAATAAGCTTTCTTCTACTATATTGTAAAATTTTCTTAATTCTTCTATACTTAAACCAGTAATGTTTTCTTCAAATACTTTCAAAGCATATCTTTCATCTATTATTTTGTTTAAAAGCTTAAGACCATAGTTCTCCATTAAGTAAAAGAACATTTCAAAATGGATAGGAAGACTGTAGTCACTAATAATAGATAAAACATTCTGGACTGTATAATTTTCTTTTTTCTTTACATTAAAATCCAACATTTTATAATCAAATATATCCATTGCTATTAAATTTTCAACTATGTTTTGCGATACATACATTTGACGCTTATCTTCAATTAGAACATCCTTTATGAATGATATGTTGTATCTTTTGTTAAACACATTGATTATTTTATAAGCTTCTTCTTTACTTTCTGCATCACTTAATTTGTTTAAAACGATATTATCAAAATATCTATCTTCAATTTTACCAAGAATTTTATTTTCAACTTCTATATTTAAAAAACAAGGGAATAGTTCTTGGAACAGCGATAGTGCCATTGGATAATTCTCTATGTCTTTAAAGCTAAATAGATTTTCTCTTAAATATTCTTTCATTCCTTCAGTTCCATCTATTTTTCTGGAAAAACTACGATGGTTACTGTAAAATTCTTTCACTAAAGATAGTTGTCTCTCCTTTATTACTCCGCCGCTATTAAAGGATTCAAATATAAATAACGCTGCAGCTTTTTCCTTTTTATTATCATAGTTAACTATTCTAATATCTAAACTAATATAATTTAAATAGTATAATTCTATGGCATTTAAGTTATAATCAAATAGCTTTTCAACAGTAGCTTCATTAATAACTTTTTCTTGCATGTCTCTTACTAATCTAATAAACTTAACTAAGTCTTTATCAATTTTCTTTAGAAACTCTTTTTCTTTTGTGTATAATAAAGGAATATACTTAAAATCATCCCATTCTAAAACATCTAAGTCTCTTTCTTCTGTTAAATAGTGAAGAAAATTATCGGCTTTACCTAAAAGCTCATACTTTAAACTCTCATCAGAAAGAAAATCAAGCATTTTTGCATATTTCAAGCTTTCTTCTGTTGAATTGATAATTATTTCTTCTGTTATTAACTTTAAATACGCCTGATCGCTTTTATCTGTTTCATTATGATGTTTATAGAAACTCATTCTAATTATTTGTTTTGATAATCTTGTTATTAAATCATCCTTTTCTATAGAATCAAGGAATAATTCTAACTGATTGTCTTGAACATCATTTCTATCAATCTGATTTGCTACAGCTAATAAAGCTTCGAATATTAAATGTTGATCATTTACTAAACCTTTTTTCTCATGATATCTTTCTAACAATTCACCAGGATATGAAATTCCATGGCCTTTCATTAAATTTATATATTCAAATTGTTTATTTCCTCTTAAATACTCACGATAATTGTGCATAATTTCTCTCCTTATAAAAAAATAATAAAAGGAATTCTATTATTAAAATAAAATTCCTTTTTCTGTAGTTACTTACTATAAAATTTTGCTTAATGTTTCCTCCGTTAATATAACGATAAAAATACTTTATCAAGTTGAGTTTCAATTATAACAGTTAAAATCTTTACAACTCCTAATAATATTAAAGTAAACAATCCTATATGTGGTAAAATTCTCATAACACCTCTCCTTTTATTGTTTTTAAATTAAAGCTGCTAATACCTTTTCAAATTGAATTTCTATCAATTTTGAAATGATACTAATTACTATTATCATAGTTCCTGCTACAGATGATAGTAGCAAAAAATACTCTACAAAAATACTATTTTTCATATCATTGCTCCTATATCTCTATTATTTTTAAAATTTGCGAAGGATTTGAAGAACATTTTCTTATAAATGTCTTGTTGTAAGCATATTGCTCATCCCATCCTGTATACTTTCTTTTAACTACATACTTTTTAAAAAATGGTCTAAAATCAAATACCCATCCCATGCCTTTAATTATTCCGCTTTTATATGCATCATAATTAAAAATTTCATTAAAAAGCACATAATCATTTTCACCGGGATCGTATCCTGGCTTTCTAACATAACTACCATTCTCGTCTTTATGTTTCCAACCATCAAAACCATCATCTTTACCAGTTGACAGTTTTTCGCCATTAACTAATTTTTCAATTAATTTAAATGGTCCTAAGTTTTCAGGATTCTCAAAGGAAGTATCCGTAAACTTATAAACATAATCTTTATACTTTTTATCCATCTTTTTCTCCTTGGCCTATAGGCTCTAAAATTATTTATCTATAAATAAAAAAGCAACTCTCTTGCCAAAAGGCATAAAAGTTGCTTTGAATTTTAAACTTAATAAATACTGAGGAAAATCCTCTAAAAATTGAAATAAATATATTTATATGTTACTACAAATTTGTAGTTTTGTCAATTATTAGTTGATTAAATGCAGTAAAACATTTATCATAACTCTCCTATATCTTCTTTAACAAAGTTATAAAAATCATATATCAGAATAAATAAAGTAGTAGTCGTAACAATCACACATAAAACCACAGTATATTTGTTTGGAATTCTTACAAACAATACAAATGATAATACTGCTAATGCGAACGAAAGTGATGCCCTCACTACTCTAAAAATATTTTTATAAAGATCCATTATATTCATTTTTTCCCTCCAATGATTATTTGCATATATTACATGTTTTTAATCAATTAAATGTCATACACATCAATTATATGCTCATATTTTATTCTTTTTGTTGTTCCATATTCGTCTTCTTTTAAATATAAGAAGTTGTCATGTATCTCTATTACTGTTCCTGTATAGTCTACTTCGGGAGATTTTAAAGCTTTGTATTTAATACCTACCCTATCTCCTTTTTCAAGTATTGCTATATTAATTGAATCACTTTCAAGCGTTAACGTTGTAGTTCTTTTCACTGTTGCTATCATATGTATTCTCCTTATAGGTTTATTTTTAAAGTGCTATTAAAAAATCATAAAAATATTTTACTTTAGGATTTTCTAATCCATAATATTTTTTTATTTCAGCAGCAAATTGATAATTATCATATTTTCTATTTTTTTCTAATAAAAAACTAAAACTATGATTTATATACTTTAAAATCTCTAAATATTTTTCTTTTGAATTTAACTTTTCAATATGTTCAGGAACATTGTTTAGCATCTTTACTATTTTATCATTTAAATCTACTGTTTCTTCAATTTTGATTTTACCGTTTCTTAAAACTTTAACTTTATACATATTTTAAAGTCTCCTAACATTATTTTATTCTGTTATTACAAAATCAGCTTCGAACTGACTGAATGGTATTGAAAATATATTATCTTCGTTATTAGTTAATGTAATTGTTTCCTTTTTCCTGTTTATTCCTTCTACTTTACAACTCTCACCATCACAATAAGCGAGCATACCTTCAACCCAAACATCCCTGTAATAGTCTTCTTCTCCGTCATTACCTTCAGAATAACTTACCCATTCTTTGTTTAATCCTATACTTGCTACTACATCTTGGCCTATTAATTCTCTTGTATCTATCTTTAACATTTCTATTTCTCCTTTCAAACAATGATTTCATGATGATATGAAATTTTCTTCTATAATATTATTTGTAGCATGATACACATCAAAAGCATCATCATATGTCCATGTCTCTAAAAAGGTCTCATATTCAAGTCCTAACTCTATTAATACTTTTTTAAGTTCATCTTCTTCAATTTTAAATTCTGTTAAATGACTATCTAACCACTCATCTGACTTAACATCATTTCCATAAGATATTCCTTCGGGTAAAGTACCGCATGGATAGGTTCTTAATATTAATATGTTATTATTTCTCATATTTCTATTCTCCAATATAATCTGTTTTTTGTCTTAATTAACATTTATTTTTCCTCCTGTAATTAATCACACAAAAACATATTGTATCTCATAAAGTCCTGGAATTTTCCAAAGCGTTCACTCATTTCAGAATAATATTCTCTATCTTCTTGGCTCATAAGTAGTAGAGGATCCTGCTGCATTGAAAATCCCTTTTTGTACATCCGCATCCAATCTATTACTAATTGATCTATTAGCTTTAATGTTTCTTCATCAATGGCCATTTTTTCTATTCCATTATACTTAATATTAATTAAATCCATCACTTGATAGATTACTTTATCTTCGGCATTGATTTTAGCATCTAATAGATTTAGCTTCTCTTTTAAATTTCCTTTGGTTTTCTCTAAATTTTCATTATATTTTTCTGATATAAGGGAATCTATAGATACATTAAAATACTTTGAAATTTTATTTAACATTTCAATGTCAGGATTACGAATTCCTGTTTCCCACATACCTATAGCTGATTGAGTAACACCAAATTTTTCGCCAAGAATTGCTTGTGACATATTTTTACTTATTCTTAATTCTTTTAATCTTTTGGCAAGCATACTTCTACCCTTCTCTTCCGGAATATATTCAAACATTATTTCATTATGATTTTCATCTTGCTTAATAACTATAATTTGATTTAAATCTTTATCGTTAATATAATTCTTTTTAGCATATTCAGCATGTTTAATGCCATCTGTGACGGAATCGCTTATTAAAATGCTTTCTGTTCTTCCATTTTTAACTACAATAGTTACTACTTTTTCTTTACTCATTTCATCCTCCTATAAAATGGGAGCAACTGCACAAGCAATTACTCCATATTTTTATTATTTAATTGCGATAAATTTTATATTGTAATTCTATTTCGCCTTTAATTTTATCATCTTTCACCATGCCGGTATTGTAATCATATTTCATTCCTCTTAATTTTTCATGCCCTAATAAATAGGCATACCCTTTATCCACAAAGAAATGTTTCCTTTTCCAGTAGGTGCTGCTACCATCTGTTAATAAATCAATCTCTGATTGCTTTTGATATTCTTCTGTGTTTGCAATTTCCTGCCACTGACTCATTATCTGCTTTTCATCATCATTCAATTCTCGTAATGCAGGAGAATAAATTGTTAGACTATCATTATCATACTCAACTAAACTTGCACAACTTATTCTTAATTCTGATTTTTTGCCATTGTTGTTTAGAAATTTTATTCCAACTGTATTTGCATCTACAATTTTTCTTCTTCCTTTTAATGTTTCCGGAATGTCTGTACTACCCATCCTTATAACCATTTCTCCACTAATTCTTCCACTCTTTGCATCTCTTTTTAAATCTGCTAATGTTTTCATTTTTCTCTTGTATGATATAGTAGACAACTAAATCATACATTCCTTTCATATATTTACGCT
>ENA-UOOM01001714-UOOM01001714.1-fermentation-metagenome-genome-assembly--contig:-NODE-1714-length-20145-cov-4.624390_pt1 | contig 20145 bp, 16 predicted proteins | sample MGYA00245781_ERZ724031 | MGnify/ENA primary metagenome ERZ724031 (study PRJEB28704, sample SAMN03018317) | fermentation metagenome | biome: anthropogenic terrestrial biome; feature: soil; material... | reverse complement strand
GTTATGTTTGATTTATTTAAAAATCTTTTCTTGACATATTACCAGATTGCTTTTTGGGTTAGACGGTTCTTCAACAATTGTTCTTTAATCTTCTTCTCGTATCCATTTTCTGTTGGTTGGTAATACTTTAGATGTACCATTTCTTTAGGTAAATAATCTTGTTTTGTGTAATTGCCTTCGTAACTATGAGGGTATTTGTAGCCTATTCCGTGACCTAATTCCTTAGCTCCCTTGTAATGGGCATCTTTTAGGTGGGATGGTACTTCTCCTAGTGGGTTCTTTCGAATATCTTCTATGGCCTTATCAATGGCCATGTACGAAGCATTGCTCTTTGGGGCACTTGCTAAATAGGTTACTACTTGAGCTAAATTAATTCTCGCTTCTGGCAGTCCAATAATCTCTACTGCTTTAAATGCTGCAACTGCCACCACAAGAGCTTGCGGATCTGCATTACCAATGTCTTCAGATGCAGAGATGACTAATCTCCTAGCAATAAATTTGGGATCTTCGCCTCCTTCAATCATCTTCGCCATCCAATAAATAGCAGCATCTGGATCTGAGCCCCTTATACTCTTAATAAAAGCAGATATCGTATCATAGTGATTATCACCTTTTTTATCATAGTATACCGCTTTTCTTTGAATACATTCTTCAATAATTTCTTCCGTAATATTGATTCTTCCGTTTTCGTCAACTGGTGTAGTCAATCCAGCAAGCTCTAAAGCATTTAATGCACTTCTTGCGTCACCCTCACTTAATAAAGCTAAACTGTCTAATGTTTCTTCGCGTATACATATGGGAATGTTACCCAGACCTCGTCTTTTGTCTTTAATTGCCTTTAATAGAATATGAACAATGCTCTCTTTTGATAACTTTTTTAATTGAAAGACTCTAGACCTTGAAATAAGAGGAGAATTCACTTCAAAATAGGGATTTTCTGTAGTAGCTCCAATAAGAATGACAATTCCCTCTTCCACTGCAGGCAACAATGCATCTTGTTGTGATTTATTAAATCGATGGATTTCATCGATAAAAAGAATGGTCCGCTTGCCATACATACCTAAATTTTCCCTAGCCTTATCTATGACCTCCCGAATATCCTTAATTCCTGATGTTACTGCATTGATTTGAACAAAAATAGATTGAGTCTTGTTGGCAATGATCTTCGCTAATGTAGTCTTGCCCGTTCCAGGAGGTCCATATAAAATGAGAGAGCTAATTTTATCTGCTTGAATAGACCTGTAGAGGAGCTTTCCCTTTCCCACTAAATGTTCCTGTCCAAAAAAATCCTCTAAAGATTCTGGCCTCATTCTCACGGATAAAGGAGCTTCCTTCTTTAAAGTATTCTCCATATTCTGTTGAAAAAAACTCTGTTGCACGACAACCCCTCCTTTTTTATACTGCTATTTTAAATTTTGGTTATATATTGTAATATAAATGTAGTAGATGTTTAGGTTGGACGAGAAAATCCATAAAGGAGAAAAGAAAAACTTTTGATTCTTTACTTTCTTTAAAACATCTCTCTACGTTATCCTAACCACCTTGCCGATTAATCCCATCGTATAATGAACATCACTCATACTTATAGGATAATGTGTTACAAATCGGATTCGATTCACTCCTGCAGTAGCGCAGATGATTCCTTCTTTTCTTAAATCTTCTACTAATTGATTGGTGTCTATTTGGGGGTTGATTACATCGCACATGACGATATTGGTTTGGAGTGTTTTAAGGTCGACTTTTAAGCCATTTATCTCAGACAAACCTTCCCCTAAGGCTTTCGCTGTAATGTGATCTTCTTCTAATCGATGTGTCATTTCCTCTAATGACACAATTCCTGCAGCAGCGATAATACCTGCTTGTCTCATGCCACCGCCAAACATCTTACGGACTTTTCTTGCTTTTTGAATAAACTCTCTATTTCCTACTAATATAGAACCTACAGGAGCACCTAACCCTTTAGATAAGCAAAGCATAATAGAATCTGCATACTCAGCAATGTTTTTAACATCCGTTTTTAGATAGGTCGCTGCATTAAAAATCCTGGCACCATCCAAGTGAATGGGAATTTGATTCTCCTGTGCAATTTCGTAAACAGTTTTCATATTTTCTATTGGGACTACTATTCCACCATGTTGATTGTGAGTATTTTCTAGACAAATTAGCCCCGTCTTCGCATAGTGAATATCCTCTTCTCGTATGGCTTCTCTTAAGAAATCTGGATTTATTGCACCAAGATCACTGCTTATTGGATGAGCTTGCACTCCACAAATAGATGCTAGGGCCCCTACTTCATAATTGTATATATGGCTTTTATTTTCTACGATTACCTCATGACCAGCAATGGTATGAGTCTTTACAGCTATTTGATTACCCATCGTGCCACTTGGAACAAATAAGGCAGTTTCTTTTCCTAGTCTTTTAGCGGCTATTTCTTCTAGAGCATTTACTGTAGGATCCTCACGGTATACATCATCCCCTACCAAAGCACTAGCCATAACTTCTCTCATCTTCTCTGTGGGCATCGTCACCGTATCGCTGCGAAAATCTATGATGTTCATATAATCAAATCCTTTCTAAGGTGGTTTGTCGTAGGTTATGCCACCAGTGGTGGCTAAATGCTTTTTACCGTTTGTATTTCCTTATCACTTAACCCAAAATACTTGTATAATCCATCATCGATCTTGTTCATAATTTTCTTTACTTTTTCTCTTTCGCCTATTTCAGTATAATATTTAATATTATCATAATACTCTTTAAATTTGTTCCTTATCTTGGTATTTGAGTTAGGAATTTTTAATCTCATTATGGTATTCGGATAATAATCATACAGTTTTCCACCTAATTTTTTTGCAAAAGATTTAAAATAAAACTCATAAAGACTACTATTTAATAGGCAAACCAAGTATTCATAATTTATATTTTCCGTAAAGAGATTGTGCTTTAAAACCAAGGCGTAAATATCTGCGCTAAAAAAAAGATCATTCTCATCATATGCAAAGCGATTAGAGGATGCTTTATAAGGAAAGATAATTTTAGGACGGGTAAAGTTTTCTGGATTTCTTCCCCATTGCAACATATACCACTTTCTGATGCCGCTCTTACATTCTCGTCGATTTTTCAAGACTTCTTTAAATGGATTTAAGTATTCTTCTGCTTTAGAATACTTGCTTATGTCTTTTATATAGTCTGTGTACAAGAGATATCTTTTGCTATCTGTAATCTCATACTTTTGAATATTTTTATTTTTAATCCAAGGAACTAGTAGTTCTTTATCAAACAAGTCTTTATCTCCATCATCTAAGACAAAAGCCTTGTCACAACCTGTAATAATCCCTTGAAAACTATCACAAATTTCCTCTAAAGTCATTGTTGTTTTAGCGTTTATTTTCTTCAAAATATCTTGCGCTATCTTCTCGGTGAGAATCCAACCATCTTCTTGCAGATTGCTTTGAGGTATAAAAAACTCCTTGTAATTATCAGGCCGAAAGATTTCATTATAGTTTTTTACTTTTAAATCTTCTTTTAGTTTATATACCTTCATGGGGTTTTTATCACTTATACACTTTGACAAATGAATAATCACTAAATCTACCTTTGCTCCTTTTATAAACCGATTTCCATTAAAGTCTACGATTTTATTAATCCTAGTATTACTAGATATATATTTTCGTAAACCCGTCCCACTTGGAGACTCTAGAAAGTAACGTGAGCTAATATAGATGAGCTGTCCTTCCTCTTTTAAAAGGGAGATGCCTAATGGAAAAAAACAATAGGACAAATCTCCTTTATTGTAAAAAACATCTCCATATTGTTCTTTTAAAACAGAGGATATATCCTTATCCATCATTTTATGACCAATATAAGGAGGATTACCGATGATATAATCAAAGGACGATTGTAAGGACGGATCTATTTGATCTAATAAGGCATCTTGACAAAAAAAATTATGAATTGGCGTAAAGATAGGATTCTTTAGATGTAAGATCAGTTTTGAAATCAATACTGCCATGGGGTCTTTGTCCATGCCAAATAATTGATTGGTTAAAATAAATTGATGTAGCTTAAATCTACACTCTGCAGAATTGGCATTTACTGTAGAAAGAATTTCATCATACCAAGCCGACAAAAAGAAACCGCTACCACAAGCAGGATCTAATACTTTATGATTTCTACTAAAATCTACGTGCAAAATATCGATCATGTGTTTTACAATCGAAGAAGGGGTATAGAACATTCCCTTTCTTTTTTTTGATATTTCACTAGATATATATTCATATATAAAACCTATAATATTGCTGTTAATCCCTTTAAGAGTCTGACCACCTTTAATATATTCTAGAAGTAGAGGATAGGATTCTTCGTCTAAGAATCGTTCCTCCTCTTTAAAACAATGGATCTCTTCTTTTGCCCATTGAGAAATTATTCTATCTATTGTAAAAGGTCCTCTTAAAATCCCTTTCACCTCATAGATATACTCATTGTCATAAAGGTACTTTAAAAAAACCCCTTTAATAATAAAGAGACTATTATCCTCATCTGATAAAGTGCTATTATATAATATCCCTACATCTTGAAAAAAACTTTTCACCTTAAGCTCCTCGTTTTCTTATGTATAGAATCAATCATAGCGATGATAGATGAAAAAATCAAGTTCAATAAGCTCTACGTATAATTTAGGGGTATTCCTTTGGGTTGGTAAAAAACACTAACACATGGTTGCAATAGAATTAATAAACAATTGTTACCTTGGTAACATAAATAGTCTTACATAGAACATAGAGTGTAAAACTTAGAATACCAAAGAAAGAGAGGACGCTGTCCTCTCTTTCTTTGGTACTACATAAGCAGGAAATTTAAAAAATCAAAGATTTCATCTTCAATGGAAGCCATTCGATCTGCTCCTGTTTCTGTTAATGATGGATTTTCTTTTAACATTTGCTCTTTTGTAAGATAGTATCTGCTGTCTAAGTTTCTATTTTTAGGATCTACTGTGTAATCCTCCTTATGAAATACATCCCCTACTACTTCTCCTACATTGCTCGTATATACACCGTATTCATGAACAGCTTTTGTTACTACATTAAATTTCTCTAAATCTACTTCTGCACCGCTTAGTGGTCTTTTATCGAAATCAAAGATATACTTTCCTCCAGGGGCTAACGTGTCTATTAATTCTTTTGCTAAATCTACACACTCTTCTTTTGTATGATTCTTAAAGTATGTTACCGGATACAAACCTGATATGATGTGTTTCTTTCCTACCTTTTCCTTAATCCGTTTAGGTGTACCGTATTCAAAGAGCAAAACCGTATTCGTTGGCAGATCGTTTAGATAATCTAAATACCTATCCCAATTGTCTTCACAAAAGATTTTACAGTGGATGCCCATAGATGCGTATTCTTCTAACAGTCTTTTAAAAGAAGGCCACCAGTGATTAGCAAAATCCACTTCTCTCATGAATGTAGGCATATGTAAGGGCATAAATACATGACCATAATTTGAAATCGTCTTAGGCATTCCCTTTTTAAGTACAATAGGATATAAAGCTTCAATCGCTGCCTGTAATTGTTTAGGTCTTCTTCGAATATCTACTGCAACGCCTCTAAACCCTCGAAGAGTATCTGCTAAAAAGTCATATGGCGCTTCTGTAAAGCCACTTGAGCCTACAGGTACTATAGAGCAATAACCGTATTTTTCAGCTATTCGATTTTCAATTGCTCCTGTAATCGCTTTATCCTGTTGATATCCTTTAAAAGCTTTTGTAAATTTTCTCATCATTTCTATAGGATTGTTTAAATCTAAACCTGTATATAATCTAGGAATAACGATCTCGTAAAGGCATTCTAAAGGATTGGAAATTAGATAATCAAAATCTTCTGGTTTCATTCCTGACACATCAGGATGTTGAAAGACTCCGCTTGTTCCCATAACAAAAGATTTAGATTGTAGTGTTTGATAATAGGATGGGAACCTAAGAGAAGTACCCCCTGGTACTACATCTGTGTACATTCTCTCTGAAACATATTGTACAGCTGATTCGATAAGTTCAGGATTCCACTGTGCTTCTAAAAGATTTAAACCTGCTAACTCTGCAATCGTCCCAAAAGGAAAAGTTATATTTACAGGTACTCTATTTGGAATTATACTTTCATAAATATTTTTAAAATTTTGATTTCTCTCTTCTTGAATTTTCTTTATGTCACTCATCTACTTGCACACCCTTATTAATCTTATTCATATTGTTAAGTCTACACTATACAAAAGATAACTTAACTGTAATTTTATATATCAATTATAAAATATTACATAGATTCAATATTTGTTATTATAAAAACATCTTATTTTATTTTTCAAATTAAGTCAAGTAAAACGATAGAGATAATATAAGATAAGACAAAGTATAAAGTTTAAGGTGCAAAATTGACAGTAGGATATAAGAGGTCCGTAGCAAGAGTAAAAAACAGGACATATTTATCGTATAAAAAAAGAGTAGATTCCCTATTTATAAGATCCTACTCTTTTTTGTGTTATAAGATAAGAAAACTTATGTCTCTAATTTTTTCTCTAAGATATATTTACCCATCTGATGGTTCTTCTGCTGTCCCATTAGGATCTGTTAAATTATTTTTAAATAGTCCCTCCTCATATATTATATTGTCTAAATCCTTTTCATCAAGGGTCACTAGTTCCTCTCCATGTAGCGTATTGTATACCTCAGTTTTACTATCACCTAGTGTGTCAATTCCTTTGCCGTCTTTAGCTAAATACAATGCTACAGCACCATTTAAAGTTCTTACATTTGCTTCTGTAGCAGTGTATTTTGCATCTTCTATAGCCCCTACAACCCTGGGCACTGCAATTACAGCCAATAGGCCTAAAATTGCAATAACCACAATCAATTCTACCAATGTAAAACCATTTTCCTTTTTCTTTAATATCTTTTGCATATTCAACACCATTTCCCTCCTTTATTTATTTTTATCATAGTGTTGTATTTTCCTAATCAACTAACTTATCCGATAATATTGTACAAATCGAATACAGGTAAGATCATCGATATGACTATAAATCCTACTATCCCCCCTAAAATAACGATAATCAAGGGTTCAATCATAGTAGTGAGCTGCTGTATGGAGTTTTCTACTTCGTCTTCATAAAAGGTGGAGATTTTCCTTAATACATAGTCTAGCGAGCCTGAGCGCTCACCTATATCAATCATTTGATACACTAAAGGTGGAAAAACCTTTGTCGATTCTATTGTCTTTCCTAGTCCATAGCCTTCACGTACGCCTATCTTTACTTTTTCTAGGCTAGCTTTAATATACTCATTTCCTACGACCTTCTGAACAATTTCTATAGCATCTAAAATATCCACGCCACTAGAAAGAAGGACGGATATTGTACTGGCAAATCGTTCCATAAAGACTTTATTATTTAGTTCTCCAAATACAGGTATTTTTACTTTGAGTTTATCGATTATAAAGCGCCCTTTTGGCGTATCTATATATTTCTTTACGCTGTAAATCGTTATACTTGTAATGAACAAATATACATACCAAAAATTCTTTAAACTGCTGCTAATCGATAAGATCATTTTGGTTGGAAATGGCAATTCAGAACCAAAGGAATCGAATATACTTACAAATGTGGGCATTACAAAGGTTAAAAGAAGTCCTACGACCAGCACTGCTACAATGGAAACGATAATAGGGTAGGTAAAAGCGCTCTTTATTTTTTGATTTAGTTTATGCTCCTTCTCAAAATGGTCTGCCATATCCTCCATTACACGATCTAAATTGCTGCTTGCTTCCCCACTTTCCACCATACTAATTAATAAATTAGGAAAAACAGAAGACTCCTTACCCATCGCCTCAGAAAGGGAACTGCCTTTTAAAATATCGTCACAAATATCACTGATAACTTGAGACAGCTTTTTATGTACGGTTTGCTTACTTAAAAGACTTAAACCTTCTACTACAGTAATGCCCGATTTTAGAGTCGTCGCAAACTGCCTACAAAATATAGCCAAATCCCTTACCTTTACTCTTTTATTGATATCTAGGTTTATATTTATATTCCAAGATCTTTTTTGTATTTCTACATTTAGGGGATAATATGATCTTTCTCGGATATATTTGAGAACTTCTTCCCGGTTTTGGGCCTCAAAATGCCCCTTAATAGTTCTACCCATTTTATCTTTAGCCTTATAATGATATACAGCCATGAACCTCTCCTCAATTATTTTTCAATAACGCCCTAACTCATCGCAACGCATATACCCCTCTATTATAAACAATAGCGTATCGTTACATTATCTACTATTATTGGGTTTTTTTAATTGGTAGTTGAACCCTTGTTACTTACTTAGTCAAAAAACGAAATATTCAGCACTTCATCAATAGTTGTAATTCCTTTTAATACTAGTTCTTTTGCGTTTTGAATTAAAGGTACCATGCCACTTTTTTTGGCTAAATCTGTTAGTTGATCATAGCTAAATCCTTTTGAAATCGCCTCTCTCATTTTTTTGTCAATCTTAACTACTTCGTGAACTCCTCGCCTACCTCTATAGCCAGTATTATTACAAATATTACATCCAACTGGGTAGTGCAATAGGAGTTCTTCTTCAGGCATGTTTAGTAGTTGTTGTTCTTCGCTTGTAGCTTTGCAGATTGTCTTACATCTACTACAGAGAACCCTTACTAATCTTTGAGAAATAATCCCTAAAATAGAAGAAGAGACAAGATAAGGCTCTACTCCCATGTCTATTAATCGAGTAATAGTAGACACAGCGTCATTCGTGTGTATGGTACTTAATACTAAGTGACCAGTAATAGAAGCTCTTATGGCTATTTTAGCCGTTTCAGAATCTCTTATTTCGCCAATCATAATAATATCAGGATCTTGCCTAAGTATGGAGCGCAATCCTTCTACAAAAGTTAGGCCTGTCTTCATATTCACTTGAACTTGGTTGATGCCGTTTATTTTTAGCTCAACTGGATCTTCTACGGTGATAATATTTTCTTCATGTGAATTTAACTCTCTTAAAATAGTGTATAAGGTAGTACTCTTGCCGCTACCAGTAGGACCTGTCACTAAGACAATCCCATGAGGTGCTTTCATAAAATCGTTGACCATTGAACGTTCGTGATTTGTAAAATGTAAAGCATTAAAATCTAGATTGAATTGTCCCTTATCTAATATGCGGATTACGACTTTTTCTCCGTATATGGTGGGAAGAATAGAAATACGAAAATCAATATCTCTATTGTCTATATGCATAATCAATGCTCCGTCTTGAGGAAGACGTCTTTCGGCTATATTTAAATCACTGAGGATTTTTATTCTGCTTACCACTGCATTGTGAGTGTTAATATTTAGGTCATCTATGAGCTTTTGTAAAACTCCATCTACTCTCATTCGAACGTAAACAGAATGTTCAAAGGGCTCTATATGGATATCGCTAGCTTTAGATCGAACTCCTTTTTCAATGATATTATTTACAATTCGAACGATGGGAGCATTATTAATATAAGATTCGTCTTCAATCTCCTCTTGTACTCTATCCTCTACACTTTGACTTTTATTAAACTCCTCGATTGCCTTTTGAGCATCAGAGGAATTGTAAAATTTTTCTATATAGCTGATAATTTCACTCTTCGTAGCCATATATGGTATTATTCTCTTTTGCGTTACTAGCTTCAGATCTTCTATCGCAATTAAATCTAGAGGCTGATTCATCGCTACAATAAGATTGCTTTTTTCATCGTACTTAAGGGGTAATACAATATGTTTTTTAGCTAATATGTAGGGAATTGAACTTACGGCCTCGGAGTCAATTGTTATATTCATAAAATTTACCCGAGGGATACCTAATTGTAATGATAATATATTGATGAGGTCTTCCTCGTCTACAAATGCCTCTTCCAGAAGAACATCTTCCAGTTTTTTTGCGGTCTTAGCTTGTACAGAAAAAGCTTTAGATAATTGATTTTCATCTATCACTCCACTTTTCAACAACAAGTCTCCCATTTGCTTCTCTTTTTTCATCTTATCACCTGATACAGTATTACATTTTTTTACTATTATACCATATATTATTAATAAATTCTACTATCGAGCTGTTTATAGTTCTTAGTAGCAAGTAAAACCTATGCACAAGAGGTGGCTGATAGGTTTTACTTACCATCTAACTTTATTCAAAACTTTGTTTCGAAAATTCTTGAGCTAGTCTCTGAACTGCTTTTTTCTCAATTCTCGATACATAAGAGCGGGATATGCCCATTTCATCTGCTATTTCCTTCTGAGTTCGTCTATCATGATTATTTAAACCGTACCTAAGTATGATAATTTCTTTTTCTCGTATATTTAATACTCTATTCATGATTTCCTCTAGTTTTTTTGCTTGAATTGCTAATAATACATGATCGTATACCGTGTCTCCTTCAGTACCCAAAATATCCATTAAGGATATTTTATTTCCTTCTTTATCCGTTCCAATTGGATCATATAGAGAAACATCATTTCTTGTTTTTTGTTCGGATCTTATGTACATTAATATTTCATTATCGATACATTTTGAAGCATACGTTGCAAGTCTTGTTCCCTTATCTGGATTGAAGGTGGATATGGCTTTGATCAAACCAATTGTACCTATTGATATCAAATCTTCTATTTCAATATTAGAAAATGTGTATTTTTTTACAATATGGGCTACTAGTCGCATATTGTGCTCTATGAGTATATTTTTTGCTTCATAATCCTCTTTGTGTTTGTATAAATCAAGATATTTTGCCTCGTCTTCCTTACTTAAAGGATTGGGAAAAGAATTACCGCTGACATAACCTAGTAGGAAAAAAATATTTTTAAGTAAAGCGATTATTCCCATAAATGATCCAAACAAGAAAAGCACCCCCATGTGTTCCATTTATTAATATATATGCAAGGGGGTGCTCTTTTTTGCTTTATTTGTATATTTAGGGACAGGTGCACGTTGCCACAATCGAGAATTTACAATTTAAAGTTGAAAGCTAGGTGAGCATGTTTTTTTCCGCTTTCCGCGCATTACATCCAATTTATTCGTACAAATCCAGTATTTTATTTGCTACACTATCAAAAATAGGCAATGCTGTAGTGGATGAGCTGCCACCTTCTTCTACAAAAATTGTCATAGCGTACTTAGGATTATTTGCTGGAAAATAGCCTGTAAACCAACTGTGGGCTTCCCTTTCTCCAATGTGCTGAGCCGTACCACTTTTGCCTGCTAATCCTCCCCGTTCTTTCAAAGTATTGTTCTTTCCAGTACCAGTTTTGCCTACTTCTGTAAGGAGAATTTTTAGCGTATCGTTAACTTCTTTAGAGAAAATCTGCTTTTCTACTTTTTTCATCTCTTTTTCTTGTCCTAATGGACTTACTTCTTTTAATGCGATTGTAGGTTCAATTAGCACCCCATCATTTCCAATGGTTTGTACGATTTTTGTCATCATCAATGGTGACGCCATCACACTTCCTTGTCCTAATGACATATTAAATACATCCATGGGTACAGATATCTTTGAAGGAATAATCGGAGCTGAATAAGAGTAACTCAGAGGAAATTCTTTAGTCTTTTCGACATTTTTGTCCTGAAAGCCAAATTCTTTTGCCAATTCCAGTACATCATTATAAAGTAAAGTATCCTTTTCACTAAATTGATTTAACAACATACCAGTTTCATAGGCTGCAATATTACAGGACTCTGCAAAGGCCTCCACTGTATTGATTTTGCCGTGACCTTCTGATTTGTTACAATTTTTTATTTTTCCATCGATTTCAATAGTTCCCTTGCATTCAAAAATCGTATTTAAGTCGATAATACCTTTTTCAAGGGCTTGTGCAAATACCAGTATTTTAAAAACCGATCCTGGTTGATAGTTGAGGACAGCTTTATTCGTTAAATCTCCTACAGAAGCCATCGATAAGACTTCACCAGTATGCACATCACTGACTACAACGGCAATTCCTTCATATTTTTCTTTATTGTAGGTAAAATCCAGCTCATCTTCTACAATTTTTTGTATATGATAATTTAGGGTCGTGACAAGATCCGTCCCTTCATTCACATGATCTCCATATACTTGTACGAATATTGGGGCATACTCCTCATTTCGTCCATCTCTATAAGTAGAAATCTTAATAGGACTGCCTCCATTGAGTGCAGAATCGTATAAAGCCTGTAAACCAGACTCTCCTTTTATCCCTTCAGCTGTCGTATCCTCAGGATTATAAGAGACTTTTCCGACCACATCTTCCCCCACATCCGCTACGTATTCTTTTATAGGAACTTCTCCTTCTTTTTTGTTTACCTTTGGACTTAATACAATCCCATTTCGATCCATTATGCGACCTCTAGGATAAAATAAAGTGCTACCTCTGTCTATTTGATTAGAGACAGAAGAAGCCACATTACTACTGTCGTCTAGTAGCAAATAAGCAGTTCGAGCTCCTATAATAGTAACCGTTAATAAGATGATAAAGGCAAAGGTAACGATTCGATCTCTACGCATAAAAAAACTCCCTTTGTTTGATACTATTATTTTGTACCAAATAAAGGGAAACTATGCGTTTTTCCTGTCTAACCGTCTTTTCAAACTTTCTTTCTCAACAAATCCATTGCTGCTACTGGTTGAGTCATCTTCATTTTGAAGATCATTTTTGGATGCGGAGTGGATTCTAGGGGTTCATTTGTTTCGTCGTATAGTTCTGTAACGGTTTGAGTTTTAAACTCTTCTTTTGGTGTCATGATTTCGATATGATCCCCTATTTCGATCTTGTTTCTCTGTTCTATAGTAGCTATTTGGCTTTTTTCGTCGTAGTCTAATACTACACCTACAAAGTCGTAATTTCTTACATAAGTGCTAGAATCGTAATTTTGATCTTTATTCGTTGGTTTATTTTGAGAAAAGCCACCTGTATACTGTCTATGGCTGATTTTTCTAAGCTCCTCAAAACTCTCTGGATCAAATGTATAGTTTTCAGGATCACTCAGATAGCGATCTATTTCTTTTCTGTATGCATTCGTTACACTAGCAACGTAAAACACGCTTTTCATTCGTCCTTCAATTTTAAAACTATTTATTCCTGCATCGATTAATGCTGGAATTTGGTCTATTAAACAGAGATCTTTTGAATTAAATACATATGTTCCTCTTTCATCTTCGTAAACGGGAAAGTGCTCGTTTTCTCTCGTCTTCTCCACTAGAGAATAGTTCCATCTGCAAGGCTGAGCACAATCCCCCTTATTGGCATCCCGATTAGCCATGTAATTGCTAAGAAGGCATCTGCCTGAGTAAGATATGCACATTGCCCCATGAATGAATGTTTCAATTTCTAGAGTATCTGGGGTATTACGCACAATTTCTTTTACTTCCTTTAGGCTCATCTCTCTCGCTAAAACGATTCTCTTTACACCCATGTCATGCCAAAATTTAGCACTGTAGTAATTTGTCGTATTGGCTTGAGTGCTCATAGAAATTTTAAGATTTGGTGCTGTCTCTCTTATTAATCCTATGATCCCTGGATCCGCTACAATGACTTCATCTACTTTTAATTCTTCTAGGTATTTAATATACTCTTTCATACCTTCAAAGTCTTCATTGTGAGCAATAATATTCATGGTAACGTAGATTTTTTTGCCCCGATTATGGACGTATTCTACAGCTTCTTTTAATTCTTGTGGCCCAAAATTACCTGCCTTAGCGCGAAGTCCAAAACGACTTCCCGCACAATATACAGCATCAGCACCGTAATGTAATGCAAATTTTAATTTTTCCATATTTCCAGCTGGTGCAAGCAGCTCTGGTTTTTTCATAAGTCATACTCTCCTTTTTTGAACAGTTGTCGAACAACAGTTGCTAAACGATAATTAAGCGGTAGTTTTATAACTTGTATCTTCTAAGGTAGTTGGCTACTATTTTTCGCTTCTAAGATTTTGCTTTCTGCCTTATAATAGCTAATCGCCAATCCATCTCCAATAGGTACAATACTAGTTTCTAGTTGGGGATGCTCTGAGATGACTTCAAGGTATTTTCGCATTCTCTTTACAATAGTAATCTTTCTTCTTTTGACAAGCTCCTTACTAGCAATCATGCCTCTAAAGAGAACATTATCTGAAATAAGCAATCCTCCTGGATTTAATAAGTTTAAGCAGTCCTCTAGCAAATGGACATAATGTCCTTTTGCACCATCCAAAAAGATACAATCGTACTTTCCTGTAATGTCTTTAATGGCTTCATTGGCATCTCCTAGGATGATATCAATATTATTTTCATATCCAGCTCTTTTGATATTTTCAGTAGCAAGGTTTTTCATATCTTCATTAATCTCAACAGTAGTAACCTTGCCTTTCCGCATTGCTTTGCAAAAGGCAATAGAGGAATAACCAATGGCCGTACCAACTTCTAAAATCGATTCTATTTTCTTACTCTTAATGATCACAGAGAGTAATTGCTTTACTTCTGGATGAATAATGGGTACGTGGTTTTCCATAGCATAAGATTCTAATTCACATAATAGAGGGTCTTCTTCGTGAAGAAGACCCCTAAGATAATCTTCTATATAATCGTAATTTATATTACTCATTTTTTCGTCACCTCAAGGCTTGTCTTAGTAATTTTTCATATTATATCATTTTTTTATATTTGTATCAAAATTGTTCCACAAAGAGCTCGTTTCTAGACCCTAGTCTTTAATTCATAGTCCTTAGCCTTTAGTCTCTATCATAAAAACCGTAGAGTTTGATTTTTTGCACATAGAAGGGGACACATTTTAAATGTGTCCCCTGGAGTTTCTGCAAAGCATACATATCATAACATCGTCACAGGGCTAGGGACTAGCGACTAATGGCTGTTCTTTTATTAGCGTAAGTATTTATTCACATCTACATTGTGCTCTTCAAACGTTTTGTTGAATACGCAATACCCATCTGGTTTTGCAATAAAATAAAGGTAGTCATTGTCATCAGGATACAATGTGGCTTTTAGAGCTGCTTCTGAAAAAGAGCCTACAGGTCCAATAGGTAAGCCTGGGTATTTATAGGTATTGTATTTAGATTCTACTTCTAAATCCTTGTACAAGACTTTTTCCTTTTTTACTCCTAATGCGTACAATACCGTAATATCAGATTGCAACGGCTTATTTACCTCTAATCGATTATAAAACACTTCTGCAACTTTAGGTCGGTCTTCTGGATATTTTGTTTCTTGTTCCACAATAGACGTCAGTATAACAATATCGTCGATGGTCATATTAAGAGATTCTGCTTGCTCTTCATATTCTGGTTTTAATATTTGCCCAAAGCGAGATAACATCTTTTTAATAATTATTTCTGAATCATCTTCTTTGTTAAAATAATATGTATCTGGAAATAAATACCCTTCTAAACTTCTTTCCTCTATATTCTTAATACCTGAAAGAAAAGGAAATTTCTCTTGATATTTAGCAATATTACTTGTTTCCTTTATAAACTCATCTTTCGATACTAATTCATTTTTCTCTAGTACTTCTCCTATTTGTGAAAGATTCCACCCTTCAGGTATCGTTATAACAATACTTTCCCTGGCGGTCTCCCCTTTAGCAATTTTTCCTACGATTTCCCCTACAGAATAACTAGAACTTAAAATATATTTTCCAGCTTTAATTTGACCTGCATATCCTTTTGTAACAGCATAGATTTTCAGACTTAATTTGTCTTTTATAATATGAGCATCCTCCAGTAAATCAGCTATATCTACTAGCGAATACCCCAAAGGGATTTCTACTAGTTTCTCTTCTCCATTGCGATTAAGGGGCTTTATACTATTATAATAATATAACACGAAAGTACCAATACTTACTATAACCAGTAGTAGTATCAATAACATTTTTTTTCTTTTATTTTTCATAAGACCTCCGGCGAGATAATTAATAGTTAGTAATAAGCAATTAAAAAATTGCTTATTACTAACTACTCGTTTTATTGAGTCTACGTGTCAAGCGATGTTTTCAGCTTTTGGTAAACACTTATCAGTACTCCCACTTAAAAATCCTAATATAAGTGGGAGACTTGTGACTATAAAGTGAATTATACTTCCATAATAATTGGCAAAATCATTGGCTTTCTCATAGTTTTTTCATATAAGAAATGTTCTAATGAATCTTTAATTTCACCCTTTATTTTATTCCATTCGTGAATGTTCTTTTCTTCACATTTAGCAAGCGCAGCTTTTACCACGTCTCTAGATTGACTGATTAATTCTTCAGATTCTCTGACATATACAAAACCTCTCGATATTACATCCGGTCCTGCTACAGTTTTACCCTTGCTTAATGTTACTACTACAATAAATAAACCATCCTCTGAAAGGTGCTTACGATCTCTCAAGACAATATTTCCAACGTCTCCAATTCCTAGTCCATCTACTAAGGTAATTCCAGAAGGTACTCTTCCGACAACTTTACAACTAGTTTTGTCCACTTCTACAACAGCGCCATTTTCGGTAACTATGGCATTTCCTTCAGGCATTCCTAATTCTTCAGCTAATTGAACATGTCTCATTAACATTCTGTACTCACCGTGAACGGGCATAAAGAATTTGGGGCTAACTAAAGTGTGGATCAGTTTCAACTCATCTTGTTTTGCATGACCAGACACATGGATATCAGCTAGTTTTTCGTAAACGACTTCTGCACCTAATTTATACAAATTATTAATGACCTTTGTAATCATCTTTTCATTTCCTGGTATAGCAGATGCTGAGATAATAACTAAATCTCCTCTATTTATAGACAATTGCCTGTATTCACCTGCTGCCATTCTACTAAGAGCTGCTAAAGGTTCCCCTTGGCTTCCTGTAGTGATTACGACAATTTCATTAGGTTCGTATTTATTGATATCTCTAATATCTACGATACAGTCATCTGGAATATGCAAATACCCCAATTCTCGTGCTGTCTTCGTTACGTTTACCATACTTCTACCACTGATTGCCACTTTTCGGTTATGAGCTCTTGCTGCATCTGCAACTTGCTGAACTCTATGAATATTCGATGCAAAAGTTGCCACGAGAATTCTACTTTCTACTCCATCAAACAAAGACATAAATGTCTTTCCTACGGATCGTTCCGATACTGTATAACCCGGAAGTTCAACATTGGTACTATCTGCCATTAGTAAATCAACGCCTTCAGAGCCAAGTTCTGTAAATCTCTTAAGGTCAATGACATTTTCATCAATAGGAGTATAGTCAATTTTAAAGTCTCCTGTATGAATTACTGTTGCAGCTTCACATTTAATACACATAGCCACACTATCCGCTATGCTATGATTTGTTTGAATAAACTCTATTTCAAAACCTCCGATTTGAATTTTATCTTTGGCTTTTACTACTTTTCTAGTAGTAGTGTTTAAGAGTTTATGTTCAGCTAATTTATTTTCAACTAACCCAATCGTAAGTTTCGTTCCGTATATAGGCACGTCAATTTGTTTTAACATATACGGTAATCCACCAATATGGTCTTCGTGACCATGAGTTAAAAGAACCGCTTTTATTCTATCTTTGTTATTTACAAGATAGGTGTAATCAGGTAACACGGCATCGATTCCGAACATACTTTCATCTGGGAAAGCTACCCCACAATCTACAATAATAATATCCTTTTTATACTCAAATAGGGTAATGTTTTTTCCTACTTCTCCTAGTCCCCCCAATGGTATAATTTTTAATTTGCTTTTCTTTGTTGCCATTCTATACTCCTTTCTATATGATCCGTTCCGACTATTTACTCTTTACAATGCTCACATATTCCATAAAAGGTTACTGTGTGATTTGTAATATTAAAATTCATATCGTCTTGAATATGGTGCTCTAATTCATCAAAATAAGTATCTTGAATTTCCATGACCTTCCCACATTTTGTGCACACTATATGATGGTGGTTGTGATTTTTGGTTTCATCTGCAAATTCATATCTAGAACAACCTTCACTAAAATGATGCTTTGTCAATAAATTTAATTCCTCAAGCATTTGTACTGTACGATATACTGTTGCAATTCCAATTTCCGGACACACCTTTTTTACTTCTGCATAAATCTCTTCAGTGCTCCAATGTTCTTGATTATTTTTCATCATTATCTCAATAATATACCGCCTTTGAGGCGTTAACTTATGCCCATTTTCTTTTACAATTGAAAGAACTCGATTTAGGCTAATAGTAGACATGATTCTTCACCACTTATCATTTAATAATTATTATCATTTATGATTGTATCACAATACGCTCATCTTGTCGAATGGTCAAATAATACAAATTTCATCTCATTACGAGCACAAAAGTCCTATTTCAAGATTTTTAGTTTATTGTCTTACGGATACTATTCAGTAGGAGGTATTTACCTTCTACTGAATATGATTCTACTTATATTAAATATCAAATCTATTTCAAAAATTATTCTTCTTCTTGTATAAGTTGATCGTAAAGATCTTGAATCATTATAATCTCTTCTTCATCTTCTACAGGAAGAAGAATATCGCCTTCTTCGTCTTGATCGATTCTAAATGCGTACATATCTCCTTCTTCTTCTTCAACATTTAAAAGAAGAGCATATTCTACCCCTTCTTTTTCAATCGTTACAATTAACTCAAACTCTACTTCATTTCCTTCTTCGTCTAACAGTACAATTCTGTTTTCATTTTCTTCGTTCATTTTTGTCCTCCTAATTTTTATTTTTTATATTCCCTTTATATTAACCACAAGAAATAAACAGAGTGCTCTAATTTCTAGTCATCATGCCATTTCCATCCGGTAACATACTGTGCATTACAGCGAATCCATATAATTTTGTAAAATACTTTGAGCTGCTATCTTATCAATAAAGGCTTTTCGTTTTTCTCTTCGCACATTTCCTTCAATGAGGATATTTTGAGCTATTTTGGTCGTAAGTCGCTCGTCCCAAAAGATAATCTCACAGTCCAGCCTCTTCTTTAGATAATTCCCAAAATTGAGTGCTTTATTACCTTGCATTCCTATAGATCCATCCATATTTTTAGGCAAACCTATTACAATTTGCTTTACTTGGTACTCTTCAACAATTTTTTTTATTTGATCTAAATCTTCATCTAGTTTTTGTCTCTTTAAGGTACTTACTCCTTGGGCAGTAATCCCGAGTAAATCTGAAACAGCTACTCCGACATACTTATCTCCCACATCTAAGCCAAGTATTCTATCTTTCATCTTACACAACCTTTATACAAAATTGTGGACAATAGGCTCCACAATAGCCACATACCAAACATTTTTCTGAATTTACTTCTGCTTTTCCATGGATGATTTCCATGGCGTTTTGGTGACACTTTTCTACACATGTACCACAGCCAGTACACCAAAATTCTACTAATAGTTTTTTATTCCGATTTTTTACTTTACTCGATAAACTCTCGTCTATTTTAAGCCCTAAAATTTTATTAATATTATAGTCTATTTCATCACGAGTAATCATGCCTATAGCCATAGAGTCTAAATCCCTTAAATTAAGGGCATATTTAAAACACTCTTCTGTATCCTTAGACAGATTTCCGCCACCAAAGATTTTCATGGCATAAATTCCCTTGCCCTTTGATTTAGCATAAGAGATAGCTTTTTCCATATCTTCTCTATTCCCGTCCTCAATACCTAAACCCTTTACATTTATAATAGGATGTATGACCTCTAATTCCGGGATTTCACATGCTCCATAAACCCCTTCAACTCGATGAGTGGAAATGCCAAGGGCTCTAATAGTACCTTTTTCTTTTTCTTTTATTAAATATTCAATAGCTTCCCAGTGACCACGAATCGTATGAATACTCTCCTGTTCATGAAGCAAATAGATATCAATATAATCTCTGTTTAATTCTTTTAATGCCTTATGCAAATTCTTTTGTGCACCTATTTTGTCGTAATCATAAGATTTAGTCGCTACGATTAGTTCCTTTTTAGAATATTCCATTGCCTTACCAATGGCACCATAATTCTCGTAAAGGGTAGCCGTATCCAAAAAATTAATTCCCCGCTCCATTCCATAAGCAATCAACTTTCCTCCTTCTTTTATGCTCAAATTGCCTTGAAGAGGAGCTAAAGTCAAGCTGCCA
>ENA-UOOM01001712-UOOM01001712.1-fermentation-metagenome-genome-assembly--contig:-NODE-1712-length-20154-cov-4.561073_pt1 | contig 20154 bp, 20 predicted proteins | sample MGYA00245781_ERZ724031 | MGnify/ENA primary metagenome ERZ724031 (study PRJEB28704, sample SAMN03018317) | fermentation metagenome | biome: anthropogenic terrestrial biome; feature: soil; material... | reverse complement strand
ATCGAAAGAAACAGCTGCCTGCAAAAGATAGATTGGAAGTTGGTGCTGCTTCCCGCCCCTGTACTTGTGCTCTGGTCATTTACCTGGTTTGCTCTGATTCCTCCCGAGCCTACGGAGCTGGCATTGGCTTCCTCTCCTGAATGGAACAGTTGGATAGTATATGTCTATACCTTTTTTTCTGCTTCCATTTTGGCACCGGTAACTGAAGAAATTCTATACAGGCACTTTGCCATGGGTCTTCTTGCCAGATGGTTCGGAAGCAGCAAGCCGGCTGTTGTTATAAATATTGGAATCACTTCACTGATTTTTGCCATGGCTCATGCTGGGGTTGTTACGGAAGACTGGATTAAAATTGTACAGATTTTGCCGGCTGGTTTTTTGTTTGGATGGGTGAATTACAAGAAGGGCGTGGAGCATGCAATTTTATCACACTCTGTCTATAACACTCTGGTAATACCCATATCCAGTCTGATAGAACACTTTTTCATGAGGTGAACGCTTACTCATCGCCGGGTATAGAAAGCTATGATTGAGGGAACCCTTTTATTGTATGTAAGAAAATGTCGGGTTCTGGTTTTCCTACTCCCAAAGTTCCAATAAAGGTGTGTAATAATGATAACTGGTGATCTAATCAAGGGATATACCATAGAGGCAAATTTGAGGCTGGATGATCAATATGTAGGAACCAAGGAGGCCATACAGCTGATTGCTGAAGAAAAAGCCGGAGAATTCATTCTAATCGGAGATATAGGCTTGACCAGGGCGGAGAAGCAATTGCTGATGAATTTGATTGCCGGCAGTATGATGCAAAGTTTTTCCCTTGGATATGGAGTTGGCAAAGTTGAAGGAGAAACCAAAAAAGCGGTTTTTCTATGATTCCTTATGTAATTCGATATCTACTGCAGATAATGTAGATAATTGGAAAAATAGTTTGTAAGGTCTTACACATATATGGTATGATAAGTAGAATGATACGCACCATCTTACCGGAGGAAAGGACAATGGGGGTTAAGAATTTCAAGAAAGATAATGCAATATTTGTTGCTGTACTCCTGTTCTCTATCATCATATACGGCACGGTTCAATGGTATGATGCAAGTATATACGAGATATATCACGCAGAGGAATTTTTAAACTGGCATATTGGCTTGGAAGGGCTTAGCATAGTCATGTCCTTCTGTATTTTTTTCATTTCACTGTATACCATGGAAAAAAACCAAAACCTCAGAACCACAGCATTTTTAAATACATTTTTGTCAGTTGGTCTGCTGGATGTCATGCACACCCTTAACTACAAGGGAATGCCGGATTTTCTTACTGAATCCTCTGCTGCAACGGCTACATCTTTTTGGATTGCCGCCAGACTGACAGCAGCTGCAGGTTTATTGGCAGCCGGTCTTGTTAAGCGGAATTATACAGTCAGGATTCATCGCTTTGTTTTTGTCTCAGCCTCATTGCTGTATAGCGGCATTGTCATTTATCTGATTTCTTTCAGACAGGATCTCATGCCGCCCTTATTTATCGAAGGTATCGGCTTGACTCCCTTAAAGGTTGGTTTGGAATATGTAATCATAGTTCTGCAATTGGCAGCTATATTTCTGTTCTACAGGATCTATAAAACCGGAGAAGAAACAGAAGAATATAAGTACATTATTTTATCTTTGCTTTTGAGCATATTCAGTGAGTTGGCCTTTACCCAATACACCAATGTATACGATACTTATAACTTGTTGGGGCATATTTATAAAATCGCAGCCTATTATTTGATCTTCAAGGGGAAATTCGTATTAAATGTGCAAAGACCTTATTTAGCTCTCCAGAAAACAGAGAGGAAACTTGCAGAATATGCAAACAGCTTGGAATTGCAGGTGGAAACAAGGACGAAGGAGATTACCACAGCCAATGAAAAGCTTTTGAACGATATGGATTATGCTCGAAACATTCAGACCGCTCTCCTGCCCTCATCCTTCCCCAAGAGCGACAAGCTGCAGTTTGCGGCCAGATATCTGCCTTGTGAAAAGATAGGCGGTGATTTTTACAATGTTTTCCGCCTTGATGAAGATAATTTTGGCATCCTGATCGGCGATGTAGCAGGGCATGGTGTTTCTGCCGCTATGATTACCGTTTTTATAAACCAGAACATTCATGTACGCAGGGAATTCGATGACGGACGAATCAGGATTCTTACCCCCAAACAAGTATTGACCAACTTGTTTTATACCTACAATAACATGACTTTCCCGGAAGAAATATATACCGTACTGTTTTATGGAATATACAATCAACAGGATAAGACATTAACATGCAGCTCAGCAGGGATGAATACGGCTCCGCTGATATTGCGCAAAGACGGGGATATAGAACCAATTTCCATAAAAGGGCTTCCTATTTGCAGGCTGGCCGGGCTGATCAGCCCTTCCTATGAAAATCAGACCATTCAGCTGAGTGAAGGAGACAGTATGCTGTTTTATACCGATGGGATTATTGAAATTGATCGGAAGCGGCCTGAGCAATTCAATGAAAAAAATCTTATGGAATATCTTCGCGGTCTGCAGAACTACAGTGCATCGGAGACAGTGGATTACATGTTCGACTTGTATGATGCTATCTTGGGTGATAAAAAAATGATAGATGACGTTACTGTGCTTGTAGTAAAAATTGAAGAGGAGGAATTATAAATGAAACGTTCCTTGTCCAAACTAACTAGAACTGCCATACTTTTAGCATTAACAGTATTGTTTCAGTCACTGAGGGTTATAATGCCCTTCATGCCGGCCAATATCAGCCAATATGTTGTTGGATCCCTGGTAAACCTGTGTTTGATTGTAGCAGCAGTGACTATAGGAATTAAAGGGGGAGCAGTCATTGCCATTGTGGCACCTGTTATAGCCTTTTTCCAGGGCTTCACGCTTTCTGCTATCCTGGTTGGTCCTATTGCACTGGGAAATCTGGTGCTGGTGGTCATCGTAGCACTTCTTTATAAAAAAAGCATGGTTTTGGCTTTTGCAACAGGAGCTATAGCCAAATTCGTTACCCTATATATAGGTATTGTGCTGATAGTCCTTCCGTTTTTTCTGCCCGGTGCACCAGCGCAGCTCCAATTGGCTTTCAGTTGGCCTCAGCTGGTTACGGCATCAATTGGCGGAGTCTTGGCAGCCCTTGTTCTACCCATTCTGGATAAAGCTGTAAAATAAAAAAAGCAGCTCGCTGCTTTTTTAATCCCCATCCGAATCCGGGGCATCGTCTTGCTTCGGCTGGGACAGCAGCTGAGCCATTTTCATAATCATATTCATGGATTCTTTCTGTTCCTCATTTAACATGGGGGCAAAGGAATCCATTATTTTTTCTATTTCAGCTGATGAGCCGGCTGAGTTTTCTTTTGCTGCTTGATTTTCTTTACTCGTTCCTTCCGCAGATTTTAAGGCATATTGTTTTTTGCCCTTTTGACTTCCTTTATTTACAGCTCCCATAACTTCTATCATTTTTATAATCTGCTGTGCTTTCTCTGTTTGTTCTTTTTGTTCCCGACTAAGTACAGGACGAATAACATTCAGTATATCCGATGCCAATTCCAAAGGAGAAGTTTTGCGGCCTTCTCTTAAAACTTGATTATTTTGAAAAGTCATAAGATTTTGACGAACTCTATCAGCTCCTTCATAAAAGTCAAGTGCCTGATCCAGTTGTCTTCTGTTATCTGAAGTAATGTAAGGCTTTATTGCCTTTATGGCTTCCACTTTTCGAGCTCTTGGGTTTGATGGGACATTCATTATTGTTGTTCGCTGTAGATTTTGATAAGTATGGTTCATTACATCTCTTACCATGTGCATGGCTTCCATGACACCAGCTGCTGTGTATATCGCATCCTGCTGATTATCTTCCAGATAGGGACCTATTGCTTTCAGCATTTCAACAACTTGGGGCTTTCTCAGCTCATTTAAGAGCTTTGTCTCCTTTTTTTTGGAGCCCATGAACTCAAGGAACAGCCAGCCGCCAAATAAAAGCAGAAAAAACTCGGGGGTCGCCCTTCTCTTGGAATTCACCGGAGTCATTGGGCGGTTTAGCGGAAGCGGAGAGCTTTTTTCAGGTTTCTGAGCTGCCTTTTGTCTTTGTTGAGGCATCGTTGATGCAGCTTTATTCTGCATCCGATGTACTGGAGTATTATACTTTTTTTCCGGCGGGACTCCTGGTTGATAAACTGTCTGTTTGATGGGTTTTGCTTGCTCTGTGCTCAGCGGCACTTCTGCATCGGGGAAGAGGTCACGCCTAGGAATAAATTTCCAGGGTTTTTTCTTTTCCCAGCTTGCAGGATATTTTTTCTGTATCATTGTATACCTCCCTCACAATGACATGAAAACGACTGATATGTAAGATGCCGTTTCCTATTCTATAATACGCAATGATGTCTGTGATGTGCACTAAAATCTGCAGATGAATTGTATCAAATAAAAGTCAGCTGAATAGGATGATAAAAGAAGATTGTTTCGAGGAGGGATGACATGGAATTCAATACCCAAGATATGAAGAATATGTCGCAGATTGCCGGCAGGATGCAGGGAAAATCCGAAGATCAAATTATCAGTGAGCTGGCGGAAATGATACGGACTGGTCAAAGCGGGCTGACGATTGAGAAAGCTGAACAAATGTTTCAAACCATCATGCCCATGCTGACCCAGGAACAAAAGGCAAAGATTAACAAGCTGCTGGCAGAGCTGCGATAATAATTTGATGTCTCCCTTTAACCATTTCATTTGTATATACATAAGATATACAAAGTGAGATAGAGAGGGGGGATATCCTTGAAGATTCTATCGGGGATGATGCTTCTGCCTTTCCTGTTCAGCAGCAGCAAAGGCAGAGAGAAAATTGACAGCAGCTTGCTGAAAAAAACCAGAACCCTCGGCATAAGCAAGGTACCTGCAATTGTTTTTATCAATAAGGACAAATCCACGGCGTGTAGAAGTTATCTGCAGAGCAAAGGCGTGAATATAAAATACGAACTACCGTTAATCAATGCATATGCTGTCGAGCTGGACAGCAGCAAACTGGAGGAAACTGCCAGATCGGAGATTGTAGAATACATTTCCGACGATGTAAAGATGACCTCACTTTTAAACGTAGCCGCCCAGGAGGTTGGCGCAAGGATTGCAAATGATACAGGTTATACGGGAGATGGAATTGGGATTGCCGTATTGGATACGGGAATCTACCCCCATCTGGACTTCACGAGACCGTGGAACCGAATTATAGCTTTTAAAGATTTTGTAAATAACAGGGAGAATCCTTACGATGACAACGGGCATGGTACTTTCACAGCCGGCGTTGCAGCAGGCAGTGGTTATTCATCTGGAGGCAGGTACAAAGGGATTGCACCTGAGGCTGATTTGATCGCTGTCAAAGTCATGGATGAAAACGGATCTGGAAATTCATCCGACATCCTGGCAGGAATGCAATGGGTAGCTGACCATCAGAAGGAATACAATATAAGGATTATGTCTTTATCCTTAGGCGCAAAACCAACAGAGTCACGCTTTGATCCTCTTGCGGCGGCAGTTGAGGCTGTCTGGGAAAAAGGTGTGGTCGTCATAGCGGCAGCGGGAAATTCCGGACCAAAACAAAACACCATAGCAACCCCGGGTATCAGTCCTATGATTATTACTGTAGGTGCGGTAGATGACAAGCGTACAACGGATTATCGCGATGATAAAATTGCCAGCTTTTCCAGCCGGGGACCTATTAAGGGAAGACAGATAAAACCCGATGTAGTAGCACCTGGTGTAGATATCATGGCTGCTAAAACCGATCCGGAATATACCGGTGGTTTAAGGTCAGTGGCTATGAAAGAACCTTATACCCGGATGTCTGGGACTTCTGTTGCTACACCTATTGTTTCCGGAGCAGCCGCTTTGCTGTTAAGCAAAAACCCAAAAATGGCGCCCTCAGAGCTTAAGAACTCTATTATGAGAAATGCATTCAGTATGGATGGTGTTAACAAATTTTCACAAGGCAGCGGTATCCTGGACATTAAAAAATGTATGGATATAAAGTAACACAATTCGGGAGGAGAACCTCCCGTTTTTTCTTTTCATCACCAAATACATTAAAAACGAATATATTGTTATGTATAATATTTTAAGGAGGGGCTTTTGTGGTTCATTGTAACCGTGAATCTGCAAGAAAGATATTGCTTATTGGAGATATCATGCTCGATCAATATATCATTGGAATGCCCCGGCCTTTATATCAGGAAACAGAAATCAGCTGCTTTCTCGGCGGCGCAGCCGGTATAGCAGCCAATATCAAGAACATGGGCGGACAGGTTACGCTGGCAGGTGTGGTGGGAAAGGATGAGAATGGAGATATCCTTCGAAGGCTGTTAAATCAAAAAGATATACCCGCTGTATTAGGTGTGGATTCAACCAGACCTACTACAGTAAAGAAGCAAATCAGTATTCGAGGGCAATTGATGGTTCGTTTGGACAGGGAGCAGCTTGGAGATATTCCAATGGGAATATTCCACGATATTCTGAAGGTGATGGCTGTATTACTTGAGGATGTCAAGCTGGTAAGCATTTTGGATTACGGAAAAGGTGTGGTAACAAGAGAACTTGTTATGGCGGTTATTGAAATCTGTCAGTCAAAAAATATCCCGGTTATAGTTGATTCCAATGGGTCGGACTTTTCCAAATACAAGGGGGCAGATGTACTAAAGCTCAGTTTTCAAGCAATGGAAACTCTTTATGGTAAGGAGATTTTGGGAATAGATGATTTGGAGACGGCGATGAAGCTGCTGTATACTGTTACCGAATGCCGGGCATGCATAGTAAGCTGGCTTATACCCATTCCAGCCAATGGAGTTATATTTTTTCGCAGTCCCAGCGACTGGATTCATTTTCCATGGGCGCTGAATCGAAAAGAAATTCATTTTCCTTGTGCCGATGATCTATTCATGGCAGCTTTGGCTATAGCAGCGGCTCAAGGCTGTTCTATGGAATCATCCTGTAGGATGGCCGGTGAGACAGCTGCAGCCTGCCTATAAACGCTTGAGCTCCTCCAGGGCTTTAATACAGCTTTTCACTTCATCCAGCTGATTAAAGGCACCGTAGCTGAAACGGACAGCTCCCTGATGAAAGCTGCCTATGGTTTTGTGCGCCAGCGGAGCACAGTGAAGCCCGCCGCGGACAGCAATATCGTATCGCTCATCAAGTAGATTTGCTATTTCCGAGGAATCTTTTTTTCCCAAATTTACAGAAACAATTCCTGTTTGCCTGAAAATGTCACGGGGACCATAGACTTCAATTCCCTTTATATGGGAAAGAGCTTCCAGGAACAGTTTACCAAGTCTTCTTTCATGGGAAAGTATTCTTAATTGACCTTCTCCTAAAATTTTCTTTATACCAGCTCCCAGACCAGCAATTCCTGGTGTATTCAAGGTGCCGGATTCGAATTTGTCTGGCAGCATTTCCGGTTGGTACAGGCTTTCCGATTGACTTCCTGTTCCGCCCTGACGAATTGAGCGCAGCTGAATATCGGGATGTATGTAAAGCCCTCCTGTACCCTGCGGTCCCAGCAGACCCTTATGACCTGGAAAAGCCATCATGTCTACAGGAAGTTTGGACAGATCAATGGGAAGAACTCCGGCTGTTTGGGCAGCATCGACCAGATAGGGAATACCATGGCTTCTAGCAATTTTTCCTATGGAATCAATGGGAAGTATTGTCCCAGTAACATTGGAGGCGTGGGTAGTGACAATCAGGCGGGTATCAGGCTGGATCGCCTTGGAAATATCGTCCGGGTCGATAGTGCCATCTGGAGCGCAGGCTGTGACAGTCAGCTTCAAACCCTGTTTTTCCATTTCCTTTAAAGGTCGAACCACGGCATTGTGTTCCATGGAAGTAAAAATGACATGATCTCCGGGTGAGACGCTACCCTGTATTGCAAGATTCAAGCTGTCGGTAGCATTGCTTGTAAAAACAATCTGAAATGGATCCTTTAAATGAAATAATTCACACAGCATTTCTCGTGTATAGAGAAGAATTTGACCGGCTTCTATGGCCATTTTGTGTCCTGAACGACCTGGATTGGCTCCATATTTCTCCATACAATTGGTAACTGCCCGTATTACTCCTGGAGGCTTTGGCCAGCTTGTAGCAGCATTATCCATGTATATCATTTGAATCCCCCTATTGTATACTGTAACAATCCTGTTACAGGACTAATATATTAATAAAGTAAACCCAATAGAATCTAAGGAGTGAGGCAGATGGCCTTTCAGGAGAGCTTCGACATACTCTCGTTCCGTTCCAGACAGCATGCCTTTCATTTCAGCCAAATTTTGAGGGAGCGAGGCATTTCAACGCAGATGATGTCTACACCCAGGGAGGTTGCTCTGGGTTGCGGACTGTCTCTTCGGTTTTCTCCTTATCTTACAAGTAGAGTTTTGAATATATACAGGCAATTCAACAGTCCGGTAATAGGCTGTTATCATGTTGTAAGAACAGGGGCTGATACACGAGTGACCCGTATTCCAATTTAACAGCTTCAGTCCGGGCCATATAATTTTCTTTCCGTCGCATCTTGCCAGTATGCTGTAACACTTAAATCCTGTTATTCCGAGTTTAAATTCCTGTTATTCCGAGTTTACAATTTTGTCATTCCGAGTTTACGAGGAATCTAGACAGGAAAGATCCGACCCAATTGCTCAGGATGACATTGAAAGATTTTATAAAAGTATAAGATGTTACAAGGTACTAGAACTCTTTATTGAACAAGCGCTGAAACCATCCCTTGGACTTAAGCTGCTGAATATCTTGTTTTATTTGCTCCACGTCCTTTTTTAAGACCTGGAGCATTTCATTATTTTGTTTCACAAGAGCCAGGGCTTGTCGAATATCCTTTGAAGCAGAATCATCAAGCTTGGATTGCTCTTCCAGTTTTGTAATCACGGAATAATGAAATTCTTCCTGACGATCGAACTCTGTGAACAGCATAGTTTCGAGAGAAGGACTTCCATCATAAGCCGTTCTTCTCCTTGAAAATTCTTCCTTGACTTTTTCGGGGCTTGTAACCGTTTTCTTTATACATTCTATTCCAATCTGTTCTCCTGTGATTTCTCCTGCAGTTTCTGTGACAGATTCCTTAATGGTTTCTCTGTTCCTTTCGGATTCCACGGAGCTGTTTGTTTCCAAGCCTGCTGTCGGGGGAGCAGGACGGTATTCAGGTAGATTCATTAAAGAGCCTGCAACAGGAATGGACAAGCTTTCTTCCACATTTCCCAATATCCATTGCACTTGTAATAGCTGCTTTTCCCTTATCTGATTACTTGAGTAATGAATATTATGAAAACTGGTTTTTTCAAATCCGGCAATATTTATGGGGGAACTCCAATTTTCTCCTTTTTCGGAACTGCACCCAATTAAATTGTCTGATTGATACCATATGCACCAGAGCTTTCCTTCAACCCATATGAGACGGGGAAATGAAGCATTGCTTCCCTCGCTGTTCAGTTGCAGCGGATGACTCCATTCCACTCTGCCGAGACCGCGAACAGACTTGTTTTTATATTTCACAATCAGATTGGTTTTGGACAGGGTAACCCATGTCAGGTGGAGCAAATCATCCCTGATAAGCAGGAAAGGCATGTTGCAGTCTGCTGTTCCCCGTGTTACATTTTCCGGAGTACTCCAAATGCCATGTTCCAAGTGATATCTGCAATAAAAGATTTCATATTGATGGGTTGCCAGGCCTCGGTAAACCAGGTGAATATATTTTTCCGACAAATCTGCGTAGAAAGGGCTCAAGCGATATCCTGCCGTAAGGCGGGTAATCTCTTTGGAGTGCCAGACAATATCATCCCAATAGTAGTGATATAAGGACCAGTATCCTGTACTGAAGGCGGCTCCCCTGGCAAATAGAATGTGGATTTTGTTTTTTATGAGAATTACCATAGGGTAACGAATGGTATATCTGACAGGGTCGCAGCGTGACAAAGTCTGCTTGTTCCAGTTCATGCCATTATATAAAAAGTATAATAACTCACCATTTACGGAGCAGCAAATCAAATGAAGGTGATCCATATTATCTATCTTTACCGAAAAGTCTTCTTGTGTATTGGAAACCAAAACTGAGGGCTTCTCCCAAATACCATTTTTGTCAAGGCGGCGATAGGAGATGCCCACGTTTTGCTTGGCATAAAAATCCCAGATTTCACCACTTTTAAATTGAATTACATGATGAGTACCATTATAAATTGCCATAAACACACCGCCTATGTTGCAGTTGCCTGAAGTATGATAGTAAATAAAGGCATCTAATAATAATATATAGTCCTTGAACAGATTATATGACACCATTTGTGTTGCGGCTCATATTATGGAATTGTAATAGATTATCGGCAATCAATCCATAATGATACATTAAAAGGGGGTAAAATAATGGATTTTGACAAGGACCTGCTTGAAGAATTTGGAAACAAACCATGTCTGCGACCTGAATGCATCCTGACAGATAAAGTTTTTGATTCCTGTTTCCAAAGAGAATGTGTACCTTCAAAGGTAATCGATCTTCCCTGCAAAGGAGCATTTACTGATGTGAATGTGGTATACGGAGCTGGCTTTATTGTAGACGGCACCTTGGACATAACTCCGCTGGAGCCTAATTTTGCTCGTATTCGATTTGTTTTTCGCGTGCCCTTTGTGGTAACAGCTTTTGATACGGAAAAGAGAGAGCCTGTTACAATAAACGATTATGTTGAATTTGCAAAGGATATTCGGGTCTTCCTGCCTCAAGCACCTTCGGAGTTTTCCTTCCGTATTGTCATTGAAACCAGAACTGAAACCTTGAGCACCCAAATCGTTAGAAACCAAATAATTCTATCCATTGGTGTTTTCATCATTGTTAAGGTAGTAGGATTTGTTCAATTGCTGGTTCAATCCTTTGGATACTGTCCAACGCCTCGTGAGTGTGAAGAATTCTTACCGGAGGATGTATGTGTTGATTTTGAGACTCGACCTGTACCTCCCTTCTTTCCGCCGCAATTGGAGGATATGATAGGACCGCCTTAAGGGGGAACACCGCAACAAATGTCTAAAAGCAGATAAAATGGGACAATAAAAGAAAGCCGGTTCTACCGGCTTTCATATTTACGGTTTTTATATTTATATACTTTTAGAATACATTTTTACTATCCGCAACGGAATTTTATCTTCCAATAAACATCTGAGTGAAGTATCTATTGTCAACGATACCAATACCGATATGAGTAAAGCTTGGGTTTAGAATGTTTTTTCTATGACCATCGGAATTCATCAGACCGGCGTGAGCGCTTTCCACACTGCCATGCTTTGCAATGTTTTCCCCTGCCGAGCGATAGCTGATTCCAAAGTTTTTCATCATCTCAAAGGGGCTGCCATAGGTAGGAGAGGTATGAGAGAAGTAATTATTATCCTTCATATCCTGGGACTTGATCCGAGCAACACGGCTCAGTTCCAGATCTACTTTCAACGCAGCAACTCCGGCTTTTGCACGTTCCTGATTCACCAGATCTATCATTTTTTGCTCAGAAGCGCTCAGCTGATATCCTAAAGCTGGCGGTTCCTGGGTGGGAGCCGGTGTTGGTGCAGGTGCAGCTGTTGGAGCAGGTGTGGGTGCAGGTGTAGGAGCAGCTGTTGGTGTTGGTGCTGGTGTCGCTGTAGGAGCTGAAGTTGGGGATGCACTTGGTGCAGGCGTCGGCCATGACGGTACAGGTTGTGATGGATTGTAGTTATTATAGTAATTATTCAGCCAGTTATATATGATGGTAATGCCGCGGTTTTGGGTCTGCTTCAATGCATCATTGCCATAGTATACCTTGAATCCATTGTACTGTACGTAATTGCCTGCAGCCATGGCAGTTTGCAGTGGCATAAGTATTGCTGCCATAATCACCGCTAAAATGACAATCTTTCTGACTTTTTTCATTATAATTGTCCTCGCTTTCTTTGCACACAGTGCATTTTAATATTTATGTAATAAAATCGTAACATGTGAAACTTATTATGTCAACCAAATAGGGCCATGTAATTATTACCAACGGGAGGAAGAAAAATGAAGCTTCTATTTCAGGTCAAACAAAAGCAAGGTGTTTCTTCAAAGATTATATGGCAGGTACTTCATTTGAAGGACTTGTTGGAGAAACTGGGTATACATATATTCATTAGTTCCTTGGGTAATATTGATTTGGGAGACTTTGACTTGGTACATATATTTGACTGCACCGGGATATATGATTCATACACTTTTTACAAAAATGCTGCAAGTCAGAAAAAGAGAATTGTTCTAACACCCTTTTTTATTGACATGCATGAGCACTATGGAAATAATCCTGTCAAGCTGGCGGAATGGCGGGTAGGTAATTTGCTGCGTCGTGAACTGATGCAGGGCAGTCATATGCTGCTGCTGCATTCTCAAAAAGAATGGGATGCTATTCAAAACATACTTTATGTAACTACACCGGCAAAAGTGGTATTCCATGACTGGGGAGGCCCGGAGCAGGAACCTGTTATTGCACAAAATATTTTAGATGCCTATCAACAGGTACTGGACAGCAGCGTTTCACCAAAAGTTAATAGTAAGTTCTTTTATACACAGCAGTACCAGCTTCCTGGAGTTTCTGGAAGTCAGAAGTCAGAGGTTGGAAGTCAGATATTGGATACGGGTAGAAACGAGATTACAGGTTACTGATATTTGTAGGGGCAGACGACCCTGTCTGCCCGAAACATGATATTAAGTATTTGTTACGAGGCAAGATTATGGACTTCAACTTGCTGGTATAGTATAATGTTCAAAAGTTGATATGTGGATTTCAGTTGCAGTATAAGAAAACTGTAAAGCACTATACAGCTGTGAAGGAGCATACAATGGAAAAAGCGAAAAACCTGCAGAATCAAAATAGCAGCAGAAAACAGCAGGTAAAAAGCAGACGCAAAAAAAATGAGCAAGCTAGAATTAATGAAATACTGCGAATACTGAAAGAAAACTATACTTCTGCAGGGACAGAACTGGATCATACCAATCCCTTTGAATTGCTGATAGCTACTATTTTGGCAGCTCAATGCACCGACAGGCAGGTGAACAAGGTCACACCGGGGCTGTTTGCCAAGTACCCGGGTCCCGAGGAAATGGTCAGCCTGACTGAAGAGGAGTTAGCTGTCATTATTTATAGCTGCGGCTTTTACAAGACCAAAAGTCGTAACATCCTTCAAACATGTAGAATTTTATTGGCGGAATATGGGGGACAGGTTCCAGATAATATGGAATCTCTGACCAAATTACCGGGTGTAGGCAGGAAAACTGCCAATGTGGTTATGAGCAATGCTTTCGGTAAAGATGCTATTGCAGTTGATACCCATGTATTTCGTGTCTCCAATCGTCTGGGGCTGGCTTATGCCAAGGATGTATTAAACACTGAAAAGCAATTAATGGGGAACATACCAAAAAAGGACTGGTCGGATGCTCATCATTGGCTGATTCATCATGGCCGCAGGGTCTGCAAGGCAAGAAAGCCTGATTGTGATAATTGTTTCCTAAACCATGTATGCATCTATTTCAATGATGGACAAGTTTCTACACAAGTCAAACAAAAATAAGAGAGGAGAAGGTCTTTGAAAACATATGGATTGGTAGGCACCAGCGGTACAGGGAAAAGCTATCGGGCGATCAGCCTGGCCAATGAAAAGGACATATCCTGCATTATCGATGATGGATTGTTTATCAAAGGTGCCGGAATCATTGCAGGTACCTCAGCCAAACGGGAATCCACCAAGCTTTCTGCCGTTCGCAGAGCAATATTCATGGATCCTGATCACGCTGCCAAAGTGAGGGAGGCCATACGAGAAGAAGACCCTCCTGCTATTTTAATTTTGGCAACTTCTGTTTCCATGATAGAAAGAATCACACAAAATCTTCATTTACCTGCTGTGGAAGAGATCATTCCAATTGAGGATGTAGCCAGTGAAAGCGAAATCAGCTGGGCTCGGAAACAGCGTGTTGAACAGGGAAAGCATATCATACCCGTCCCAACTTTTCAGGTCAGAAAAGATTTTTCCGGTTTTTTCATAGACCCGCTTCGAATCTTTCGCATAGGAAAAGGCAAGAAGATAGAAGCTTTGGAGAAAACAGTGGTACGCCCCACCTATAGTTATTTCGGCAGGTTTTTTATAGCAGATTACGTCATCGAAGCCATGACCGGCCATACTGCAAAGAATACAGCTGGAGTTCACAGAATACAAAAATGTGCTGTTCAAAGTCAGGATGAAGGTATCTCCATAGAGTTGGATATCGAAGTGGTCTATGGACTCCCAATTCATTTGATTATGAAGGAAATACAGGAAAATGTAATGATTGAGGTTGGATATGCCACAGATCTGAATATCCTGGCGGTTGATGTTACTGCAAGAAAAGTAATTGTATTGAAGGAAAGGGAGAAATTAACACGAATCAATTTAAAGTAAATAATTTGTTGAATCCAGAAATCTGTCTCCTCTGCTTCAGTTTCAAGATGGTTCGCCGGTAAATTCAGCAGATGATTGGAATCAAAGGCGGGATATATTGGCAGAGCTTACAGATACCAATGAAAAGGCATGGGGAACGAAAAGCTGAAGATCCTGGCAAGCTGATGATGTGGGCATGGCTTTCACCTTAGAACAGGATCACATTTTCACAGCCGATATGACTGGCTTCGATATATAGAATTTATGAGAAAACACAGACGTTAGGTAAACTCATTGTAATAGCAAAGGGGTGCAGGGTTGGAGGCTGTTTTATACGGGAAAGCTGTTCATGTACATGGGGTAACGGACTTTTTTTCGGATCATGTTTTTGATTGCGGACAGGCTTTCCGATGGAAGCAAGGGGAAAAAGGATATACAGCTGTAGTAGACAGCAAGGTTATCCGCGCAAGCTATGATACAGAAAAACAGATATTAGTGCTTGAAAACTGCAGCCTGGATGATTACCATGGTTTCTGGAGGAATTATTTTGATTTTAACAGAGATTATGGTCAAGTAAAAAAGGACTTGTCATCAGATCCGGTTATGAAAGAAGCAGTCGCATATGGATGGGGTATGCGGGTTCTCAATCAGGATCCCTGGGAGACACTGATATCATTTATTATATCAGCTAATAATAATATCACAAGAATCAAGGGTATTATTGATAAACTATCCGCACGGTTTGGCAAAGAGATTGTATGGGAGGGAAAGTCATACTTTAGCTTTCCGACACCCGAATCCCTGGCAGCTGCTGATGATTCTGCTCTAAAGGAATGCGGCTGCGGTTACCGTGGAAGATATATTAAAAACACAGCGGATATGGTGGCTCGCGGTTTGGTTTCGCCTTATGAGATAAGGGAACTGCCATATGAGGAAGCTCATAAAGAGGTACAAAAATTCACTGGTGTAGGTGACAAGGTAGCAGACTGTATACTGCTGTATTCCATGGGGAAAGCTGAAGCGTTTCCGGTGGATGTGTGGGTCAAAAGAGTAATGGAATATTTCTACATTGGACATCCAGTGCCCATAAAGGAAATAAAGTCCATTGCAGCAAAGCAGTTTGGTCGATATGCCGGATTGGCTCAGCAATATCTGTTTTATTATGCAAGAGAGAAGAAAATCGGGAAATAAGGAGTAGTTAATTTGTGGGGTACCATTGTCAACACAGCAGCCATACTTATTGGCAGTTTACTGGGTGTTTTGATTTATAAAGGGATAAGCAGAAAGGTTTTATTAACCGGTGTGGCTGTTTTAGCTCTTTTAAGCGCTGCAATAACTGTAATCGGCAGGTTTACCAATTCCATTCATCCATTTACAGCTCTTACAGCCGGAGCATCTGCATGCTTGTTGTGGTTGATTATTGGTATACTGCTCCGAAACGGATTATCTGAAGCATACAGTAATATTATAATGCAGGGCATTGGTCTGGCTGTTGTAGTAATCGGGATTATCAGTTCTCTGGAAACCAGAAATATGGTTCTGGTAATTATCAGTTTAGTGCTTGGTGGCCTTATCGGACAGGCTCTGGGTATTGAAAAAAGGCTGGATGCCCTGGGGATGATTGCTCAAAATAAATTAAAGGGCGGGGAACACAGTACTGTGTCTCAAGGCTTTGTCAGCGCCAGTTTGATATTCTGTGTAGGAGCTATGGCTATTGTAGGCTCACTGGAAGCAGGTCTTATGGGAAATTATTTGACACTTTATGCAAAGTCCATGCTGGATGGAATTACCTCCATTGTATTAGCTTCTACCTTTGGTGTAGGAGTATTGTTTTCAGCACTTTCCGTGTTTGTATATCAAGGCGCCATAACATTGGCCGCAGGCTTCCTATCCCCATATTTATCGGATGTAGTCGTTGTAGAGATGACTGCTATTGGCGGCATTTTGATTATTGGAATCGGATTGTCCATGCTGAATATACGCAAATTTAATATTGGTAATCTTCTTCCTGCTATTTTTATTCCACCTGTCTATTTTCCCCTTGCCGGCTTAATTCGGCAATTATTGGAATCACTGCCTTGACACTGTTTCTTAGTTTTGTTAAACTTATTTTTAATATTTATTTACTTGAATACTCATGCAGAAAACATTACTGATCAGCTTTTAAATCAACTGAAGAACCTGCAAAAGGACTCATTACCAACAAAATAAGGAAAGGGTGTGTTTGTGATTAAAGATCGGATTCAAAAAGAAGGTTTAACCTTTGATGATGTATTGTTAATTCCACAACAGTCGGACGTATTACCCAAAGATGTAAATCTCAGCACATGGTTGACCAGAAAAATCAAGCTCAATATACCATTGATGAGCGCAGCTATGGATACAGTAACGGAGGCGAAATCTGCCATCGCTATCGCGCGGGAAGGTGGTATCGGCATCATTCATAAAAATATGACGATAGAGGAACATGCAGATCAGGTTGATAAGGTAAAACGATCCGAGCATGGTGTTATTGTAGATCCCTTCTATCTGTCTGCAGAGCATTTATTGTCAGATGCCATGGAACTGATGAAGAAATATCGGATTTCAGGTGTTCCAATTACAGATCATGGTAAGTTGATTGGTATAATAACTAATCGGGATATCCGATTTGAGACTGATTTTACTCAAAAGATCCGCAATGTTATGACCTCTGAAAATTTGGTTACCGGTCCGGAAGGCACTACTCTGGCAGAAGCTCAGGAAATTCTTCGGCAGCACAAAATCGAGAAGCTGCCCATTGTGGATAAGAATGGGATGTTAAAAGGTTTAATAACTATCAAGGACATTGAAAAGGCTATTCAATACCCCAATTCTGCAAAAGATGACGGTGGTCGTTTACTTGCAGGTGCGGCTGTAGGTATTGCCAAGGACACCATAGACAGGGTAGCTGCTTTGGTTCAAGCTAAGGTAGATGTCATAGCTGTGGATACCGCTCATGGTCATTCGAAAAATGTTATTGAATTGGTTAAGACAATCAAGAGTCACTATCCTGATTTACAGCTTATAGCCGGAAATGTAGCTACTGCAGAAGCTACCCGTGACTTAATAAAGGCAGGAGCTGATTGTGTCAAGGTGGGCATTGGTCCAGGGTCAATATGTACTACTCGTGTAGTAGCAGGAATAGGTGTTCCTCAAATTACTGCCATATTTGATTGTGCAAAGGAAGCTGATAGATATGGAGTTCCCATCATAGCAGATGGGGGAATAAAATACTCAGGAGATATTACCAAGGCCATTGCAGCAGGTGCCAGCGCAGTTATGATTGGAAGTTTGTTGGCAGGAACTGAGGAAAGCCCTGGAGAAAGCGAAATATATCAGGGCCGCAGGTTCAAGGTTTATAGAGGAATGGGGTCTATGAGCGCTATGGCTGCAGGCAGTAAGGATCGTTACTTCCAGGAAGATGTTCTAAAGCCGGTTCCCGAAGGTGTAGAAGGTCGGGTACCTTTTAAAGGCGCTCTTGCAGATACTGTATATCAGTTAATTGGAGGCTTGCGTTCAGGTATGGGCTATTGTGGAACTCCTACTATACAAGATTTGAGGACCAAGACTCAATTCATGAGAATAACAGGGGCAGGCTTAAAAGAGAATCATCCTCATGACATTTACATCACCAAGGAAGCTCCAAATTACAGTGTGGGAGTGTAGGGGGAATGGATTGATGACAAAAGAAATTGTCATTATATTGGACTTTGGGGGGCAAGACACTCATCATATTGCAAGAAAGGTCAGAGGCTTGAAGGTGTATTGTGAAATCCTTCCATGTCATGCATCTGTAAAACGGATTCAAAAGAAAAATCCCATAGGGATTATATTCGCTCGAGGTGCAGCCAGTGAGACCAAGGACGTATCTGAAGGCAGTGCTGAGGGATTTGAATGGGAAGTTCCCGTATTGGAGCTGGATGAGGCTCATCTGGACGAACAAATATTAAAGAACTTTTTATATGACATTTGCGGCTGTACCGGTAATTGGACCATGGCAAATTTTGCTCAGGAATCAATTATTGCACTGAAGGAGCAAATGAAAGGCAAGAAAGTCCTATGTGCTCTGTCCGGCGGTGTTGACAGTTCTGTAGCTGCTGTTATGGTGCATAAGGCGGTTGGCAGCAATCTTACCTGTATATTTGTTGACCATGGTTTGCTTCGCAAAGACGAAGGTGACCAGGTAGAGGAGACATTTAAAGAGCAGTTTCAAATGAATATAATACGGGTAAATGCCCAAGAACGATTCCTGACTCGATTAAAAGCTGTGACCGATCCCGAAACAAAAAGGAAGATTATCGGGGAGGAATTTATCCGGGTATTTGAAGAGGAAGCAAAGAAGATTGGTGCAGTTGACTACCTGGTTCAAGGCACCATCTATCCTGATGTAGTAGAAAGCGGGGTTGGAGCTGCGCTGGTAAAAAGCCATCATAATGTAGGTGGTTTGCCGGAGCATGTTGACTTCAAGGAAATTGTGGAGCCTTTGAGAGATTTGTTTAAAGATGAAGTCCGTGAATTGGGAGAAGAACTTGGTATTCCAAAACAACTGGTCTGGCGGCAGCCATTTCCCGGACCAGGGCTTGCTATCCGAGTCATTGGTGACATCACTGAAGAAAAGCTCCATATTCTAAGGGAAGCAGATGCTGTTTTCCATGATGAAATCGCCAAAGCTGGCTTGGATCAGGAAATATGGCAGTACTTTGCGGTATTAACCGGAATGCGCAGTGTTGGGGTTAAAGCAGACGAAAGAACCTATGATTACACAATTGCCCTTCGTGCAGTAACCAGTATTGATGCCATGACAGCAGACTGGGCGAGAATCCCTCACGATGTTATGAATAAAATTTCCAGTCGTATAGTAAATGAAGTAGAGCATGTAAATCGAGTGGTTTACGATATTACCAGCAAGCCACCTTCTACAATAGAGTGGGAGTAAATTTCTTATCTAGTTTATAATCTCAGCGCATGGTAACAGTACAATATTATCCATCTCATATCACATTAATGATAAATATATATTTACTCGATAGAGGGAGGCTGAGGTATTTGAAGAGTAGGAAGACTAATTTCAAAGTTATGTTATATGTAGTCGGAGTGCTTTTTCTATGGTTCCTAATACACATAGTAATTATATCTATAGATGGGCTTAATGATAATATTGGTATTTCTGATGCGGCTGTAGTATTAGGCAACAAAGTAGAATTAGACGGAAAACCTTCCAAGCGGCTACAAGGCAGACTGGAAAGAGCGTTAGAGCTTTATAATAAAGAGCATTTTAAATATATTATAGTTAGTGGAGGAACAGGCAAAGAAGGATTTGATGAAGCAGTTGTAATGAAGAACTACCTAGTAGAGAATGGAGTACCGGATGAAGCTGTTTTATTAGATCAAGAAGGTTACAACTCATTTATGACAGCACAAAACACGAAAACTATTATGAGTGAAATGGATTTAAATTCGATTACGATAATTTCTCAATATTATCATATAACAAGGACAAAATTGACATTTAGAAAAGCAGGTTTTGATAAGGTCTATACAGCTCATGCAAAGTATTTTGAGCTGCGGGATATGTATTCTCTCTTTAGGGAGTTTTTCGCATACTATAAGTATCTGTTAATGTAAAATATAATCCAGTAGATAAAAACTGAAGCCTATGTGATTTTTG
>ENA-UOOM01001709-UOOM01001709.1-fermentation-metagenome-genome-assembly--contig:-NODE-1709-length-20186-cov-5.501416_pt1 | contig 20186 bp, 15 predicted proteins | sample MGYA00245781_ERZ724031 | MGnify/ENA primary metagenome ERZ724031 (study PRJEB28704, sample SAMN03018317) | fermentation metagenome | biome: anthropogenic terrestrial biome; feature: soil; material... | reverse complement strand
CGGCGTATGAAAAGGCGCATTGTTACAGTATAGTATAAATATATAGACCGGTCTAATTAACAGGAGGATACTAAAAATGCAAACCGCTTCAAAACCCGCCCATTTAAAAGCCGTTATGGCCCTATTATTATTCGGCGGCTTTCTTTCACTGTTTAACGAAACCATACTTAACGTGGCACTTTCCACCCTTATGGAGGAAATGCGGGTCTCGGCCACCACTGTACAGTGGCTGTCTACCGGTTATGTGCTGATAGTGGCCATCATGGTACCCACGTCCGCATTTCTGCTGCATACCTTTACCACAAAGCAGATTTATACAGGAGCCATGGGATTTTTTTTGGCTGGCACCGTTATTGCGTCTCTTTCGGGCAGTTTTCCTGTCCTTTTGTCTGGGCGCATGGTACAGGCCGTGGGGACAGGACTTTTGGCCCCGATTATGATTAATACGGCGCTGGCAATCTATCCCCGTGAAAAACAAGGGGTTGTCATGGGCATCTGCACCTGCGTAATTCTTGTCGGGCCGTCGGCAGGGCCGATCGTGTCAGGGCTGGTGCTGCAGTTTTTCAGCTGGCGCGCACTGTTCATCATACTGATTCCGCTGGCAGCGATCTGCGTAATAGGCGGCCTGCTTGTCATGGGCAGCACCATTGAAATCACGAAGCCCAAGATAGACGCGCGTTCCATCTTTCTCTCATCCTCCGGATTCGCGCTTATTGTATATGGCATGAGTACCGTTGGCTCAGGCGTCGGCGCGCTTGTGTCCGTCCTAATTTTCGCGGCGGGGATTGCAGCTTTGGGCTGGTTTGCCGTACGCCAGTTAAAGCTTCCGCAGCCAATGCTGGATATGGGGGCATTTAAAAAGCCGTATTTCACTTTGGGAGCTATTCTCGTCATAGTTATGCAGATGGTGCAGTTTTCATTAAATATCCTGCTTCCAATGCTGTTTGAAAGCGGACGAGGAATGTCCTCGCTGACGTCGGCGCTTACTTTGCTGCCGGCTGTATTGGTATGCAGCGTTATGACGGTGGTTTCCGGCAAACTGTACGACCGCATCGGCGGTAAGGTACTGATTCCAACAGGACTTATTATTATGTGTGTTTCACTTATCGCGATGTCACGGGTTCAGCCGTCCACGCCTGTTGCTGTGATTGCGTGTGTTAATACGCTGATCTATTTTGGCATTTCACTGGCGTGGTCACCGGACCAGTCCAACGCGCTGCGGCAGCTCCCCGCTGAGCTGCAGGCAGACGGCGTAGCTATTGTAAACACATTTATCCAGCTGGGTTCAGCGCTTGGGACGCCTCTTTTTGTCGGCCTTATGTCCGGCGCTGCCTGTCGTCAGCCGCGGCAGCGGATTCTTCCGTACAGATAAATGCGCTGTATGCCGGATTCAGCAGTTCCGTTACCGTTGCTGCGGCCATCATTGCAGCGGCGTTTATTTTTTCTCTTACGCTGATAAAAGACAAGGAATAATAAACTATGTAATAGACTAAAGAATTCCAAATCGTTTTTTGCCCATTGCATACCCGGTTAATAATTCATCTTATTTATGTATTATTAACGTAAATTGCAAAAAATCTTTAAAGTCGGTTAACAGTGCGTACATATTATTTCGTTATTATTATAACAGTTCAAACGGAAATAACAAAATTTAAAAAACTGCCGGGCTGAGGTGTGGACGGAATACCGGACCACGGGCCGGCAGACAAACAGCAAGTGCCCCAAACGGGGTTTTATATATTACCTTTCATAATTCTCCTTCCTTTTTAAAAATACCGCCTTAGCCGGCGGTATTTTTTTGCCCAATGTCAAATAATTGGGGTAACCTGATCCGCAAAATTCTAACCTGCGGGATGTACAGCCTTTAATGTTACGGCCTATACATCCCGTTTTTTGGTGGGGCGGCCTTTTAAAAAATGCCGCCTGCGGATGCTTTATGTAAAATACGAATAAAGTGAAGAAATTCAATGTAAGTGTGAAGAATTTTATATGGATTTTACACAAAAGAAATATTATAATTGACCAATAAAGAGTTGGTTTTTAAATAATTTTGTTCAAAATAACAAGATATTTATGCTGACACTTTAAATTATTTTATTGGAGGAAGAGAATATGAAGAAATTTGTAGCCGCCGCGTTATCTGCACTGATGTTAGGCTGCACGATGTTCGGCTGTTCAAATTCGTCGTCGGAAGCAAGCTCCGCGGCCGCGGGGTCTGCGGATGGGCAGAGCGCTGAAAGCGAAGCGCAGGCATCGGACGTTTCCATCGGCGTTTGCATTTACAAATTTGACGATACGTTCATGACGAGCGTAAGAAACCAAATGCAGGAGGAAGCCGACAAAGAGGGCGTCAAGCTTGAAGTCGTGGACTCGCAGAACAAGCAGGCGACGCAGAACGAACAGGTAGATACATTTATAACAAAAGGCGTTTCCGCGCTTGTAGTCAACCCGGTTGACCGCACGGCCGCCGAATCCATGATGAGCAAGGCACAGGCTAAAAATATACCGATAGTCTTCATCAACCGTGAACCTGAAGAAGACGTTATGAAGAGTTATGACAAAACATGGTACGTAGGCGCAAAAGCCGAACAGTCCGGCACGATAGAAGGCCAGCTTATTATAGACTATTTCAAAAACAATAAGTCCGCCGACAGGAACGGCGACGGCACTATCCAGTATGTTATGATACAGGGCGAGCCTGGGCATCAGGACGCTACACTTCGCACTAAGTACTCCATTGAAGCCATTGAAGAAGCCGGCATGAAAACCGAAAAACTCGCTGCCGACACGGCTTACTGGGACAAAGCAAAAGCAACTGACCTTATGAACAACATAATTACCGCGCAGGGCATAGATAAAATCGAGGCCGTCCTTGCAAACAACGACGACATGGCTTTGGGCGCTATAGAGGCACTTAAGGCGCACGGTTACAACAAGGACGACAAGACGAAGTTTATCCCTGTCGTCGGCGTTGACGCCACTTCACCGGGACTTGCGGCTATAAAAGAAGGCACTATGTTCGGCACGGCCTACAACAACGGCGTTGACCAGGGCATAGCAGCGACAAAGATAGCGACTGCCGCCGCACAGGGCAAGAGCATAACCAAAGATACCATAGGCTATGACGTTACCGACGAAAAGTACGTATGGATACCGTATGAAAAAGTTACACAGGACAATTACGCTGACTATATGAAATAAATAAATCTGTGATTTTGCGCGGGAAGAGAGAAAGCTTACTTTCCTGTTCCCGCCGCAATATCTTTTGCAGAGCAAGGAATGATTATATTGAACGAATATATATTGGAAATGAACCATATTTCAAAATCATTTCCTGGCGTAAAAGCGCTGGACGATGTAAGTTTAAAAGTCCGCCCTGGAAGCGTCCATGCTCTTGTCGGTGAAAACGGGGCGGGAAAATCAACGCTGATGAAATGCCTTTTCGGCATTTACATAAAGGACTCCGGAGAAATACTGATAAACGGTAAAAACGAAGAAATTACGTCAACAAAGCAGGCTCTTGACTTGGGGATATCAATGATCCCGCAGGAACTGCATCCTATAAAGTTCAGGCCGGTAATGGAAAATATCTGGCTCGGCCGCTTCCCCAAAAAGGGAATCGTAGTTGACAAAAGGACGATGATCCAAAAGACAAAGGAACTGTTCAGGCAGGTAGACCTGGACATTGACCCGGAAGCTTTGGCGGATACGCTCTCACCTTCGAACCTACAGCTTATGGAAATTGCCAAAGCCGTAAGCTATAACTCTAAAATAGTTATCATGGATGAACCGACGTCTTCCCTCACTGAAAATGAAACCGCCCATCTGTTTAAGGTAATAGAGTCGTTAAAGGCAAAAGGCTGCGCGATAATTTACATATCACATAAAATGGAAGAAATACTCAAGATTTGCGATGAAGTTACAATCATGCGCGACGGCAAGTACCTTGGCACGTGGCCGGCGTCTGATATGACGACTGATGAGATTATCAGCATGATGGTCGGCCGTGAGCTTACGAACAGGTTCCCGCAGAAGACATATGTCCCTGGAACTGAAACCGTGCTTAAGGTGAACGACCTGTGTTCGGTGGTGCCTAACTCTTTCCAGCATGTGAGTTTTGAACTGCACAAAGGCGAGATACTCGGCATAGGCGGGCTCGTGGGCGCACAGCGGACGGAACTCGTGGAGTCCATATTCGGGCTGCGCGGAATAATGTCGGGCGACATCATAAAAGACGGTAAAAAAATCCAGATAAACTCCGTCAGCGACGCAAAGAAAAACGGTTTTGCCTTGGTTACTGAGGAAAGAAGGACGTCGGGCATTTTCGGACATCTTTCCGTACTCGACAACACAAGCATTGCCGCACAGCGGAAATTTGCCTCACATGGTGTTTTAAACGAGGGAAAACGCAAAAAGGCCGCGATAGCCGAAAACAAAAAGTTAAACGTTAAAACGCCTTCAATGACAAAAGCCATAGAGGACCTTTCGGGCGGAAACCAGCAGAAAGTCCTCATAGCAAGGTGGCTTTTAATGGACCCGGACATATTGATTTTGGATGAACCCACGCGCGGCATAGACGTAGGCGCAAAATACGAAATTTATACGATTATGCTTAGCCTGATCGAAAACGGGAAATCAGTCATAATGATTTCTTCCGAAATGCCGGAGCTTCTCGGCATGGCCGACCGAATCATGGTTATGTGCGAGGGCAGGGTCACAGGCACGCTTGACCGAAAAGACGCGGACCAGGTTTCAATAATGAAACTTGCAACGGCGTCAAAACAAAACTAATCGACGGAAGGGAAATACTATGGAGCAGACACAAAAAACCATACCAAGGAAGAGATACAGCGCTATATTTCTTATATCCGGGGCATGCTTTTTAATTATCGGACTAATGCTCGGGCTGTTGTTACACCCGAAAAATATATATGACCTGCCATGGTATCTGTGCATGGTGGGCATCTGCATTGCCGTTTACGGTATTTACCAAAGGCATAACACCGAACGGCTTGGCGATGATGTGAGCTTTTCACATCAAAAGGCGAAGGACTTTTTCCTTAAGTACGCGCTCGTTTTCGCACTCCTCGTGATGATTATAGTCATAGCGGTAATCGAGCCGCGCTTTTTGCAGTTGGATGTTTTACTCGATATCCTTTCACAGTCGTCAATAAGGATGATAATCGCCCTCGGCATTTGTTCCACTATACTTATAGCCGGCACCGACTTGTCGGCAGGGCGCATGGTAGGCCTCGCCGCAGTAATAAGCGGCTCAATGCTTCAGGACCCCACTTACGCAAACCGGTTTTTCCCCAATATGCCTGAACTGCCGGTATTTATACCGATAATCATAGCGGTTTTGGCGTGCGGGCTTTTCGGCGCTCTGAACGGCTTTTTGGTGGCAAAGTACAACATGCATCCGTTCATAGCTACACTTGCAACGCAGGTTATCATATACGGCGTGTGTTCGCTGTACTTTGACCTGCCTCCGAACAACTCACAGCCTCTCGGCGGCATAAGGAAAGATTTCCAGACGATGGCACAGTTTAAAATAGGCAACAAGGTCTCCATACTGGTGCCCATTGCAGTCATTGTGACCTTGATTATATGGTTTGTGCTTAACAAGACGGTCTTCGGCAAAAACATATACGCCATAGGCGGCAATATGGAAGCCGCAAGGGTTTCTGGCGTAAACGTTTTCAAAACACTGATGGGTATCTTTATACTTGCCGGCCTGCTGTACGGCTTCGGCGGTGTGCTTGAGGCCGCAAGGACGGCGGGCGCAACGAACAACTACGGCAACGGGTACGAGCTTGACGCCATCGCGGCGTGCTGCGTAGGCGGCGTATCGCTTGCCGGCGGCATAGGCAAGGTAAGCGGCATCATAGTAGGCGTGCTCATTTTTACGGTTATCCAGTACGGCCTGCAGTTCATAGGCGTAAGCCCGATGTGGCAGCAGGTTATAAAGGGCGTCATCATAGCCGTTGCGGTTGCGATTGACCTCTCAAAGTATAAAAAAGTTTTGTGGCATTGATTTCTCCCTTTATTTTCAGTCCACGGCATTTTATGCCATGGACTGAAAACTATTTGTATAAAAAGAAATTATTTAAAATCTAAATATAATATAATTAATGGTATATAAAAATTATAAAACAGATAAATCATACGGCCTGCCGCACGGCGGATACAGACGGCAGTATATAACATAACGGACAATACAAATATCAAAGGAATGATTCTGATTGTATCGAATTTTAATAGCCGACGACGAGAAAGGAATCTGTGAAGGCATCGTTAAAAAAATCGATTGGAACGCAATAGGCTACACGGTTGCGGGTTTTGCTTACAACGGCGTGGACGCTTTGGAAAAAGCCGAAAAGCTGCACCCGGACGTCATTATGACCGATATAAAAATGCCTTTTCTCAGCGGGCTGGAACTTTGCAGGAAGCTGCACGCCGTAATGCCGGCCATAAAATTCATTATTTTTTCCGGCTTCGACGACTTCAGGTTTGCACAGGAAGCCATAAAGCTTAATGTCGCCGAGTATATACTCAAGCCCGTTAACGCCCAGGAACTGACGGCCACACTTAAAAAATTAAAAGAACAGCTCGACACCGAAACAAGCCAGAAGTGCAATATAGAGCTGCTGCGTAAAACGTACGAGCAGTCTTTCCCCATAATGCGCCAGCAGTTTTTCGTGGGTCTTATAGAGGGCCATATACCGAAAGAGCAGCTTTACGCGCAGGCGCAGGCGTTCCACCTCGACACAGGCGCGGGAGGCTGGGCGGTGGCGCTGGTACGCGCTGACTCCATTGTAAGCGAGGGCAGCAGCTTCAAAGGTAAAGAGGAGCTCATACCTATCTCGGTAAAGGAAATAGCCGACGGGATTTTCCAAAGCATACCTGGGGAAAGTTATGTTAATTTTGTTTATTTCGACTGTGTTATAATTATTGTTTCGTTCAGCGACGGCATGAAAATAATGCACCTCTGCAACGGGGTGAATGAAACCTGCAAGGAAGTAAACAGGGTGCTCGGCCTTAAGGCTATGGCGGGCATAAGCACGGTGAAAACCGACCTGTACCAGCTGCGCGACTCTTACCAGGAGGCCGTGAGCGCTTTGGAGTACAGCGGCATAATGGGCGGCAGCAAGGCCATCTACATACAGGATGTCGAGCCGCGCACGCCGGCTAAGTCGGAACTTGAAAGCGAAGACGAAAAATCAATAGTAAACCTCATTAAGATGGGAAATGAGGAGAAACTCAAAGAAGAAATAAACAGGGTTTTTTCACACCAAAAGGAGTCATTGCCGACTATAAACCAATATAAGGTGTTCCTGATGAAAATCGTAACGTCCGTCATTAAAGTCCTCGGTACATATGACATTGACGACGATGAAATCTTTTCAGACAACTTTCCGGCAACTATGTCAAAGTTCCATACACCCGACGAAATGAAAAACTGGTGCATGAAAGTCTGCCTTAAAATCAATTCGGAAATTAAATCAAAGCGCGTGAGCAACACTAAGCAGCTTGCCCAAAACGCCAAGGTATATATAGAACAGAATTACGGCAACCCTAAGCTGTCGGTGGACGACCTGTGCATGTACCTGCATGTAAGCCCGACTTATTTTTCAACTGTGTTTAAACGCGAAACGGGGAAAAACTTCGTGTCTTACCTTACGGACGTAAGGCTGCAGCACGCGGTGGACCTTCTAAACACAACGGAGGATAAGACATATATCATAGCGCAGAAGGTAGGTTACTTCGAGCCTAATTATTTCAGCTATGTTTTCAAAAAGAAATATGGCATATCGCCGTCAAAGTACAGGAATGCTTGATTGAATGAAAATGCTTAAACGTTTTTTCCACAGGAAAAGCATACAGTTTACAATATCGATTTCTTTTACCATCGTAATGGTGCTCGGCATATTGCTTACGTCAGTATTTTTTGCGAGGCAGTATGTAAGTTCCATGACTAAAAGTATTTCGGAAAACAACAAGCGCATCGTAGACCAAATCGACATGAACCTCAACTCGTACCTGCGCAGCATGATGCGCATTTCAGACTCCATGTATTACCGCGTCATTAAAAATTCCGATATGGAAAGCGACAACATAAGGAGCCAAATGGAATTTTTATATGAAACAAATATGGACCAGCTCGTCAGCATAGCCGTCTTTTCGGACGACGGCGAGGTCATTGCGGCCGAACCGTTCTCAAAGCTGAAACCGTCTGTAAACGTAAAAGGCCAGGAGTGGTACAAAAGCGCGAAAAGGCGCATCGAAAACCTGCACTTTTCAACGCCGCACGTCGAGGACCTTTTTGCCACATCAGACGACAGCTACCAGTGGGTGGTTTCGCTGAGCAGATATGTTGAGCTTACTTCATCCGGTTCGGTTAAGCACGGCGTGCTTTTGGTTGATATGAATTTCAGCGGCATTGAGCAGATATGCAAAAACAGTTTTTTCACGACTTCGGGCTTCGTTTACATTACGGATGAAAGCGGCAACATAATATACCACCCTAAGCAAAGGCTTATTTACTCAGGCCTTTACCATGAAAACAACCTTGTGGACGCAAAGCGCCTCGACGGCACTTACACCGAAAAGTTTGAGAAGCAGCAAAGGCTCGTTACCATAAAGACGGTAGGCTACACCGGCTGGAAGATAATAGCCGTCGACCCGTTCCAGGACATAGACTATATGTCCGCGCGCTTTCAAACGTACACCGTTATTATTGCCGTGTTTATCATCATACTGCTTGTATTCATAAATATACTCCTCTCGTCAAGGATAGCTAAGCCGATAGAGCAGCTTGAAAAGTATGTAAAGGAAATAGAAAACGGCGACTTCTGCCGCGAGGTAGAGGTAAGCGGTTCGTATGAGATAGAGCATCTCGGCAAGGCGATTAATTCCATGGTGAAGCAGACGAGAAAACTCATGGACGACATTATCGCCGAGCAGGAGGCTAAACGCCGCAGCGAGCTTGATGCGCTGCAGGCGCAGATAAACCCGCATTTCCTTTACAATACGCTCGACTCGATAGTATGGATGACGGAAAATGAGCGCTACAAGGATGCAGTCTGCATGGTTACGTCGCTTGCGAGGCTTTTCAGGATAAGCCTTAGCAGGGGGAAGAATATAATACCAGTAGGCGACGAGCTTGAGCATGTGAAAAATTACCTGATTATACAGAGCTTCCGTTACTCGGATAAAATAAAGTACTCTATTGAAGCTGAGCCCCAAGTGCTTAACTGCGCGACCATAAAGCTTATAGTCCAGCCGCTTGTGGAAAATTCAATTTACCACGGGATTGAATATATGGACAACGGCGAGATAGACATCAAAGCGTACCGCAGGGGGGATGATTTGTACATAGACGTCATAGACAACGGCCCAGGCATGCCGCAGGAACAGGTGGACGCGCTGCTTTCAGGGGAAAAAGACACTTCCAACCGCGACAGAGGTTCCGGCATAGGCATACAGAATATCCAGGAAAGGATAAAGCTGTACTTCGGCGCTGAGTACGGCCTCGTCATTTACAGCGAACCTGACGTCGGGACTACGGCGAGGATACATCTTCCGGTAAAGCCGATAGAAGACTTCAAAGATAAGGAGTGATTATGTTGTGCGCAAAACAAAAGTAATCTTTTTCCTTATGATAGTGGTTTCGTTTTTAACCGTGCTTGTTTTTATACATAACCGTTATGACTACCTTGAAAAAAGGAACAGTGACTTTTACGAGATATCCGTCATCTGCCGCGGCAAAAACATGGAGAGTTATTCATCTGTAAAGGCCGGCATAGACCAGGCGGCGGACGACCTTAACGCCGAAGTGAATTACATAACGCTTACGAAGGACAACGATGCCGCCCAGCAGCTTTCCTTACTTAAGCAGGAGATAAGCAACGGGACGAACGCGGTGGTCATTATTCCCGCGGAAAACGTGAAAGACGGCAGCGTGCTGCGCGATGCCGCGCGAGAGGTTCCGCTCGTAGCCCTTAAGTACCCTATAGGCGACGTATCTTACGCGACGGCCATATCATGCGACGAGTACAGGCTCGGCAGTGAGCTTGCGAAAAAAATCATATCGGACAAAGGGCCGGCCGGCAGCGGCCGCTTCCAGATAATAAGGCGCAGTTCGCAGGGCGGCGGCACGCGCCTTTTGGAAGGCGTGACCGACGCGCTCAAAAACGGCGGCGCGACTGACATTACATGCTCTGCGGCGGCAGACAGTTATAAAAAGGTTTATGACGACGTAAAACAGTCAATGGGGAAAAACGAAGGCAGAATTTTTGTAGCGCTTGACGGCGATTCACTTGAAGCCGCCGGCAAGGCAAAAAAAGATCTATTAAAGTCAGGCGAAGCCTCTAACGAAAGCATATACGGCGTAGGGCGTACAGATGCGAACGTCGCAATGCTCGGCGACGGAATAATACAGGCCATCGGCGCTGAGGACGAGTACAGCATGGGATACCTCGGCATAAAGATAGCCATTGACGGCATACAGAAAAAGTATAACGAAAATGACATAACGGTTAATTTCATTGTGTCAGATAAATCAAATATGCATTATCCCAAAAACGAATACATACTTTTCCCTTTTATTAATTATTAGGTGGATGAAATGAAAAAAATCATTATTAAAGGTATCTTCGTCGTAATATTATGTTTTTCATTTTGTGCAATGGGCTCATGCGGGGCGAAAAGCGTTTCAGCGGATAAAATTAAAATAGGCGTGATGACATACAGGAAGGACGACACTTTCATAAACTCACTTTGCTCGAGCCTTAACAGCTACGCTAAGCAAAAAGAAAAGGAGATAGGCCGGCAGATACAGATAACCATAGTCGACAGTCAGTCGAACCAGGTACTGCAGGACGACCAGGTGAGCCGTTTCCTTTCGAGGGGGTACTCGGCTTTGTGCGTAAACCTTGTGGACAGGACCGCCGCCGCAACCATAGTCAACAAGGCGCAGAGGATAGGCGTGCCGCTCATATTTTTTAACCGCGAGCCTGTGGACGCCGACCTGCGCATGTGGGATAAGGCGTATTACGTCGGCGCGGACGCGGCGCGTTCAGGCACCATACAGGGTGAGATAGTCTGCGACTATTATAAGGCTAACAAAAGTGCCGTTGACAGAAACGGCGACGGAAAAATACAGTATGTTATGCTTGAAGGGGAGGAAGGCCACCAGGACGCGCTCCTCAGGACGGAATACTCCGTCGGATACCTTACAAAATCCGACGTAGGAGTGGAAAAGCTTGCTGACGGCATAGCCAACTGGCAGCGCTCGCAGGCGGCGGAAAAGATGTCGCAGTGGCTGCATACTTACGGCGAAAAAATAGAGGCCGTTTTCTGCAACAATGATGAAATGGCGCTTGGGGCCATAGATGCCATAAAAGACAGCCGCATTAAGAACAAGCCTGTAGTAGTCGGCGTTGACGGCACGCAGGCCGGCATAGAGGCAATACGCAGCGGGGATATGCTCGGCACAGCGTACAATGATGCCAAAAGGCAGGCTGAAATGATTTTTGATTTGTCGTATGCGCTTGCGTGCGGGAAAGACATACCTAAAAATACGCTGAAGGACGGGCATTATGTTTATGTACCGTACCAGACAATAACGTCGGCCAACGTAGGCCAGTACATATAGACATATTTTATAAAAACAAAAGCGCAGGGCATATCTTGACGGGCTTTTAGACGCGGGATTGTTTTCCTTTGTTTAAGGCCGGGGGTATGCCCTGTACTTTTTATACATCGCAGGTTAAAATTATTGTATCGGCGTAAGGAAAAATTTTTATTAATTTAAAACTTTTTATGGGTGCAAAAACGTCTAATAAGTGTTCTTAAGAATAGACTACAGCAAAGGGAGGGCCAGACGTGGAAAGCGACGACAGGATTTTCCGGAGAATCATCGACCAGCGGGACAGGTTTTACAGGATGGCATACAGTTACGTAAGGAATGAGCAGGACGCTATGGATGTAGTACAGGAGGTTGCCTGCAAGGCGTTCAAACATATTAAGGAGCTGAGGGACCCGGAGTATGCGGAAACATGGCTTTTCAGGGTAACGATTAACACGTCCATTGACTTTTTGCGCAAGCAAAAGCATGAGCAGGCGGGGCTGCCGGAGCATGACAACGGTGCGCCGGACAGCTACGATAAGCTGGCTGTTTTTGACACGCTGCGCCCCCTTGACGACACGAGCCGCACTATAGTGGTGCTGCATCATATGGAAGATAAAAATTTTGAGCAGATATCATGCATAATGGGAAAGAACGTCAACACGGTCAAAACAATTTATTACAGGGCTATGAAGACCTTGAAAGAGCAAATAGAAAAGGAGGCGTAAACAGAGATGGCCGATATCAAAACCGGACTTGATAAATTAAAAGAACAGTATGAGGGCATACACGCTCCGCAGGAGCTGGAAGGAAGGCTTATTGAGATGGAAAGCGTGTATAAACGCAAGGCGCGCTTTGCGGGCCTTAAAAGCTGGGGCGAAAGGGCGGCTGTGTTTGTCTGCTGTGCTGTTGCCGGCATAACGCTCATTTCAAACATAAATGCCTCTGCCGCCGAAGCCATGCAAAAGATTCCTATAATAGGCGCGGTTTCAAAAGTAGTGACGTTCCGCAGCTACAAGTCGGGCGACGCAGATATAAAGACGCCGCACGTAACGGGCCTCGGCGATAAAAAAACTGAGCAGAAGCTAAACAAGGAATTTGACAAATACTCGGATGCCATTATCGCGCAGTATGAAGCGGATGTAAAAGATATGGGGAGCGACCCGCACGTAGCGGTATCGTCTTCTTACAAAGTGCTTGTTGACAACAGCTCTCAGCTCACTATAGTTATGAATACGGTAGTGGCAAAAGGCGACTCTATGGAAACCGACTGGTATTATAACATAGATAAAAAAACGGGGAAACTCCTTAAGCTGAGCGATGTTTTCCGCAGCGGGACGGATTACATTAAGCCTATCAACGCTTATATAAGCGGGGAAATCAACAAAAACCCTGACGATTATTTTATGGAGGACGACAAGTTTAAATCCATTGCCTCAGACCAGAATTTTTATATAAACAAAGACGGCAAACTTGTCCTTGTCTTTGATGAGGCAAGCATAGCGCCGGCTTATAAAGGCGTAATCGAATTTACTGTGCCGACAGATATAATTTCCGGTATTCTGCCCGAAGACGGGCTTGTACACTGAACGCAAAACAGCTGACATAAATTTTGTTTAAATTATAAGGGCATGGCCGCTGCCGGTAATTAATGCTTTTGCACTGAAAATCAGGCCGGCAGGCAGCGCCGTGCCGACGGAGGGGCTAAATGCGGCTAAATCCAGCGGGACATGAAGGTTAGCAGAGATATATATGGAACGCCTCAGCGGGAATACCGGCTGCCAGTATTCCCGCTGAGGCGTTTTTTCATCTCTAACGTACAGTGTCCCGCGTGGAGCCGCCTAACTGCAGGCTGACGTCCAAAACTTTACATTTAGGGACGACTTCTTCACCGGCGATAAGCTGCAATACTGTTTCGACGCATTGCTCGGCCAGTCTTTTAATTGGCTGCCTTACAGCGGTAACGGTAGGCGTAACCATCTTTGTAAGGTAAGTGCCGTCGTAGCCGATAATTTTTAAGTCCCGCGGGACGGATATCCCGTTTTGCAGAGCAATGTTAAGGCAGCATATTGCCGGTATATCCATAGTGAATATGCCGTCTACGTCAGTGTATTTGCTCATAAATTCAGCCATGATTTTATGGAAATACTTATAGGTAAATTTATTCCAGGCCGTTTCAACCGTCGTGACTTGTATTGAGTGTTTTGTAAGTTCGCGTGCAAAAGCCGTGTGCCTGTCGAAAGACCTGTTCCTGGTACGCTGTGAACCCGTGAATTGTATTACGTTTTTGCACTTGCACCTGATAAGCTCCTTTGCGGCGAGAAGCCCGCCCTTTTGGTGGTCGCTGCTGATTATCGGGATTTTTTCTCCGAAATCCCTGTCCAAAGATACGATAGGCTTGTTGTTTTTAAGGTAACTTTCGTCATCAAGCGAGTGTGACGCGGTGATGATTCCGTCGACGATATTGCGGTCCAACATTTCAAGGTATTCTTTTTCACGGTTACTGGTAGCAACCGTGTTGCAGATCATAGCTTTGTACCCTTGTGCATAAAGCGCCATTTCGACATATTTTGTAAATGCTGAAAAGAACGGGTGGTCCAAGTCAGGTATTACGACGCCTATAATTCCGGTGCGGTTGTGGTACAGGTTCCTTGCAAGTTCATTCGGAGTGTAAGACAGCTCCTCCATGGTTTCATGCACTTTGCGTTTTGTATCCTCTGAAACATAGCCTGTTTCGTTAAGCACTCTGGAAACCGTTCCAACGCCGACGCCCGCGTGCTTTGCCACATCTCTAATGCTTGCCATATTTGAGTTACCTTTCTTGTCTGAAAAATTGCGCGGCGCACATTAAACTGATTTCACGCCGCTTGGCTGGCACTTACATTTTTAAGTAAGCCAGTTGAAAAATAGCGCTTCATTTTATTTTAGCTGAAATAAAAATCCAGCGCCTTGGCAACACCGCCGCTGTCATTTGTTTCGGTAACCGCATCTGCTGAAACCTTGACGGCTTCGGGGGCGTTTCCCATTGCTATGCCTAAACCGGCATATTTAAGCATATCTATATCATTAAACTGGTCGCCGAAAGCGATAAGCTCGTCCTGCGTAACCCCGAGTTTGCCCTGAAGCAGCTTTATTGCCGCGGATTTAGAACTTTTGCCTGAAATAATCTCAAGGTAAGTGTCCTTTGATTTATATATGTTTAAAAACGGATATCCTGATTTTAATACATTTTCTAATAGATTTATCTTTTCCGGCGGACCTATGCAGAGCAATTTGTGTACTGCTTTGATTCCGGGGATAGAGCCGCTTCCGTAAGCCTTAGGTTCAATACCGACAATGCAGCTTTCTTCCATAATACAGGGATTGTTTTTATTGGCTGCGAACCAATCGCGGCCAGAGTAAAAACTGCAGCAGATATCCCTGCACTGCTCTGATATGTACGAAGTGATATTGACAAAGTCATCTTTATCAATGCCGGATTCAAACAGGGTGTTCCCTTCTTCATCAAGCACAAGAGCGCCGCTGTAGCAGATAACAGGGGCTTTTACGCCTAAAATGTGCTGTAAAGGGAAAATCCCCTGAGGCATCCTTGCTGAAACAAGAATAAAAGGGATATGGCGCTCATTTAACCTGTGAACGGATTCAACTGTCTTTTGTGAGATGTTATTATGTGAATTTAATAAAGTACCGTCTATATCGCTGAAAACAGCCCTGTATGCCAACTTAAGTCACCCTTTGCCCCAATGTAATGCCGGCCTGCGCTCTGAATACAATAATTATAAACAATATTCAGCATACTTTCAAGTAGTAAAAAATATAAGAAAATATTGAGCAAACAGCAGGTTTTATTTTTTATATATTTTGCGGATAGCGGTTGTGAAAATTGATTATAAATTTTGCACAATTAAAAGGTTTATAATTTATACAAAATATGAAAATTACATTATAACTATTGACATATGCGAAGGCAAGAGGTATTATCTATGCATGGAACGGGTTCCACAACTAAAAAGGGGACAACACATTGTACAAATTTAATACAGGCCAATACACGGCGATAGAATGCTTCGCAAAACCGACAGGCCCAAGCGGGCACTTGAAGTTAACGGATCCGCAGGGGCGCGAGTCTTTCCGCTTTACAGACCATCCGTATTACAACTGGATAAAAATTCCCTTACATAAAAATACGGATTATTACGCTGAACTTGACAACATACAGGTTAGCGTTGCTTATTTGAGCGGCGGGGAAGACTTGCTGGAACGCGGCATCTGTTATATCGAGTTTGCGGAGTGTACGAGAGTGCTTGAGGGGAAAGAGCTAAGTAAGCATTATGATTCACCCATTAGGGAGCAATATCATTTCAGCCCGATAAAAAACTGGGTAAACGACCCTAACGGTTTGTGCTGGTTCAAGGGATACTACCACTTGTTTTTCCAAGCAAATCCGCATGAGCAGAAATGGGATATAATGTACTGGGGGCATGCCGTTAGCCGCGACCTGATACACTGGACGCATATGCCGTATGTTTTGGAACCCCAGCGCGAGCTGTTTTACAAAGACGGTTCGCCGCGCACCGGCGGAGCCTTTTCCGGCTGTGCTGTTCCGCTTAAAGACCAGGTGAACTTTTATTTAACACGGCACGAGGGCGAACTGGGCAATAAGTTCACGAGGGAATACCAAACTATGGCCGTAAGCCGTGACATGGTGCGGCTTGAAAATGAGACGGTGGTTTTATCTGATAAACCGAGGGGCGTTTTACAGGACTTCAGGGACCCTAAAGTTACAAAGATCGATGGCAGCTGGTATATGGTGCTCGGATGCTGCAAAGACGGCAAGCCCTCCGTACTGCTATACAGGTCGGAAGATTTGCTGCATTGGGACTATGTCAACGACCTCGTCACAGAACGCGAAGCGGATGCGGCAACGCTCGAATGCCCTGATTTTTTTCAATTAGACGGCAAGTATATTGCAATGGCCGGACTGATGGGATATACTGATTTGCATGGAAGATTTCAGATGACCAAGTACTATGTAGGGCAGTTTGAAAATGAGAAGTTCAAGGCGGAGCAGACAGGCTGGCTGGATTTTGGCGGTAATTTTTATGCTGCGCAGTCGTTTGCGCATGATGGAAAGAGATTCCTTATAGGCTGGATATCTGACTTTTACAATGAACATATTTACAGGGAAAACGGGGCTTACGGAAGTTTCGGCTTGCCGAGAATATTAAAGGTGAAAGAAAATAAACTTTTCATGGAACCGGTTCCACAAGTTTATGGATTAATTGATAAAGTGCTTTACAGGGGATGCGCTGAAAAAGTCTCGGTTAAGGCAATAGAGGGAAATACATATTACGCAAAAATAACTTTCCGCGCGGATACCGATTTTAAGATTACTTTGGTTAAAGATGAAGAAAGGTACATAGGGTTGGAAAAGAGGGGACGCTCTACTGAGATTGTTACATATGGCGCGGAGAGAAGCAATATTCACTTTGTCGCGGATGTCACCGAAGTTAAGTTTTTGGAGATTTTTGTTGACAGAAGGTTAACCGAAGTGTTTATAAACCACGGCGAGGCGGTGGGCAGTAAGATTTTCTATACTGAAAAGCATGACGGTGAATTTGAATTTGCAGCGGAACAGGAGGATGCGCTGGAAGAAATAGAGGTTGCCCATATGGGTTCAATATGGTAAAAATATAAAGAAGAAGCGGAGGAATTAGTGCGTGGAAGAGAAAAGCATAAATACTGAAAAAAGCAGCGGCACTTTATTGCGTTACTGGAAAAGGCTGAAAGCATACAGTGTATTTTGGGCTTTATTGGCAATCATAGTGATAACTTCTATAATCGAACCTGATTTTCTGAACCCGAGCAACTTAATCAACATTGTAAGGCAGACTTCAATTAACGGCATCCTCGCCGTAGGAATGACCTTTGTCATTATAACGGGAGGCATCGACTTATCCGTAGGCGCCATTATCGGCATTACCGCCGTTGTAACAGCCATGTGCCTGCAAAACGGTGTCCCTATACCTGTCGCCGCCCTCTTGGCCGTTGCCATAGGAGCCGCTGTCGGCGCCATTAACGGTATAGGTATAACGAAAGGGCAGATTGCGCCGTTTATTATGACTTTGGGCATTATGACGTCTCTCCGCGGCCTTACTTACTATGTATCAAACGGTTCACCGCAGGACTGGAGAAACAGCGGCGTAGACTTTACGTTTTTAGGCCAGGGAACTTTACTTGACATCCCCGTGCCTGTCTACATTTTCGTTTTGGTCCTTTTGGTTTCATTTTATATTTTAAAATATACGGTGTTCGGCAGGAACGTTTATGCCATAGGCGATAACCGTGAGGCGGCCCGCCTGAGCGGAATAAAAATAACGAGGGTTGAGCTTTTGGTATATGTCCTGAGCGGGATTTTATCAGCGCTGTCGGCTTTAGTGCTGATTTCACGTTTAAGTACAGCCGAACCGACGGCCGGCACAGGCACTGAGCTGGACGCCGTCGCTATGACGGTAATAGGCGGCACGAGCATCTTAGGCGGCGCAGGCGGCGTGGGCGGCACTTTTGTAGGCGCAATATTACTTTCTGTTATAGCCAACGCGCTAAATATTTTAAATATCTCGCCTTTCATACAGCAGGTCGTAAAGGGGCTTATTATCATTGCCGCAGTGCTCATGGAGCTTAGAAACAGAAAGAAAAATTAGCGGCGGTATCGTGTAAATGCTTTCTCAATATTACATTTTTATAAAGGGATGGTTAGTATGAAAAAAACAGCAGCAAAAAGGATAGCGGCCTTAGTGTTAAGCGCTACGGTGTTTGCCGGATGCATAGGATGCTCCGGTAAAAGCGAAACAGCAAGTTCAGGCGCGGGAAAATCCTCCGGCAGCGCGTCGTCGTCTGCCGAAACAGCGGACAAGAAATATGTCATAGGCTTTTCGCAGAGGTCAATGGACAATCCGCTGCTTGTAGCAATGGTAAATGAAAACATTGAGTATGCAAAGAAAAATTACCCGAATATTGAGTTTATCACAACGGATGCTAACGGGAGCACCTCCAAACAGGTCAGCGACATGGAGGACTTGATTGCAAAGAAAGTCGACCTTATTATGATTTCCCCGCAGGAAACAGGCGCGCTGACGGACGTAACGAAAAGGGCTATGGATGCAGGCATTAAAGTCGTTGCCATCGACCGTAACGTAGATACGGAAGTCACAAGCTTTGTCGGTGCCGACAACAAGCCGATGGGCGCTGCCGCGGCTAAGGTTCTGAACGAAGAACTCAACGGCAAAGGCAGCATAATCGAAATCCAGGGCACAGCGGGCGCTTCAGCTACACTTGACCGCTCTGCCGGCTTCAATAACTATATTAAAGAAAACTGCCCTGATATGAAAGTCGTCGCGACCCAGTACTGCAATTTTAACAGGAACGACGGCATGAAGTATATGGAGGACATGCTGCAGCGTTTTAAATCCGGAGAGATAACAGCTGTTTATGCACACAACGACGAAATGGCGCTTGGCGCCTACGAGGCAATAAAAGCCGCGAACAGGCTGTCTGACGGCATCAAAATCGCTTCCCTTGACGGAACGGAAGTCGGCATTGAGGCGGTAAAGGCCGGAAAACTTGTCTGCACTGACATGTACCCCTACGGCGCTCCTGAGGGAATTGATTTTATTTAAAAGACTTTGAAAGGGACAAGTAAAGTACAGGGACACCCTTACAGAGAGTAGGAGATGCTGAAAACCTACAGGGATGTTATACTCGAATATCACCCTTGAGTCGCGGGCCGAAAGAAATAAATTTTCGTTTAAGCTGCGCCGGATTCAGCCGTTACACTGTTCATTAAGATATAAATATGGGTGGTACCGCGGCCAGTCTCTCGCCCCATGCGAGGGACTGGATTTTTATTTTTAAAAATTATGACAGGGACAAGTAAAGTGCGGAGATTACCTCAAAGGGAGCAGGAAACGGTGGGAACCTGCAGGCGGCCGCACCCGAATATCACCCTCGAATTGCGGGCCGAACGATATTTTTTGTCAAGTAAGCCTCTCCGGCTTGTACCGTTATCAGCTTATAAGTAAAAAACATGGGTGGTACCGCGGCCTTTTTCTCGCCCCATACGAGGAAAGGGCCGCTTTTTATATTCATTTAAAGTACGCCGACTGATATGTAAAGGAGAGAATAATATGAATACGGAGCTACTAACAAAAACGCCGGCTAAAGTTGTCGATGACCTGAGAGGAATTGTCGGGCGTGACTGGGCTACAGGAGATGCTGAAAAAATAGCAAGCTACCTTTATGATGCCACAGAAGACCTTTTGCGCCCCGAGGCGGATTCCGCATGCGTTGTTGTAAAACCGGCCAACCCGAACGAGATATCTGAAATCTTAAAATACGCAAACAATGTGAAACTTCCGGTAACAGTACGCGGAGGCGGTACAGGCGTAGTCGCCGGGGCCATCCCGACGCAGCCGAGTATTATTCTTTCGCTTGAACGCCTTAACAAAGTCGTCGAGCTTGACGAAAAAGACCTGATGATTACTTTGGAGGCCGGTGT
>ENA-UOOM01001706-UOOM01001706.1-fermentation-metagenome-genome-assembly--contig:-NODE-1706-length-20197-cov-8.668355_pt1 | contig 20197 bp, 20 predicted proteins | sample MGYA00245781_ERZ724031 | MGnify/ENA primary metagenome ERZ724031 (study PRJEB28704, sample SAMN03018317) | fermentation metagenome | biome: anthropogenic terrestrial biome; feature: soil; material... | reverse complement strand
CACGGAGGGATTCGAACCCCCGACCTGCAGCTTAGGAGGCTGCTGCCATATCCAGTCTAGGCCACGTGTGCATCGTTGTCGAGTATGGAAAGGGGATAGAAAAGGTTTGCTGAAGGAGTTTACTCCTTGTCCTGAGGGATCTCCTCGGGAGAGATCTCTTCGGACTCCTCGGCCTCTTCAGGAGCGGCCTCTGCGGCCGGCTCGGCCTTGACGTACTCCTCGATGAAGCGAACGTTGGATGCGGCCATGGCCTCGCGGAGGTCGGCGACCACGCGGTACTTGGCGAGGATCCACTTCTGATCGTACTTGCAGACGTCCGGAAGATCGATCGAGATGACCTTGTCCTCGACGGTGATGCCGAAGCCCTCGGAGGTCCCGTAATCCATTTCCAGGACGCCCTTGACCTTCTCCTCGTCGCCCTCCATCTTGGAGACGATGGTGAACTTGTATCTCAGTTCCTTTCCGGCAAGGGGACGGTTGAAGTCCACGCGGACGCGGCCGGGGGTGACAGCGGTGACGGTGCCGGGTCGGTTCCTGATGTTGAGCTCCATGCCCACCCGGGGCTCGATGTCCTGCTTGAGGAACTCGCGCATCGGGATCATCTCGACCAACTTGGGGTCCCTCTGTCCGGCGGCCTTCTCGGCCGGGATGACGACCTCGGTCTCCTTGCCTACCTCGGCGGACTCGAGGGCCTCGTCGAGACCTTCGAATATCCTTCCGCCGCCGATCAGGACAGGCATCGGCTTGTAGTCGATCTTCTCGTTGAAGACGTTGTTGTCCTGGGCGGTCTGGGCGTTGGTAGTGTCAAACAGCTCATTGGTGTCCGCGATCCAGCCCTCAAAGTCCATCAGGACGATGTCCCCCTTGGCTATCTTGACCGCATCATTGTTATCGTTCGCCATGAAGTTCACCTTGAATCCATTAATCAGGATATGGCTCTTCGTCATTAATTGGTTATTTTTATAGTTTGTGGCTCAGAGGCCGCACCTCAGCCCGTCGATGGAGGTGAGCGAATCGACCGTAGGGCGGTCGAGGGCCTTAACCAGTTCGATAAGGAAACGTAGGGTGTCGTCAATGTCCTGCAGGTCGGCGATCGCCACGTGCGAGTGCATGTGCCTGATCGAGGGGCCGACCACGATGGACGGCACTCCCAGGCGAGAGGAGTGGATGACGCTGGCATCGGTGGTCGCCCTGGCATGGCTGAGCTGGTACGGGATGGCGTTCCTCTCGCAGATGTCGATGCACAGCTCCTTCAGCGCCTGGTTGGGCACCATCCTCGAGTCCCAGGTGGTGATGGCGACGCCTTCGCCCATGCGGGTCGGCGCCACCTTGCGGGAGGTTCCGGGCACGTCGCCCGATATGTCCACGTCCAGAGCTATCGCCACGTCCGGCCGGACCATGTGCGATACCGTCATGGCCCCCTGCGCGGCGATCTCCTCCTGCACCGTCGCCGCTCCCACAACGGTGTTCGGATGGTCCGTCCCGCTCATCGCCAGACTGCGAACCAGTTCGGCCGACAGGAACGCCCCGATGCGGTTGTCGAGAGCCTTCCCGAACGCCATGGTCCTCTCTCCCTCCCGCTGCCCGTTCCGGATGCGCGGCCTGGTGACGGTGAAGAACCGAGAGTCGGGGACCGCAGCGTCGCCCACCCTGACGCCCATCGCCTCCGCCTCCTCCCTGCTCGACGCGCCGATGTCGATATACATGGCGTCCTGCGGGACCGCCTTGTCGGACGGCCTTCCTTCCATGGCGATGGGGAAGGCGGTGGTAATGACGCCCCTGACCTCGCCCTTACGAGTCAGTACTCGCACCTTCTGAGATATGAGGCTCTGATCCCACCAGTAGCCCAGCGGGTTGAAGGAGAGGAATCCTTCCTCGCCCACGGAGCCGATGGAGAACCCGATCTCGTCGATGTGCCCCGGAAGCAGCACCACCGGTCCGCCAGCGGGTCCGCTTCGGGAGAAAACCAGGCTTCCGAGCCGGTCCGTGCACATGTCGGCCAGGCCGTCCAGCCGCCTCTTGATGACCAGCATCGCCTCCCTCTCATACCCAGAGGGGCCGGGGGCGTTGCTCAGCTCTTCCAGGAATCGAAGCGAACTCTCGTCCAAGATCATGCCCTCCTGACGCGGCGGAGCGTGCTGGGGCGGTAAATAGCTTGCCTCCCATAAAGGCTAAATGCTAAATCGAGGTTACGAAAAGGCACGCCACCATAGCTCAGCCCGGTAGCGCGGCTGACTTGTAATCAGCAGGTCGCGAGTTCGAATCTCGCTGGTGGCTCCATTTGTGATCATCATGTACGAGGATGAGATGGATACCAACCGGCGGTGGTGGGACGGCGCCACGCCCGTCCACTACCGGTCCCGCTCCTACGACGTCGACGGCTTCCGACGCGGCGCCTCCTCCCTACTGCCCCTTGAGCTGAAGGAGCTGGGAGACGTCGGAGGCAAGCGCCTCCTGCACCTGCAGTGCCATTTCGGCCTGGACACCATGTCCTGGGCCAGGAGGGGCGCCATCGTCACGGGGGTGGACTTCTCCCCCGAGGCCATCGCCACCGCCCGCCGCCTGTCCGAAGAGCTGTCCATCCCGGCCCGGTTCATAGAGTCCAACGTCTATGAGCTTCCGGAGATGCATGATGAGCGTTATGACATCGTGTACACCGGCTATGGGGCGCTGTGCTGGCTTCCCGATCTCGCTCGCTGGGCGAAGGTGGTGTCGCGGTCCCTACGTCCCGGAGGGACCTTCTATGTAGTGGATTCTCATCCGTTCTCCGACCTGATCGACGAGAACGTTGCTGACCGGATCGAGCTGAAGGGTAGGTACATCACCGACGGGAGGCCGGAGAAATGGGTATCGCCCGATACCTACACCGATTCCGATCGGCCGTTAGAGGAACAGACCACTTACGCATGGGGGCATACTCTCTCCGAGATCGTGGGCTCGCTGCTGTCCGCCGGCCTGCAGCTAGACTTCCTGCACGAGTCGGAGATGGGTTATTTCAACATGCATCCACTGATGGAGAAACGCGATGACGGCCACTGGGCGTTCCGCGAGGGCAAGTGCGGCCTGCCACTGACGTTCTCCCTGATGGCTCACCTGCCTGATCATTGCCAGACCGTATCGTCCTCGCGGTAGTCGATCTTCAGCACCAGGAACGCGAAGTCCTCCTCCACCAGAGGCATGCCGTGCATCTCCCCCGGCTCGCACACCGCCACGTCCCCTCGGTCCAAGCGCACCTCTCGGCCGTCGATTGTGATGCTTCCGGGCGCCAGGGCATAGAATATCTCGGTCTGTACGCGATGGTAATGGGGCGGCACCGTCGATCCCTTGGTGAACCGCACCTCCTGGAGCAGCGACACCTCGGCAGGGAGCGGCGCCGAATCGAGCAGCCTCTTCTTGCGATAGCCGAGGCCTTCGATCCATCCCAGCTCGTCGGCGCGAAGATGCTTCATCCCCTGACCGCCTCCCTCAGTGCCAGGTCGAGTATCTCGATACCCTCGTCCAGGAAGTCCTCGTCGACCGTGAGGGGCGGAGCGAAGCGTATCGCCGAACGCCCCGCAGGCAGCAGGATGAGCCCGCGGCGGTAGGCGTGCTCGATGACACGGTCCCGCTCGGCCGCGGCATGCACCTTGGTGCCTCGATCCTTGACCATCTCCACCGCCTGCATCAGTCCCAGCCCGCGGACGTCGCCGATGAGCTCATGACGCTCCTGCAGCTCCAGCAGCCGGCGGTGCAGATGATCGCCGAGCGATGTGGCCCTGACGAGCAGGTCCTCCTCTTCGATGACATCAAGGGTGGCGAGCGCGGCGGCGCAGCCCAGCAGGTTGCCGCCGAAGGTGTTGGAGTGCGCTCCCTGGGCCATGTCGAGGCGGGCCGGGAACACCGTGGCGCCGATCGGGACGCCGGAGCCGAGCGCCTTGGAGGAGCATAGGATGTCCGGCACCACGCCATATTGCTCGATCGCCCACAACCGGCCGGTGCGCCCCATGCCAGCCTGCACCTCGTCGTCCACCAGCAGGATGCCGTGGCGGCGGCAGATCGATGCGACCTCCTTGACGAACTGCGGGGGCGGTACGATGTATCCGCCCTCTCCCTGCACCGGCTCGATGAACAGTGCCGCCACCTCCTCCGGCGGGACGTTGGTCTCGAAGTACGCCTCCTCGATGACGCGGGCGCAGTGGGCCCCGCACGACGAAGGCTCCATGCCGTAGGCGCAGCGATAGCAGTACGCGTAGGGAACGTGGACCGCTCCCGGAACGACCGGGAAGAAACGCTCCTGCTGGGCTGGCTTGCTCGCTGTCAGCGATAAGGCGCCGAGCGTCCGGCCGTGGAAGGCGCCCAGGAAGGCCATGAAGCGGCCCCGGCCGCTGTTCCAGCGAGCCAGCTTCATGGCGGCCTCGATGCTCTCGGTGCCGCTGTTGCTGAGGAACACCTTCCTTTCCTCTTCTCCCGGCACCGACGCCGACAGACGCCGGGCCAGGTCGACCTGTGCGGAATAGTAGAAGTCGGTGCCGGCGAAATGGAACATGCGTTCGGCCTGTTCCTTCACCGCCCTTACCACCTTCGGATGGGAGTGGCCGACGTTGAGCACCGCGATCCCGCTGGCGAAGTCCAACATGTCGTTGCCGTCCACGTCGGTGACCACCCCGCCGGAGGCATGGTCCGCCACCACCGGGGAGGTCTTGGTCGTCGTGGCGACGTACCTGCTATCCTGTTTCATCACCTCGCGGGCCTTCGGCCCAGGCGGCTCCACCACCATGTTGACGTATCTTGCCATTCCGCTTCCTTCCATTATCGCTCCGACATTATATCCCGTTTGGGGCATCGCCTCGAGTAGCGTCATTCAAATACCTCATGCTCCAAAATGGTAGGGGGAAGATGGTCGAGCGGTCCGCCGGGCTATGGGCAGTGACATTTCTAATACTGGGCCTGTTCGTGGCAGTGGCGGTCATATCGCCGACCACCATCCCTGACATCGATGCGCCCGGCGGCGATGGAGGGGGCACCGGCAAGATCATCGACTTCAAGGCGCCGATCCTGCGGGCGTCCGTGGGCGAGATGGAGGAGGGTGAGGCGTCGAAAGTGCGCGTCTCCTCTCAGCCAGAACGCGCCTTCCTGGAGGAGGGGGGCAGCTGGGTATGGACGTTCAGTCTTATCGGCAAAGAGCTGGGCTTGGACGACGCCACCCTCCGGTACGGGGACGGGAGCTATGTAGGATGGATGTCCGTCCCTGGCTCTGGAGTCATAACCGGGTACGGCCCGCGGTTCATGCAGGGTCCCAGCTCGGCCACCTCACCCGCGGAGGTGGAGTTCGACCTCACGATCTTCGCGTCAGGCTCCTTCACCCTCAGGGCATGGATCATGGACCAGAAGGCCATGTCAGAGGCGGGCCTGCCGGTGCCGACCTCACCGCTCGCCAGGAGCGCTGACCTCATCGCCCCGCTGACCGTTAAAGAGCCAGAGGATCCCTGGGTGAAGGTGGAGCAGGGCCTCTCCGGACCTTCGGGGGTCCAGAAGCGCAATAGCACCGTCGATGTGAAGCTGACCGATGAGGTCGACCGCGGCGATACCGAATGGGAGGGAACGGTCGTCGACTACATCGCCATCGAGAGGGATGGCATAAGAGCCTCCGACGTGTCGGGAAGGGTCACCAGTTCGCCCCGTTCGACCATAGTGTGGGAAGAGGATGGCGACCGACTGGTGGGCCGCGTGAAGAGCACCTCTCCATTCTCGGGGAGGATCGATCAGACCGAGTGGTCGATCGATATCGAGCTGCGGTTCGCGATCGGAGGGACCTACAAGATCACGACGTGGGCCGCCGACGGCGTCGAAGGTGACGTCGTCTCGGGCATATCGTCCATTGACATCAGGGTGGAACTGCCTGAGCCGGTGCCGGATCCGGACGACAACTCTACCAACAGCTCTGCCCTGCCGCCCCTGCTCCGCGCCGTCTCGCCGTCGGCGATGACGCCGGCGCCGTCGGATGACATAGCCGCGGCCGTCAGGGAGTGAGGTCCGAGCATCGATGGAGCGATCAGTCGCCGACGGTCATCCTCTCGGCGGACTCGATGCACTTGGCAAGAATGGAGTAGGCCTGCATCATGTCCTCCTCCTTGACGATGAAGATGGTATCGGTGAACACGCTGACCGACTCCACCACGTTGATGCCTCCGTCCGAGAGGTTGTTCGCCAGGTATGCGTACACCCCGCTCGTCTCGGTGATGCGCTCGGGCGAACGGACCGATATCTCCACCAGGTCCAGGCGGGTCTTGAGGACGTTCTCCCGGCCCACCAGCGACACCACCTCGCTCTTGAGCTTCTCGTCGGAGATGATAGTGATGGCATGCGTTCCCTGGATGATCTGCATGATGCTCTTCTCGTTGAGCAGCTTCTTGAAGATGACCTCGAGGCGATGCAGCACCGTCCAGTCGTTCTTGGCGGTGATGATGGCGATCTTGGTCTTCAGCTCCAGCCGGGAGTCCCTTAGAACACGGAGTATCTCTCCCTCGTGGTCCTGCCGTCCCAGCTTGACAGCGTATCGGCGGCATGCGATCATGACCGCCTCTTCGTTCCCGATGCCCAGGTCCTTCATGATCAGGCGGGCCAGGGACGAATAGTTGATCAGGTCCTTCGAAATGCAGTCCTTGACGCTGGGGTGGGCATCAATGTACGACCTGGTGCGTTCGGCAATGCTCTCCCGAGGGGCGTCCTTCTTCATGCGTTCCGACGGATGCCCGACAGGGTAATTAAAGACTTTGACCGCAGCCCCCTTGCTGGACAAGCAGGGCGGGGCCGTTCTCGCAACGCGGTCAGCATGGCCGCCCAATGTTCTGATATAGTACAATGCCTTTTCAAATGGGTTGATTTGAGCACCGAACAAGGCCTCGGAAGGATGGGCGGAATGGCGTCCAAGGCAGCGTACATCGTGCTGCTCCTGCTGATCGGCGCAGCGCTGTTCAAGGCCCTCCTCACCGGGTACCTCTTCTGGTCCATCATCGCGACCTGGATCCTGCTGATCGTGATGACACCGGAGTTCGTCAGCGCGATACTGTCCCGGGGACGGCCCACGGCCGCCACGGTGTTCGTCGCCCTGTTGTTCGTCATATACCTGTTCCTCGGACCTGCCCGAGCCAGCGTGACGGACCTCAACAGCATGCTATGGGCCATACCGGGCAACATGACCGTCTTCGGCCTTGTCGTGGTAACGCTCCTGGTCGTGAACGAAAGAGGTCACGGCCACATGGTCAGGCAGTTCCTCATGGTGGTGACGCTCATCTCGTACATGACCCTGGTCCTGATCCAGGGCCCCATCGATCATTACCTCGGCCTGATGGTCGGCGCCATGCGGGTGCCGGGGAACACCGAGTTCATGCAATACTACATGCTCAGCACGGCGGTGGGGATAGCATTGTCATTTGCCATGGCTCGGTACATGAGGAGGCGCTCGTACAGCATGATCAACCCGGGCGGCGTGGACTGGGGGAGCTGACATGCGCCTGAACAGGATGTCACTGCTGGTGGCGTCGGCCATCGCGCTGGCCATCATGTTCGCGATCAGCATGATGTCCGGAGACAGCTACGCTTACAACACCGAGCTGTTCAGCATATTACTGCTCGCCATCCCCGCCTGGTGCATCGCCCGCGGCGTCATCGTCCTGCCATGGCCGATACTGCTGGGCATCGGGCTTTCGCTCGTGCTCCACAGCCTCGGGCTGGTGACCAATCTGTACAACAGCACCGACTGGTGGGACAACATCACTCACTTCATCTCCGGGATCACCGTCGCGTCCCTGGCCGCGGTGGTGCTCATCGTGGTCATCGTGTCATCGAAGAAGATCAGGGTGCCCACGCCCTGGATACCGTTCCTCATATTCGTCTCGGTCCTTGCCATGGAAGGAGTGTGGGAGATGCTGGAGTTCACGATGGATATGATCATCGGCACGAGCATGCAGCATGGCCTGAGCGACACCATGGGGGACATCGTGGCCAACTCCCTGTCGGGAGTGGTCGCCGGCCTGGGCTTTGCCTACTACATATCCAGGGCATCGCTCCGGGAACTCGTCGACGACCTTAGGGTGGAGCGGATCGTGGAATGGTCCCGTCGCACCTTCCCCGACTGACTCAGGACAGGAAGTCTTCCAGAACGGTGTTGAACGCCTTCATCGAATCGTCGCTCAGAATGAGCGGGGGGATCAATCGAACCACCGCTCCGGCGCACACGTTCACCAGGATGCCTTCCTTCAAAGCCTTCGACTGCAGCTTCTTGGCGTCCTCGCCCATCTCCAGGCCGATCATGAGGCCCTGGCCCCTGACGTCCTTGATGCGTCCGCCCGAGCGGGCGGCGATACCGCGGAGCTCGGTCATCCAGCGTCCGCCCTTCGCGGCCGCCTGCGCATCCATCCGCTCCTCCCGCATCACCCTGAGGACCGCCCTGGCGGCCGCGGTCCCGAGCGGGTTGCCGCCGAAGGTGGTGCCATGGGAGCCTGGAGTGAAGGTCGACGCCACATCCTTCGATGCGACGATGGCACCGATGGGGACGCCGTTGCCGAGCGCCTTGGCCAGGCTTATGATGTCAGGAACGACGTCATAATGCTGGAAGCCGAAGAAGCGGCCGGTGCGGCACAGCCCGGTCTGCACCTCATCGCAGATGAGCAGCGCGCCGCGCTCGTCGCATAGGTCGCGGGCGGTCCGGAAGAACTCCCTGCCCGCGGGAATGACGCCGCCCTCCCCCTGGATGGGCTCCAGTATAACGGCCGCGGTGTCACCGTTGACGGCGTCCTTGAGCTGCTCGACGCTACCATAACGGACCAGGTCGATGGCCTCGGACAGCAGCGGCTCGAACCCGCTCTGGTACTTCTTCTGGCCAGTGGCCGACAGCGCTGCGGCGGTCCGTCCGTGGAACGAGTTGTACGTCGAGACGATCTTGCCGCGGCCGGTATGCTTCACCGCCAGCTTGAGCGCCGCCTCATTGGCCTCGGCGCCGCTGTTGACGAAGAGAACGGAGGACAGCGGAGGCGGACAGATCGACACCAGGGCGGCAGCGGCCTCGGCCTGCTCCCTCACCAGATACAGGTTCGAGACGTGGACGAGGCGCTCCGCCTGATGGCATATCGCCCTGGTCACGGCAGGATGCGAGTATCCGAGCGAGTTGACAGCGATGCCGGCGACCAGGTCGATGTACCGGCGGCCGGCCAGGTCGTATAGGCATTCCTTCTCGCCGCGTTCAAAGCACAGTTCCTGCCGCCCGTAGTTCTGGAACAGGTAGGCCCGGTCCAGCTCCTTCACTTGATCGATGTCCATATCATCCCTGGGTCACTGTGGTACCTATGCGCTCGTGTCCGATGAGCTTACGCGCCATCGAGTTCGGTTCCCGACCGTTGAGCATGTGCACGACCGGCACGCTATGCCGGATGGCGTCCCGGCATGCCTCCACCTTAGGGAGCATGCCTCCGGTGATGACACCCTGGGCGATGAGCTCGTCGATGCCCTTAAAAGTGATATCGTGAACGACCTCCGAGGACGTCTCCCCTCCCCGAAGTATGCCCGGAACGTCGGTGAGCAGGACCATAGCCTCCGCCCCCGACGCCTGCGCCACGAAGGCGGCCATGGTGTCGGCGTTGACGTTGTACAGTAGTCCCGCGTCATCGGCCCCGATGGGGTAGATGACAGGGACCGTCCCACTGGCGACGGCTTCCTGTAGCCAGTTGCCGGCCACGTCGATGACGTCGCCGACGCGGTCCAGATCGACCACTGCCTCGACGCCGTTCTCGACGATGGTCACGGGAGGCTTGCGCGTGCACACCACCCCGGCCTCGGCCGCCGAGACGCCCACGGCATCGATCCCCCTGCCGCGAAGCACGTCCACGGTAGCGGCGTTGATGCCGGACAGCACCTCGGCGGCAACGGCGAGCGCCGCCTCATCCGTGATGCGAAGCCCGGCCGCCTTCCGCACCGCCATGCCGCGGCGCTCCATCTCCCTGCTGATCTCCGGACCCCCGCCGTGGACGAGGATCGGACGATAGCCGCGCTCGATCAGCCCCGCCAGCTCGGCGGCGAAGCGATCGAGGTCGCCGGGCCCGCTGAGCGAGTTCCCGCCGAACTTGATGAGGATGGTGTGCGCGGATGCCATTCTCCCACCTAGGTGGTGTACTCGGCGTTGATCTTCACGTACTCATAGCTGAGATCGCAGCCCCAGGCCTCCGCCTGCCCCTTGCCCACGCCGAGGTCCAGGACCATGGCGATACGTTTCTGGCTAAGCAGCTTCCGAGCCTCCACCTCGCCCTCGCTGCACGGCTGCAGCTGGGGCCTGCCCCTCTCGAACAGGACTATGGACGAATCCCCCGTCCCTATGGTGAGGCGTACGCGTTCGATGTTGAACTCGCTTCCGGAGTTGCCGAGCGCGGCGAGGACGCGGCCGAAGTTGGGGTCGGCCCCGAACACCGCGGTCTTGACCAGGCTGGACGATATGATCCAGCGGCCCGCACGGCGGGCATCGGCGGTGTCCTTGGCCCCGATGACCTTGAGCTCGATCAGCTTGGTGGCGCCCTCGCCGTCGGTGACGACCTGCTTGGCAAGGGACTGCACGACCTTGGTGACAGCGTTCCAGAACTCGGCGTTGTCGTCGACCGGCGGGCCTCCGGCGGCGCCGTTGGCCATGAACACGGAGATGTCGTTGGTGCTCTGGTCGCCGTCGACGTTGATGACGTTGAAGCTCTTGTCGATCGCTTCCTGCCATTGCGGCTCGGGGGAGCGGGTCAGCACGGCATCGGTGGTGATGAACGAGAGCGTGGTGGCGTGCTGCGCCTTCATCGACGGCGAGATCATGCCGGAGCCCTTGGCCATGCCCGCCACCGTTACAACGGTGCCATCCTTGAGGGTTACCTGCATGGCGGCCTCCTTGATTACCTTGTCAGTGGTCAGGATGGCCTGGGCGGCGCGATGATTGGCCTTCGAGCCACGGGCCAGCTCCTCGGCGGCCATGGCGATGCCGGCCGAGATCTTTTCCATCGGTAGGTACCGGCCGATGACACCGGTCGACGATACACCGACCTCGGAGACATCGATGTTCAGGGCCTTGGCGGTCAGATCGGCCATGCGACGGGCGTCCTCCAAGCCCTGCTGGCCGGTGATGGCATTGGCATTGCCGCTATTGACGACGAACGCGCGGATGTTGTCGCCCTTCCTGGCGACCATGAACTCTATGGGGGCAGCGCGCATCCTGTTCTGAGTATACACACAGGCTCCCAAGGTGGGTTGTTCCGAGTAGAGCAGGGCAAGGTCCAGCCTCTCCCTCTTGATTCCGCAGTGCACACCCGCGGCCATCCAGCCGAGGGGAGTGGTGACGCCGCCGTTTATTTTCTTCATTTATCTTCTCCTTAAACTCCGAGTCCGGGGAAATCCAGGCCTGTGGCCTCGTCCATATGGAACATTATGTTGGCGTTCTGCACCGCCTGCCCTGCCGCCCCCTTGACCAGATTGTCCAGGGCAGCCATGGCCACCACGGTAGAGCCGACCAGCTCGAACCCTACGTCGCAGAAGTTGGAACCCACCGTGGCAGGTATGGCGGGCACGCTGGTGACACGCACGAAGCGCTCCTCTCCATACGCCGACATGTATGCCGCGGCAACATCCCCCCTTGTGACATCATCCTTGATACTGGCATAGCTTGTGGTGAGCATGCCGCGGACGATGGGAAGAAGGTGGGGAGTGAAAATCACATCTATATCCTTTCCGGTTATGCGATCTAGCGTCGCCTTGATCTCCGGAGAATGGCGGTGGGCGCCCACCTTGTACGGCGTGATGGAGCCGGCGCAGCTGGGATGGTGGGTCGACCTCGTCGGCTCCTGCCCCGCTCCCGACGTCCCGCTCTTTGCGTCTACGATAACCTTTCCATCGACCAGGCCGTAACGCAACAGGGGCGCTAGGGACAGGATGGTGCATGTGGGGTAGCATCCCGGGTTGGCCACGAGGTCCGCGTCCACGATGTCCTCGCGGAACAGCTCCGGGAGGCCGTACACCGCCCTCGGCAGGTTGGACAGGTCGGTGTGCTGGTGCCCGTACCATTTCTCGTACGTCCGAGGGTCCTTCAGGCGATAGTCTCCGCTGAGGTCCACCACCCTGATGCCGCGCTCCAGCAGCGCCGGGGCGATCCGCATGGAGGCCGTGTGAGGAGTGGCCAGGAAGACCACGTCAAAGTCGCCGTCGTCCGGCAGACGCTCGATGAAGCTCAGATCGGTGAAGCCCTTCAGGAAGGGCATCGCCTCCGAAATCGGGATGCCAGCGTTCTGGCGAGAGGTCACCGCCTCCAGTGAGATCCCCGGATGTCGACTGAGAATGCGGGCGAGTTCACCCCCGGTGTAACCGGAGCCTCCTACCACTGCTGCCTTTATCATCTAATTTGTTAGCTCCTTGCGTGAAGGAAGGACAGTAAAAACGGTTCGATATTAAGGATGATGACCCATTTGAGACAAACGGACCCTCGCATGTTGCAGAAGGGACGGTCTGGCCCGTCAGGGGTCAGGATGTCCGCACACGGACGCTAGCGGCCTCGTTTGTCGGAACAGGTTCAACACGGTAATATAATGAATGCGAAGTGGACTTGCGGACTCAAATGCAGCGCAGCAAGAGCAAGGTAAAGGATAAGGGGGCCGGCAAGGCCAAGGAGAAGATCGTTCTGGCATACTCCGGCGGACTGGACACCTCGGTGGCCATCCGATGGCTCGAGGAGCGCCACGACCTTGAGGTGGTGGCGGTATCCATCGATGTCGGCCAGCCCGGGGACATGAAGGCCAACATCGAGCGCGCCAAGGGCATAGGGGCGGTATCCGCCTACGCCGTGGACGCCAAGCAGGAGTTCGCCGAGGAGTACGTCTGGCCAGCTCTCAAGGCCAATGCCATGTACCAGGGCGCGTACCCGCTCAGCACTGCCATCGCCCGGCCGCTCATCGCCAAGATCCTTGTCGATGTGGCTCGAAAGGAAGGGGCCCAGTTCATCGCCCACGGCTGCACCGCCAAGGGCAATGACCAGGTCCGCTTCGATGTGAGCATCGGCGCTCTCGCCCCCGAACTGGGCATCATCGCCCCCATGAGGGAGTGGGTCATGACCCGAGAGGAGGAGATCGACTATGCCAAGAACAATGACATCCCCATCCCGGTGAAGAAGGCCTGCCCCTACTCCACCGATGAGAACCTTTGGGGACGAAGCTGCGAGTGCGGCATACTCGAGGATGCTTCCCAAGAGCCTCCGGAGGACTCCAGGGCATGGACCGTATCCCCGCAGAAGGCGCCCAACAAGCCGACCTACGTGGAGATCGGCTTCGAGAAGGGCATCCCCGTATCGCTGGACGGGGAGAAGCTCGGCCCGGTCGAGCTCATCGTCCGCCTCAACGAGCTGGCCGGCGCCAACGGCGTGGGCCGCATCGACCATGTGGAGGACCGCCTGGTCGGGATCAAGTCCCGGGAGACCTACGAGTGCCCGGCGGCGGTCACGCTGATCAAGGCGCACCAGTCCCTGGAGGGCATGGTGCTGACAAAGGATGTGCTATCCTACAAGAGGGGCGCGGAGCAGCGCTATTCCGAGCTGACGTACGATGGCTACTGGTTCTCGCCTCTCCGCGAGGCCCTGGACGCGTTCATGGACAAGACCCAGGAGTTCGTCACCGGCACGGTCAGGGTCAAGCTGTACAGGGGCAACGCCGACGTGGTCGGCAGGTCATCGCCCTACTCGCTCTACAATGAGGGGCTGGCCACCTACGCCAAGGGCGACGAGTTCGACCACACCTCGGCCAAGGGCTTCATCTATGTGTGGGGCCTGCCGCTGCGCACGGTGGCGTCGGCGTACAAGGTCGAGGAGCCGGCCGCCAAGGCCGCTTCCAAGGCTCCCGCCAAGAAGCCGTCGAAGAAGGGAAAGGCCTGAACGGCCCCTCAAACCTCTTCCTCAATCTTTTCATTCATTGAATTATTACCATCAACGAAGGTGAACGAATGGGGCAGGAACAGAAGGTGTTGTGGTCAGGGAGGTTCAGCCAGGGAGCGGCCGAGGAGACGTTGGCGTTCACCTCCTCGCTGGCAGTGGACAGGCGGCTGGCTAGGTACGATATCCTGGGCTCGCTGGCCCACGCCCGCATGCTGGCCCGTCAGGGCATCATAGCAGAGGAGGACGGGGAGAGCATCGCCGCCGGGTTGAAGCAGCTGTATGCGCAGGCAGAGGAGGGGACGCTGCCCATCGATCCCAAACTGGAGGACATCCACTCCAACATCGAGTTCCTGCTGACATCGATGATCAAGGACGCCGGCGCCCGCCTTCACACCGGCCGGAGCCGCAATGACCAGGTCGCCACCGATCTGAGGATGTGGCAGCGGGACGCCATTCTGGAGACCATCGATGCGATATACGGCCTGGAGCACGCGCTGATGGAGCGCGCCTCCGACACCGTGGATGTCATCATGCCGGGGTTCACGCACGTGCAGCATGCCCAGCCCATATCGCTGGCGCACCACCTCATGGCACATTTCCAGCGCTTGACGCGTGACGCCGAGCGCTTCGCCGATTGCTACCGGCGCACCAACATCTCGCCGCTCGGCTCGGCCGCGCTGGCCGGTACGACGTACAACATCGACCGCCTGTACACCGCCGAGCTGCTCTCCTTCGATGCCCCGTGCGCCAACTCCCTGGATGGCGTCAGCGACCGTGATTTCGTGGCGGAGCACCTTTTCGCGGCATCGCTGTGCGCGGTCCACCTGAGCTCGCTGTGCGAGGAGCTGGTGTACTGGTCCTCTCCGGAGTTCGGCTTCGCGGAGATGGACGACGCCTATTCCACCGGATCGAGCATCATGCCCCAGAAGAAGAACCCCGACGTGGCCGAGCTGACCCGCGGGCGGGCGGGGGCGTCGATCGGCGACCTGGTGAACATGCTGTGCACGCTGAAGGCCCTGCCGCTGTCGTACAACCGCGATCTGCAGGAGGACAAGGCGGCGCTGTTCGCGGCCCATGACCGCACCGTCTCCTGCCTCCGCCTTGCAGCGGCCATGGTTGCCACCGTCAGGTTCGACTCGGAACGAATGCTGGCCGCCACCCGCGACGGTTTCCTCAATGCCACCGACCTTGCCGACTACCTCGTCACCAAAGGGCTGCCCTTCCGCAAGGCCCATGAGGTGGTGGGAGCGGCGGTGCGGCATTGCATCGAGCACGGGAAGAGGCTTGAGGAATTGACGCTCGACGAGCTGCGGTCGTTCAGCGAGCTCATCGGCGAGGACGTGTTCGCTGTCCTGCCAGTGGAGCGGTGCGTGCTCCGCCGGATGTCGGTCGGAGGCACATCGCCGAATGTCATCCCCATGCAGTTCAGCCAGGGCATGTCCGCTCTGCGGAGGCAGTCTGAGATGGTTCAGAAAGAGAAGGGGCGTCTGGGAAGGGCATACCAGCAACTGCTGGAATGAAAGGGTAGCGCCCATCCATCGGCTGGGAAGAACGAAAGGATGAGGCCTTTAATCAGCGCCGGCGCCCAGAGCGTTCCACTCCAATGAGTGCTTCACTCCGGCATTGGCGAGGATCTTGGAGAGCTTCTCTCCCATGCGGCCTACTTCGGTCGAAGCGGCCACCGACTTGATGTAGAACTGATTGCTGCCGATGGGGAAGACCATCCGCATGCGGCCCTTGCGGTTGTAGCCCTCGGGCTTCTCGTTCTTATCCAGCGCCCTCTGGTTCAGATAGATGAACATCTGGAGGACGTCATCGTCATCGGGAAGCTGGTTCGTCTCTTCCAAGAAAGTGGTGAGCAGCTCCGGGAAGACCTCAGCCAGGTCCTTGTACTCGACCGTGTCGTCGAGAATAAAATGCCCACTGGTTGCCTTCATTGTTGATTCGAACGGGGAAAGGATATATAAACATTGTCGCGAGGATATTCTAGAGCTGGGCAGGTGGTCTTTAATTAATCCATGCAGATTGCCCAGCATGCTTGTGGCCATGACCATCGCCGGCTCTGACTCATCAGGAGGGGCCGGACTGCAGGCAGATCTCAAGGCGTTCGCCTCGGAAGGGGTGCACGGAGCTGTCGCGATCACGGCAATCACCGCCCAGAACACCAGGCGGGTCGCCGCCATCCATCCCCTGCCGCCAGAGGTGGTGCTCGGTCAGATCGATGCGGTGCTCGACGACATCGAGGTCTCCGCCGCCAAGACCGGCATGCTGTACTCCGGCACGATCGCCCGGGCGGTGGGCCGCAGGCTGAGGGGAGAGAACATCCCTCTGGTAGTGGACCCTGTCATGGTCGCCGGGGTGGGCGATGCGCTCAGCCTTGATGATCTGGCCGCCGCCATTCGCGATGAGCTTGCCCCCATCGCCGCCCTGCTGACCCCCAACCTTCCGGAGGCGGAGGTGCTGCTCGGCCGCAGCATCAGCGGCGATGAGGAAACGAGGCAGGCATGCCGCGATCTCGCCGCGTTCGGCAGCAAGGCCGTGCTGCTGAAGGGCGGACATGCCGAGGGCCCCACCTGCCGCGACATCCTATTCCATGACGGCAGTTTCAGGATAATGGAGCACACCAGAGTGCCGATCCGCGGCCACGGCGGCGGTTGCACCCTGGCGGCGCTGCTAGCAGCCAACCTTGCCAAAGGATGCTCGCTGCATGAAGCGGTCCTAAGGAGCAACGAGACGGTGAAGCATGCCGTGCTGGACAATTACCCCATCGGTCATGGCGTTCCGGTGGTGAGCCCCCTCTCCCGCATGTACCGGAACGCTGATAGCCATGAGATCGCGGAACGGCTGCTCAGCGCCGCGAGAGAGGCCGCATGCCTCGCTCCGGCCGAATGGATGCCGGAAGAGGGGAGCGAATTCGTATACGCATTGTCGTCCGCTCGGTCAGAGGCGGACATCTGCGCGCTGGAGGCGCGCATGGTCCGACAGAGAGGCCGCGCCCTGCTCCCGGCCGGGGTGGCCTTCGGAGCGTCTCCCCGCATGTCAGCCTTTGTCCTAGCCGCCATGGAAAGGGACCGCAGCATGCGCTCGGCCCTTAGCGTTCGCCACTCTCCGGAAGCCGTCGAGGTAGCGAGGAGGAAGGGGCTGCTAGTACTGCCGGTGGAGAGGGCAAGCGTTATCGATAGGGAGAACTCAACGGATACCGGCTTAAAGGCAGGGGGCTTCGTTCCCGATGCGGTGTTCGACCTCGGCGGACCCGGAAAAGAGGCGATCATCTGCCTCTTGGGCCATGGTCCCGAGGACGTCCTGGGCAAGCTTAGGAAGCTGGTTGAATGAAGATCGCGATGTTCACGGATTCGTACCACCCTGCCAAGGATGGGGTGGTCAACTCCATCCTGCTGACCAAGCGGGGGCTGGAGCGGCTCGGGCACGAGGTTTTCATCTTCGCCCCTGAACCATGGGACAAGGCGGATCGGGAGGGGGACGTGTACTATTTCCGCTCCACCGCTTTCAAGAGCTACCCGGGATACACAGTTCCGATCTATCCGACCAACAAGTGCGAGATATTGTCGAAGCTGAACGTCGATCTCATCCACACACACGGCCTGCTGTTCATGGGGGTCCGCTCCATGTTCGCCGCCCGCGCCCTGGTCAAGCCAGTGGTGGTGACGTTTCACACCATGGTCACCGAGGCAGCCCAATACTATGCCCGGCTTCCGATCCCGGAGTGGATGACCAACCGGCTGTTCTGGATATACCTTCGCCAGCTGCTCGAACGGGCCGATGCGGTGGTGGCGCCGACCGAGGCCATCCGGCAGGAGCTGCTGAAGTACGCCCCGGACATGCGCCGGGTCGACGTCATCCCGACCGGCGTGGACTGCGAGCGCTTCACCCCCCACAACGACGGATCGATGGTCCGACAGAAGTACGGCCTGAACGGTGAGAAGGTGCTCATGCATGTTGGACGCGTGGCGAGGGAGAAGAACATCGGTCTGCTCCTCGACGGATTCTCCCTCCTGGCGGACGATGAGCCTGACGCAAGGCTCATGATCGTTGGCGAGGGCCCGGCCAAGAAGCACTACATGCAGAGCGCCAGGGAGAAGGGGCTGGAAGGGCAGGTCATCTTCACCGGTTTCGTCCCCGACTCCGAGCTCGCGCAGTTCTACGCCGCCTGCGACGCCTTCACCATAGCATCCAAGTTCGAGACCCAGGGGCTCGCTGCGTTAGAGGCGATGGCCACCGGCAAGCCGGTGGCAGGGATCAACTACCGCGCGGTGGCCGAGATGGTAAGGCCGAAGGAGAACGGCTTCCTGTTCGAGGACGACCCGGCGTCATGCGCCGAGGCCATGAAGGACGCCCTGAACTGCTCCGCCGATGTCAGAAGGGCCGCCCGCGCCACCGCGGAGAGCTACTCGGTCGACGGCAGCGTGGCGAGTCTTCTCGACCTGTACGAGTTCGCCATCGAACGCAAGAAGCAGCATGGCAACGGAAGGATTTTTTAAAGCACAGCCATCTACCTGAAGGAATGAGCGACCTGGGCATAGGATATATCGTCGCGGACCTGTTCGGACCGCTCGGCGCCATAGGCGGCGTCCTATGCATACTGTTGCTATTCTACATCGACGCCGTGATCTTCCCTACGCTGCCGGAGCTGTTCACCGTGCTGGTGTTCGTGCAGGGATACGGCCTCGACCCTATCCTCCTGGCCGCCCTCCTGCTGCTTGCCATCGCCGTGGGGGAGGTCGCCGGGCTGCTAACCCTCTATGAAGTGGTCCGCCGGCTGAGAGTGCCTGCCCGCCTGCAGAGGGCGATCATGAGCTACCGGGACTTCCTGGTATGCCAGGATGAGAAGATGATCCTCATCAACCGCGTGGCGCCGGTGCTGCCGTTCATGGGCGCCTTCGTGGCGCTGTGCCATTGGGACCTCAAACGCTCAGTGCTGTACTTGTTGGTGGGCGGCATGACCAAGTACGGTCTGATCCTATTGCTAAGCGGGTTCTTCCTCGCCTATATGGAGAAGGGCACCGCTACCACCGTCACCATAATCATGGTGCTGGTGGTGATAGTGTTGAGCTTCATCGCCACCATCATACGCAAGAACCGCATGAAGAACAGGATGTGCGAGGATGCGAATCGTCCAGCTTAACCCGTTCCACTTCCCTTACATGGGAGGGATCGAGCATCGCAACCACGAGATAGCGAAGCGGCTTTCGTCGAGGCACGAGATCATCGTCCTGACGGCCCGGCTTCCCGGAACGGAGGAGGAGGAGATGATGGACGGCTACCGCATCATGCGCCTTCCCTCCCGCTTCATCGGCGATTACAATCCTCCGTACGTCAACACGCCCGGCGTCCTCGAAGCGCTAGAATCGCTGGACGCTGACGTGGTGGACTTCCATTACCGGTGGGCGCCTTCGTACACCAGGGCGATGAGGCGATACAACGGCCGGTGGATGTTCACCTTCCACAACACCTACGGCAAGGGGAGCGGCGCCAGCAGGATGCTCAGCACCATCAACGATGCGCTGTTCTGCCGCCTGATCCACGACCGCCGCACCATCTGCGTCTCGAACTTCGTCCGCGACGACCTGCTGACCCATGGGTTCCGGGAGGAGCTTACCGATGTGGTGTCGCTCGGCGTCAACATGTACGACGGGGCGACCTCAGAGGAGGACTTCATACTTTTCACCGGGCGGCTGGTCGGCACCAAGGGGGTAAGATACCTGATCGAGGCCATGCGGTCGGTCGACAGCAGGCTGGTGATCATGGGGCAGGGACCTGAGGCCGAGCGGCTCAAGGCGCTGGCCAAGCGGTTCGGCGTCGAGGACAAGGTGATGTTCACTGGCCATGTCAGCGAGGAGGAGAAGGTCAGGCTGATGTCGTCGTGCAAGATATTCGCCATTCCATCGCTGTTCGAGAGCTTCGGCCTGGCCGTGGCGGAGGCGATGACGTACGGCAAGCCAGTGGTGGCGTCTGACGTGGGCGGACTGCCCGAGGTGGTGGGCGACGGCGGCATCCTGGTGCCGCCGCGCTCCCCTTCCGACATCGCAGCGGCGCTCAACCGCCTGCTGAAGGACGATGATCTGAGGCACGATATGGGGCAGCGCGCCAAGAGGCACATCGCCCGCTTCAGCTGGGACAATATCGCGTCGCGGATGGAGCAGATCTATCGGAACGAGGTCAACAAGTAGAGGAAGCGAGGCGGGATGCCTCGCTTCCGTGCGTTAATGGGTTCAGGCGACCGACACCAAGGTGACGGTGAAGGTCAGGACGCGGCCCTTGTGCTCG
>ENA-UOOM01001705-UOOM01001705.1-fermentation-metagenome-genome-assembly--contig:-NODE-1705-length-20200-cov-4.015934_pt1 | contig 20200 bp, 22 predicted proteins | sample MGYA00245781_ERZ724031 | MGnify/ENA primary metagenome ERZ724031 (study PRJEB28704, sample SAMN03018317) | fermentation metagenome | biome: anthropogenic terrestrial biome; feature: soil; material... | reverse complement strand
TGGTGGAGGCGAGGGGAATCGAACCCCTGTCCGAAAACCTCTTGCCGGCACTTTCTACGAGCGTATCTCTTTTTTTACATTCCCTTACATTACCGCCAAAGAGCAGGCTGAAATGCTTGGTAGCTTCATAAGTTCATGACAGAAAGCAAAGCTTAATTCCGTTCACGTTCACTACTGTGTGACGCCAAAACCCGGCTCGTAGTCCTTCCGGGTCCGACGGCTGCCGATTAGGCAGCGAGTGCTACGTTTTTCTTAGCGTTTAAATTTAATTTACGTTTTTTAGAGAAGTCACGCTCTTCTGCTCGCTTATATCGGTTCAAAATCCCCGTCGAAACCTTTACGCCCCCGTATTTTCTGATGCATTTAATATTATACCTTTTCGCCAGTTAAAAAATTCCACAACCGTTCTGTTTGTAAAATCTTCCACGAACTCCGGTGAATATGCCTCGGAAGGCCCTATATTGTTCTCTTCATGCCATCTGTAATTCCTCTTTAAAAATTCTGTCACTTCCCTATCGCAAACACCCGGCGTTTTTCCGTACATACTCTCAGGACACTCGAGCATACCTTGCCAAACCTCCCTGCTCCAATCGCAGTTATGGTATATATAGGCTCCTGCCAATGCTATCTCATGCCTGTAAGTATAAAACCAGTTTTCCTCGTCATGAGTCACAGAATAATTCTTATATGCTTTATTATCCCAGCGCCAATCCAAAAACAGATGCAGCAGAACACCCTCTTCGAAAGGGCTGTCTTTTTTTGTTTTTTCTGCAAGTTCTACAAGTGCTCTTTCACGGTTTTTTGCTGTACGGAAATGTGTAATATCCTTTTCCTCTCTCGAACGCACCGCGTCGGGTGCAACCGTTCCTATACAGAATAGCGGTTCTGTGTCAGCGCATAACTTGTGCGCCGCAAGCAGATGAATCATCATTGAAGGCACGAATTTTTCTCCTTATAATGTCTACTGTTTTATTAATAAACAAATCAATCGTTTCACTATTTAAATACTCATTTTCTTCTGTTGGTGTATAGTCTGTGTTATACACCATGTATATATCTTTGATTTTCTTGATTATTGCGTCTTGACTGAAATAGTCCAGATAGGTATTCTTAAAATCACTTATGTTCTTCAAAATGTTATACGCACGCATTTTTGGATGTTGTCTTAAAAATATCATATCAACATTGTAATTCCACGAATAAATCGAATGCCTATTATTATGGCGTTCCCAATTGTTTTCTTTATATAATTTTATTAATTCCTCATGCCAAAAATAATCCGTAATCAAATGAGAATAATAACCCAAATAAAACGAACGGCTGTCTTTTTTACAAGATGTTAAATATGTTTTATAAAAGTTATCGGGTTGAATTAAACGGTTTTCTTGATCTGTTTTCCAATGAGTAACATTGCTGGGTGGTTGGTATTTGCTGTCTTTTAATATTTCCCCGCTATCGGGAGCTAAATTACCTATAACAAATTCTGTAAGGTCTACATCAAAATCATCAGCAAGAATATCAGCTATCCTAAGATGAACAAACCAGGAAGCCATATAAATACCTCTCTTAATTTATGTGTACTTTTCAATTCCCACGGTCGGATAACTCCCTCGCGGCATCCCGCGCCATTGTCTTTTTTGCTTCTGTTTCACGCTTGTCATAGAGCTTTTTACCCTTGCATAACCCTATCTCCATTTTTACCCATTTACCCTTGAAATAAAGAGAAATAGGAATCAGAGAATACCCTTTCTGACCGACAAGAGCAAACAGCTTTAAAATCTCCCGCTTGTGCATAAGAAGAGTGCGTTCCCTAGTAGGAACACGGTTGAATATATTCCCCTTCTCATACGGACTTATATGTATCCCGTATGCGATCAGACTGCCGTTTTTTATCTGACAGTAGGAATCCTTAAGATTGACCTGCCCGTTCCGAAGTGACTTGACCTCAGTACCACACAGCTCGATGCCTGCTTCATAAGTCTCCTCTACATAATAATCGTGATATGCTTTTCGGTTATTAGCTATTAGCTTTCTTCCGTTCTCTGCCAATTTTATCACCTGCCAAAGCGGTTATTTCACCAAAAAATAATTATATTACAGTTATATTGAATTTTCAATAGAAAAAAGTGGTTTATTTAATAACCTTCGAAAAAAACAGCTCCGCCTCAAAACACGCTCTGTTTGCCGTATCGTTGTGTGCATTCAGACAAAAGGAGTTTTCACCTTTAATAATTGAAATATTCAATATATCACCCAAACGAGCTTCGTTCGTGAAGTTTATAAATACCTTGCTGACCTTGTAGGAATAAATGTCCACAGGTGAGACATCAAGCGCAATATCGGTATATACACAGTTATTGAGGTGATTATTCTCGTCAAGGTCGGAATAGACAACCTTTCTGATCCCGGCGTTATATTCGCTTCCGTTCTTTTGAAAAAGCCTTCTCGGAACCTCAATGCTTTCGAGCGGCAGGTTGTAGGCAACCATAGGATAACCAAAGTTCTTAGGCCGTACCACCGTGCGTTTTTCATAATTCAAAAGCACCCAGTACGTGCTTGCGTAAGCAGCCTTCTTTCCGTTCTTATTAATTAAGAACTCACGTACAAAGTGCACTCCCTCAACCCTATTGCTTATGGTTTTTATAGAAATGACCTCATCGCTCCGGATATCCTCGAATATATCCATCCCGAGCTTTGTTATAACGAAAACTATGTTGTCCTTTCGCATATTCTCATATGTCGCTCCATAGCCGTTGCAGTCTTCACGCGCGAGCTGCTGCATGTATTTTTGAAGTGCGCTTATCTTTACGAATCCGTCTGACCCTACATCATAACTTGTGATTCTATATGTTTTTTCAAGCATTGTGTTTAATTTTCCTTGTCTGTGTTTATATTGGATAACGGATTGGCTTTCATGGCCTCCTCAAGCTTTTTATCCGAAACATGAGTATATATCTGAGTTGTGTTGAGCTGTTCATGTCCCAAAATATCCTGCAGAGCCCTAATATCGACGTTTCCGGTATTATACATCAGAGTCGCTGCTGTGTGACGAAGCTTATGTACCGAATAGCCCTTCCCTTCCAATCCGCTTTCCGCAAGTTGCTTTTTTATCAGCCATTGAACGGTTTTATTGGAAATCCTTCGGTTTTTTCCGCTTAAGAACAGGGCGTTCTTGTCTATAATGGTTTTCCCCTTTGACATAGCCTTTTGCGCACGCACTTTCAGATACGCTTCAAGAGCGTTCCTGCATGCATCGTTGAGGTATATAGTTCGCATTTTTCTGCCCTTGCCGGTAACAGTTAGTTTGGACATATCATCGCTTATATCGTTTAAGTCGATGCCGACAAGCTCCGATAAGCGCATTCCACAGTTGAGGAACAATGTGATGATGCAATAATCACGCTCTTTTGTGATACTGTCGCTTTTTATGCTCTTAAGCAACCGTATGCTCTCGTCAAGCGAAAGATATTTCGGCAGAGGATGTTTGATATTAGGGCTGTCTATCTCTCTTGCAGGGTTTTCTGTCAGTTTTTTTGATTTTTGAGTATGATATTTATAAAACGATTTTATTGCAGATAGCTTACGCGCAAGCGCTGCAGAACGGTTATTTTTTTCTTTGGATAAAAACAGGAGAAAGGAATATATCTCGTCTGTACTCACAGATCCCGCAAGCGTTAAATCGACAGAGGATATATCGACCTGTTCAAGCTCCGAAAGGTCTTTACCTCCCCGCTTTGCGATAATATAGCGGAAAAAAGTGCGCAGGTCATTATAGTATTCCTTAACTGTGAGCGGTGAGCAGTTCTGTATTGTCTCTTTATACGCGAGAAATGAATTTATCACTACCGGAACTTCATCCACAACCCTTACACCTCCACAATAAAGATACAAACATATGTTATGGCAATATTATACTACATTTGTTTTGATTTTACAAGTTGACTTAATTTAAATAAAATGGTATTATTATAATGCTAAAAGTAAAAGAATTACCGGAGGAAATATGCAGTCTTATAATGTTTTAACAAAAAGCGATATAGATTTTACCGACGTACCGAAAGCGGAGATAAGCTGCTACAAGTGGCTTTTCGGATACACACCGAGAGCATACGGACAGCTTTTACTCGTAAAAGATAAGGGTATTGCTTTGAAAATGACTGCTTTTGAGAGCAATACTAAAGCAATTTATGAAAATTACGGGGATCCCGTTTATGAGGACAGCTGCCTTGAGTTTTTTGTGCGATTCAATAAGGATAACCCCTTATATATGAATTTCGAGATGAACTCTAACGGTGCTTTTTTGGCATCTGTACGTACAGACCGGAAAAACAAAACACATATCCATGAGTTAATCGAACTACCTTCAGTAAGAACCGAAAAACATAATGATTACTGGTCAGTAGAAACATTTTTTACCTTTGAACAGATTAATACTCTTTTCGGAAAAAGCAGTTTTTCCGGCGGTGATGTGTTTTTCGATAACTTTTATAAATGCGGCGACAAAACCGAGAATGCACATTATGGGATGTGGTCTCCGGTTGAGAGTGAAAACCCTGATTTTCATCAACCGGGATATTTCGGTAAGTTTATTATAATTTAAACCTTTGTTTGAAATGGAGTAATTATCATGAAAAGAATCTTCTCCGCTCTGCTTTTTGCGGCGATGCTGTTTACATTCTGCTTTAGTGTTTCCGCTGCATATACCGACGAACGTAACATAACCGGTATCGCTCCCGAATCAACCGTATCGGAACTGAAAGCTCTTTTATCATCGGTTTTAAGTGTTACCGACGGAGAAACAACTCTTTCCGATACGGACTATGTCGGAACGGGTAATATTATCAACTGCAAAGACGGTACATATAAAGCTGTCGTTCTTGGTGATGTTGACGGTGACGGCAAGATTACAAGCCGTGATTATCTGAAACTAAAACGTAATTTCTTAAATCTCTATGAACTTAAAAACGAGTATCTTTCCGCAGGCGACGCTGATGAGGACGGAGCAATAAAAGCGTTCGATTATCTCATCATAAAGCGACATTTTCTCGGCACTTATACTATCGGTTCAATGGAAAATTCCGAAAAGATACCTGTTTTGTTATACCACCATATTCTTCCCGATGAGGATAAGGAAAGAAAAAACTGGATGGGTAACGAGATAACCATTTCCACGACCGAATTCAGACGTCATATGCAGCTTATAAAAACCGAGGGATTCACTGTTGTCACTATAGAGGAGCTTATCGGGTACATAAAAGGCGAACGCACCCTGCCGTTAAAAAGTGTAGTGCTCTGCTTTGACGACGGATATAAATCCAATACAGAATATGCGGCTCCTATTTTAAGAGAATTCGGCTATCAGGCAACCGTATTTAGCATAATATCATCTTATTTCAATGAATATGAGCCGGATTATTATACCAATACGCTACAGCATATAACCGCAAATGATCTGACTCCGTACGCTGATGTCTTAAATCAACAATGCCATACCTTTTCAAACCATAATCAACTCTCAATGCAATCGTATAATTATATCTATAATGACCTGATGCTTAGCCAGAATGCATATCCAAGTGATTATTTTGCTTACCCTTACGGGGATTATGACGATGAAGCTATAAGAGCCGTCCGCGATGCGGGCTTCAAAGCCGCTTTTTCCACTGAAGAAACATATGTCGTAGTGGGAACCGAATTATTCGAAATACCGAGATTTACTATAACAACGCCTATGTCGGACACCGAATTACAAGATATACTGAACTGACCGGCATCATAATCAAACAGTTTACAAAAAACCACCGATTTATATCGGCGGTTTTTTTCAGTATATTCTTATTAGAGCTCGTTTTTGCACATATCCTCGTAACTTTCGCGTTCTACCACTACCCTGTCAACCTTGTTTTTAATACAGACCATAGCCGGTTTTGGTAGTCTGTTGTAGTTTGAGCACATTGAATAGTTATAAGCGCCTGTAACTAAAACCGCAAGAATATCACCTTTTTTACAGGGCTGTATCTTAACATCTTCCTGGATAATGTCCCCACTCTCGCAACAGCGTCCCGCTATTGTCGCAATAACCGTTTTGTCCTCACCGGCACGGTCGGCGACAAGTACTGTATAGGGGGACTGATAAAGCGCGTATCTCGGATTGTCAGCCATTCCGCCGTCTATTGAGATATAGTTCTTGTAGCCGGTAATGGACTTGAATGAGCCGACTGTGTATAGTGTCATGCCTGCATTGGCGCATATATATCTGCCGAGTTCAAAAGCAATTACGGGTTTACGTATATCATACTTAAGCAGGAACCTGTCGAGCACCGCTTTGATCGCTGCGAAAGTTTTATCTAAATCCACCGTCGGATGCTCCTCAATATAACGGGAAGGTAAACCGCCGCCGAGGTTTAGCATCTCAGAAGTAAAGCCTGTCTGTTTTCTCACTTCTGCTATAAAAGAGAGCATTATTTCCGCTGCGTCGGAAAAAGGTGTGTTCTCAAAAATCAGTGAACCTATATGGCAATGAAAGCCTATAAGCTTAACATTGTTCTTTGAAAGCGCGTATTTTGTAAGTTCCATAGCCTGACCTGTCTCGATAGCTACTCCGAACTTTGAGTCAACAGAACCGGTGACTACCGCTTTATGGGTATGGGGATCAATCCCAGGTGCAAGTCTGAGCAAAATCCGCTGTACCTTTCCGTGCTTTTTTGCACAAGCGGCAACTTCGTCAAGCTCCTCTCTGTTGTCAACGACAAAATACCCGACATCACTTTTGAGCGCATATTCTATCTCCGCATCTGTCTTGTTGTTTCCGTGGAAAAACATCATAGAACTTGAAAAACCTGCTTTTGACGCTGCAAAAATCTCTCCGCCCGAGACTACATCGGTAGCAATACCTTCGGATTTCAGGATTCTGTAAATATCGAGATAACTTATTGCTTTACTCGCAAATATCGGGATGCTTTTTTCTCCGAAATGCTTTTGTATACATTTCAAAAAAGTACGGCAATTCTCCCTTAGCTTATTCTCATCCATCAGATAAAGCGGCGTTCCGTATTTTTTTGCGAGATCTACAGTATCCATTCCCGCAAAATAAAGATGTCCGTTCTCTCCGACTTTAATGTTGTCATGAAGCATTATTATATGAAACCCTTTCTGATTTGGTCTGTTGTTATAAAGTATATTCCGCTATTTTTTTCCACAAGTCTGCTCGTCCGATATTTTTAAGGGATGAGTACAGAATTATATCCGTGCCCGGTTTTATTCTTTTGTCTCTGACAAGCTCGTTTACCTTTTCGTTAAGCTCGGTTTTGTTGGGCTTATCGCATTTTGTGGCAACGATAATGTACGGCACATTATAATAATGCATATAATCGAGCATGACGGCGTCCGTATCGGTAATGCCTGCACGGATATCGATGAGCAGAATCACCAACCGTATTACGCTGTTCATCTCAAAATAACTCTGTGTCAGTGCCGACCATTTTTTCGTCTCCTCTTTTGAGCGACGTGCATAACCGTAACCGGGAAGATCGCAAAGTAACAGCTTTTTATCTATCTCATAATAATTTATCGTAATCGTTTTACCCGGCTCGGAGCTTACTCTTGCGAGCTTCGCCCTACCCAAAAGCGAGTTTACAAGCGAGCTTTTCCCTACATTTGAGCGTCCCGCAAGAGCAACCTGCGCAAGACCGCTTTTTATAAGCTGTTCCGGCAGTCCGGCGGATATTATAAGCTCTACATTATGCAGGTTTAATCCTGCAATTTTCATCTCCATTAATCAAATACCTTTCCGTGGGGACACTCTATTTATTAAGAGCAAGCTCAAAAACTTCCGAAACATGCTTTATGGGTACGAATTTGAGAGCTTTTTTTATCTCCTCGTCAAATTCCTCCGTGTCGTTACGGTTTTCATATGGTATTATAACCGTTTTTGCACCGCTTTTATATGCCGCCATACTCTTTTCCTTTAAACCACCAATCGGCAGCACCCTACCGGTAAGCGTTATCTCACCGGTCATTGCAGTATCCTGACGCACGGTTTTTCCCGATAGCTCTGACACTATTGCGGTTGCTATCGTGATTCCCGCCGAGGGACCGTCCTTCGGAATAGCTCCCTCCGGAACATGAATATGCAGATCTTTTTCCGAATTGAAATCCTCATCGATACCGAGCTCATGAGCGTGCTTTCTTATATAGCTTATTGCCGCTTTCGCGCTCTCCTTCATAACATCACCGAGATGTCCGGTAAGCTCAAGTTTTCCGCTACCCTTCATAGAAAGCACCTCGATACGCAGCATTTCACCGCCCAGAGATGTCCAGGCAAGTCCGTTAACGATACCGATTTCATCTTTTTCGTATATCCTGTCGGGCAGGAATTTTACCGCCCCGAGGAATTCCCTTAACTGCTCTAAATCGATTACTATGCGTTTGAGGTTCTCCGTTACTATCAGCTTTGCCGATTTGCGGCAGATAGTCGCTATAGTCCTCTCAAGCTCCCTGACGCCGTTTTCTTTTGTATAACTGATAATCATCTCTTTAATAGCTTCATCCTTAAATCGTATGAGCTTTTTGGTCAGTCCGTGCTTCGCAATTTGTTTGGGAATGAGATGGTTGCGTGCAATAGAGAGTTTCTCGGAGTCCGAATAGCTGCCCATGTATATAATCTCCATACGGTCGAGCAGCGGCGTCGGGATAGTATCGGTTGTGTTCGCTGTAGCTATAAAAAGGCATTCCGATAAGTCAACGGGAATCTCTACAAAATTATCTCTGAAAGCCATGTTCTGGTCGTTGTCGAGAACCTCAAGCAGTGCACTGGTCGGGTCACCGTGCATATCGCTTGTAAGCTTGTCAAGCTCATCAAGCAATAAAACCGGGTTTGCGGTTCCGGCAAGCTTAAGGGCATTAATTATCCTTCCGGGCATAGCTCCTATATATGTGCGTCGGTGACCTCTGATCTCCGCCTCGTCGCGTATTCCGCCGAGAGAAATTCTTACATACTTTCGGTTGGTCGCTCTTGCTATCGAACGGACAATCGAGGTTTTTCCCACGCCGGGAGGACCGACAAGGCAGATTATCTGACCGCTTAAATCGCTTTTAAGCTGCTTGACCGCCATAAATTCAAGAATTCTCTCCTTGACTTTTGTAAGCCCATCATGGTCCTCATTCAGAATTCTATTCGCTGTTTTTATATCAAGCCTATCCTTGGACTTTTTGCTCCAGGGAAGCTCAAGACAGGTCTCAATGTAATTCCTGATTACTGTTGCCTCAGGAGTGCCAAACGGCATCTTGGCAAGTTTATCTGCTTCCTCCTGTAGCTTTTCCTTTACAGAGTCGGGTATTTTTGCGGTTGAAATCAGCTTATCATATTCATCGCCGTCCTCATTGTAATCTTCTTCACCCATACCGAGTTCATTTTGTATCGTGCGAAGCTGTTCTCTCAGATACATTTCACGCTGGCTCTTTTGAAGACGGTATTTTACCTTTGTTTGTATTGTTCCTTCGAGCTGTAAGAGCTGCACATCCTTTATGAAAAGCTTATTCAGCTTCTCAAGCCTTGCGAAAGGGTCCTTCTCTTCAATAATAACGAGCCTGTCCTCGAAATTGAAAAGAAAAGCTGAAGCCAAAAAATCAGCGAGAAAGGAAGCTGATTTTATTGTCATAGCCTCGCTGATTACCTCCGGGGATGGATTTGATATGTATTTGATATATTCGTTAAAGATAGAAAGCGTTTCGTTAATTAATACAGCTTCTTCCTGCATCCTGCTCTCGTCTGTAGAATCATCGACTATTACAACGTCGCTTTTTAATATATTATTGTCATAATAGGAGTTGTGCCGCTCTCCTCTGTATAAGCCCTCGACTAAAATAGAATAATTGCCGTTCGGCAGCTTCAGGGCGTGCTTAATTACGGCAACAACGCCGACCTTTACCAAATCCTTGTGTGAAGGTTCTACGACTGAAGTATCTTTCTGAGCCACAAGAAAAATATGTTCCTCACGTTCAAGTGCGTCCCTGAATGTTTTTACCGAGGATTTTCTTCCTATTTCAAAGCTCGTCGTAATTTTCGGAAAAACAACCACACCGCGAAGAGCGATTGTGTTATATGTAGTAACAGATATATCTGTTTTATTCAAAATCATTTATGGTCTCCTTTGAGTTTAGCGTCCTAACATAGCAGCACCTATAATGCCGGCGTCGTTTCCAAGCTGCGCTGTTTTTATAACAGTCTGCTTAGGACTATTGCGGGAATACTGTTCTTTTTTCACTATCTCTATCAGCGGTTTTGTAAGGTATTCCCTTTCGTTGCTCACACCGCCGCCTATGCTCAGCACCTCCGGCTGAAAGATATTGATTATATTTACTACACCGCAGGCAAGATAACTTATGTACTGATCCACGACTTGCTTTGCCGCTGCATCGCCCTGCTTCATCGCAGTAAACGCGGTCTTGCCGCCGACTTTTTCTATTGTCTGCTCACACAGGCTCCACATCAGTGTCTCATTGTCGCTAAGCATTTTTTCCTTCGTCTGCTCTATCAGTGCAGTTGCCGATGAATACGCCTCCCAACAACCCTTTCTTCCGCAGGTACATTCCTTGCCGCCGTAAACGATAACAATGTGTCCGAGCTCCGTTCCGGCAAAATTAAAACCGGAATAGACCTTGTTGTTTATTATCACTCCGCCGCCCACTCCCGTACCGAGAGTTATCATAACGGAATTTGCATAACCCTTAGCCGCACCAACCGTAGCTTCGCCCTTTGCGGCGGCGTTAGCATCGTTTTCCACAAAAACTCTTTTTATACCTGTCAGCTCAGAAAGCCTTTTTGTAATCGGAAAATTTAAAAACGGCAGCGTACAGGCATACACTATGATACCCTGCTCAGAATCCGCAGTGCCGGGAGAAGCAATACCCGCATATTCTATATCTCCTGCACCAAGCGAGCATTTTTCCATAACGTGCAGGCATAACGCAGCCATATCATTTATAATTCTCTCGCCGTCCTCGCTGGTAACGGTCTTACAGCTATCCTTATATAAAATATCTCCGTTCTCGTTGCAAATACCTGCTTTTATAGTAGTTCCGCCTAAGTCTACTCCGAGATAATACATCTGATTTATCCTCCGAAATAAATGTAATTTTAACTCTTGCTTTCGGTTTCCTTCGCTCTGTTCTCCATCTGCGCTATTAACCGATTGTTGAATTCGACAGCTGTGTTATAACCCATTTTTTTCTGTCTGTTATTCATTGCAGCTATCTCGATAATAACGGCAAGGTTTCTACCCGGCTTTACGGGTACTGTTACGGACGGTATTTTTATTCCTAAAATTTCCGTGTACTCAGTATCAAGGCCCACTCTTTCATATATTTTGCCGGGCTCCCATAGTTCAAAATTCGTGACAAGGTCAATTTTTTCCGTATCCTTGACAGAACCCATACCGAAAATTCTGCGTATGTCGACTATACCTATACCGCGGAGCTCGATATAATGCTTTATAACCTCCGGAGCCGAGCCTACGAGTGTTTTTGACGAAACCTTTTTTATTTCGACAGCATCGTCTGCGATTAAGCGGTGTCCGCGTTTTACAAGCTCGATTGCGGTTTCGCTCTTTCCTATGCCGCTGTCCCCGAGAATCAAAACACCTTCGCCATAAACCTCAACAAGAACGCCATGTCTTGTAATCCTTTCAGCAAGAGAAACATTAAGGCTTGCGATTAAGGATGCCATAATCGCAGAAGTCTCATTCGGGGTTCTGAAAACAGGCGTATTATATTTTTTCGATAGCTCTGAAATTTCAGGAAAAACAGCAAGATTGCTTGTTATTATAAGTGCGATGACATTATGCTGAAGGAATCTGTCAATAGATGCAAACCGCTCTGATGGTGAGAGTGATGACAAATAGGAATATTCCATATTACCTAACAGCTGTATCCTTTCGCTCTCGAAATTAGTAAAAAAGCCCGTGAGCGGCAAACCGGGACGGCTCATATCGGAGCGTCGTATAAAAATCTCGTCTATATTTTCCGGTATATTAATCTCCTCAAATGCGAATTCTTTTGCAAGCTGTGTCAGCTTTACCTTATACTGCGGACTGGTCATCGCTTTTTTCTCCTTTTACCTGTGTTTCCTCTGCTTTCAGTTGTTCTTCCAAAAATAAATTTTCTGCTTCTGTAAGACGAGTTCGTAAATTTTCTCTTTTTTTCTGTTTACAGTACATTACAATATAATATAAGAATGTGATGAATAAAATCAACGAAACAGGAATAGCAACAGCAAGCGCCGGCGTAGCGGGTGTCTTGCCGAAAATATTATCATATATCGAAAGGTACGAATATATGAGCTTTTCGAACACTGAGGGTTTCGCCGAAATCGCTCTGTAGGTCTGATCGTTCTCCAAAAGTACCTTAATGAAGCTTATATAGTAGAAAATAAGTCCTTGGCATATTATAAAAAGAGAACCGAAAAATATTGCCGTGCCACCGTATTTTTTATCTTCCTCCAACTCATCACACTCCTTAATATCTCACTCTCAAAGATTATACATTTTTAAGTAAGCGTTGTCAATGAAACGTATAAAATTTTCAATTTACAAATTTAACTATTGAAAAATACTATGTTACATGTTATAATTTTTTAGTGAGATATGGAATATGGTCATACTAACCGGGGAGTTAGCGGTGCCTTGTACCTGCAATCCGCTACAGCAGGGGTGAATGCCTTTTGAGGGCATTACCTGTGTCGCTGCGCTTATGCGACGCCGTCGAGAAGCGGGTCCCGCGCAATTCGCATATTGCGAATCATGTCAGGTGGGGAACCAAGCAGCATTAAGCTTTTTTTGCGGATGTGTTGCGGGAGTGCCTGCTTTGAGGCTTAGCATGAGTTTACGGGCGGAGGCGATGTTCGATTCTGGCTGTATGGCCATATTGCGTATCTCATAATGTTTTATGAAAACTTGCATTTTAGTAAAAAAGGATGTGAAGAAGTCTTGTATCAGGCATTATACAGAAAATACCGCTCACGCACCTTTGACGAGCTTGCAGGTCAGGATAACGTCACTACTGTACTAAAAAAGCAGGCTGCTCAAAATAGGGTTTCACATGCTTATCTGTTCTGCGGCACCCGGGGAACCGGCAAGACCTCATCCGCAAAAATTCTTGCCAAAGCAGTTAACTGCGAAAACCCATCGGATGGAAACCCCTGCAACGAGTGCGGAAACTGCCGTTCTATAGATAACGGAACCGCTATCGATGTACTTGAAATAGACGCTGCGAGCAACAACCGCGTTGCGGATGTGCGTGAGCTTATAGATGAAGTGGTCTATCCCCCGTCCGTACTTAAAAAACGCGTTTATATTATCGACGAGGTACACATGCTCTCGGACAGCGCTTTCAACGCTCTGTTGAAAACACTTGAGGAACCGCCCGAATATGTGCTTTTCATCCTTGCGACTACTGAGCTGAACGCTCTCCCTCCGACAATAATTTCCCGTTGTATGCGTTTTGATTTCAAGCGAATCGATCCCGAAATACTATCAGGAATTGTTCTGAATGTGGCGGAAAAAGAGAATATAAAGATCAACACTGATGCATCGATGCTTATCGCAAGGCTTGCCGACGGTTCCGCACGCGATGCTCTAAGCCTGCTCGACGCCTGCTCTGCGGGAAGAAACGACAATACTGAAATCACTCTTTTTGATATACAGCAGCAGCTCGGCATTACTAACAACGACATCATTATCAATCTTTTCGAAGCCATATCCAAAAAAAACATTGCCCTTTCTCTCGATTATCTCAATCAGGTGCATAAATCTTCAAAAGACCTCAATGTATTTCTTGTCGATCTCATCTCTTTTGTACGGGATCTTTTAATAGTAAAAAGCATCCCCTCGGGCAGCGCGGATTATGTAAAAGAGCATTTCTTCTTCTCCTCATTTGCATTTGATAAACTGAATAAACTGATAACGGCTTTCACAACCGAAACACTGCTCTATTTCAGTTCTGTACTTGAGGAATCGCTCAACTACATCAGCAGGTTTACAGTAAATAAAAAGACTTTTTTCGAGCTGACTATTATAAAGCTCTGTGATATTACTCTTTCTGAAAGTCCAAAGGCGTTACTTGCACGGATTTCCGAGCTCGAAAAAAAGTTCGGTGATGGTCAAGCCACCCCTATTATTAACAAGAGGATTGAAAAATCTTCCGCCGAGCCCGATATCATCAAGAAAAAGGAAACTGTTCAGGAAGAACCTCTTGCCGTTTTTCCCGAGGTTCTCGAAGAATTGAAGCCACACCAGGACATTTACCCTTTTATAAAAATGTCGAGGATGTATGTTAGCGGAAACGATGCGGTTTTATACTGCGATAAGCTTGGAATTAACATTTTATCCACTAAAGAAAACAAAAAACTCATCGAGGACGCTCTCAGGAAGATTTCAAAACAAGAACTATCGCTTGTATTTAGGGAAAAAAATACAACAAGCGAAGAGCCGCACGATTTACTCGACGAGATTATTATATGATACCGTTTTAAAATAAGCGTTAAAAACAACCCGGAAAGGAAGGATATATTATATGAAAGCAAGATTACCTAAGGGAATAGGCGGCGGTCCTCAGGACATGAATTCCATGCTTCGTCAGGCACAAAAAATGCAGGCGAATATGGAGCAGCTCACCGCAGAGCTTGAGGAAAAGGAGTATGAGATATCCGCCGGCGGCGGTGTTGTCACCGTAAAAATCAACGGTAAATGTGAAATTACGAATATAGAATTAATGCCTGAGATTGTAGACCCCGATGATATCGAAACGCTGCAGGATATTCTGGTCGCAGGCGTAAACGAAGCGATAAAAAAAGTTAATGATATCAAAGAATCGGAAATGTCGAAGATTACCGGTTCTATGGGACTTCCTGGTCTTTTTTAACATACCGAAAGACATTTACGTTTTTTGAAAGGAAACCGCTTTATAATGACACCAACGCTCGAAAAATTAATAAATCATTTTGCTTCGCTGCCCGGAATCGGCAAAAAAAGTGCAGCAAGACTTGCTTATTATGTTCTTGGAATGAAGAAAGAAGATGTTCAGAGTTTTGCTGATAGTCTTCTCAACGTAAAAAGTGCTATTAATCTGTGCAAACACTGCCAGTCTTTTTGTGAACGTGAGATATGTGAAATATGCTCCGACAACACACGTGATAAATCTGTTATCTGTGTCGTCGAGGATGCGAAATCGATTGATTCAATAGAAAATCTGCGGGAATACAAAGGCTTGTATCACGTACTTCACGGTGTAATCTCCCCTATTGACGGGATCGGGCCTGAACAGCTGAAAATCAAGGAGCTTTTATCTCGGATCGACGATGAGCTTAAAGAGGTCATAGTAGCGACCAATCCCAGTGTCGAAGGTGAAGCTACTGCCTTATATATCGGTAAAATACTAAAACCCTTCGGAATCAAAGTAACCCGTCTTGCTTACGGTTTGCCTGTCGGTGCAACCCTTGAATATGCCGATGGTATGACGCTGCTCAGAGCTATTGAGGGAAGAACAGAAGTTAAGTGATAATTATTGCTGTTTTGCTTCTGGTATTTTTTATATCTATCTGTGCATACGGTTACACAATTAAATATTCGTAATACAAAAAAGTATTAAAAAAAAGAAGGAGAATAATATGAAGTACGAATGTGTTTGCGGCTACATTTACGACCCTGAAGTCGGTGACCCTGACGGCGGAATTGCACCTAACACAAATTTTGAGGACATCCCTGAAGACTGGATATGTCCGGTTTGCGGGCTCGATAAATCCGCCTTTTCGCCGATAGAGTAATTCTTACAATAACTGTTAGCCGTGCGAGTCAGTCTGTTAGATTGATTCGCTCGGTTTTTATGTAGAATTATAGTTTATTTTGCGATACAAAATTTGAGATATTTATATTTACTATTGCAAAAAAATAAAGTTTATGATAGAATAAGTTCAAATTTTAATTTTAATGAAATATATTCAGGAGATATCGTGTATTTATTCATACTTGCAGGTCTACTGATTGCAAAAATTAAGAAGTACCGCGTTTTCGTTATATTTCATACAATCGATTTTTATCCTTTGTTTTTTGTCGAAGCGGTATACATATTTTTTCAAGCAAACGCGCTTTTCGACAATTACAGCTATGTAAAATATTCTAAACTTATTCAGATGGCTTTTACAATTTCCCTATTGCTGCCGATATTACGAAGAAAGCTTTATGCGCAGTCAATTGCAGGTGCAGGACTTGTAGTTGCCGGAACTCTGATGAACAAGCTTGTAATAAGCGCAAATGAGGGTAAGATGCCGGTGTTTGCCACGCTTTCCAAACTGACCGGTTATTATAAAGAGGGTATTTTCAGTAAGGGAATTGATGAATTACATATAGAAATGTCTTCGTCAACTAAGCTGAACTTCCTCGCTGATTATATAGATACCGGATTTTCGATAATGAGTATCGGTGATGTTTTGATTCATTCATTTGTTTCTATAATTCTGTATTATTCAATAAAAAGCATGGATGTACTTGACATACACGGAGGTAAATAATGCAGGACTGGGATCTTATCGGTAAGAATATTCTATTATTCGTCGTTGACGGAATTTTTGGATATTTCTTTCAATTTATGGGTCATGCAATTGCTATTCATACTTTCAATAAAAGACAGATTAAACCGAAATCTTTTCTGTTGATGACGGTAATATTCGCTGTATCTGCATATCTGATCAGGCTGCTTCCCATCGTTTTCGGATACCACACAATACTTAATATGATAGTATGTATCGTAGTCAGTGTTTTAGTGTTCAAAACAGCAATTTATCCGACTGTTCTCGCAGTTTTGCTTACAATCGTTTCTATATTGATATTTGAAATGGTCAATTATGGATTGTTGAGTTTGTTTATGGGTTCATCGACCGTTGACGGGTATTTAGCTGTTGAAAACTCTGTACTAAAATCTATTATGGGAATCCCCACAAATATTTTCCTCATAATAGAGATGATTATTCTATATAAGGTGTTACCTAAAAAGTTATTAAAGGGCGGTTTTAATGGAAGAGATAGTCAGAAATTTAGCTAATAAAATTGGGCTCAATCTTTCTTATGACAAAGAGAAGATAGATGTAATAGCTTACGGCCTGACCGCGATAGTACAGATGCTCATGATCTTTCTTATAGTTTCAGTCATCGGGATTTTTTTCAATACATGGTTCGAAAGTTTTATTATCTTCATTTTAGTTGGTTTGCTTCGCAAATCAACAGGTGGTGCACATAACGCTACTTTTATGGGATGTCTTATATACAGCATATTCTTCATATCAATTATGGCGTTGCTTTCACGTTATCTTGCTAATGATTGTTTGGTGATTTTTTATGCAGTTTTTTCAGGCATAATATTTGTATGGGCCTTATATATAACTTATAAAAAAGTGCCTGTTGATTCTCCTAATAAACCGATATCAAAAAAAACAACGATAAAACGTCTTCGCAGGAATTCATTTTTAACTTTAGTTTTATATGCGATATCGACAGTGATTTTGTTTGTTTTTTCTGATATAAATATCAGGTATGTCAGTTTTGCTTTAAGCATTTCCATATCAGTTTTATGGCAGACTTTCATGCTAACTGATATTGGAGATAGATTTATTAAGATTATCGACTGCAAAATGGTCGACTTTTAAACGGAAGGAGTGTTTATTAATGAAAATGAAACTCATGGCAGCCATTTCAGTTATCGCAACACTTTTCGCAACTCTAGTAGCATCCTCTGCTTGTTTATGGTGGTGCTACCAACCGAAGGAACCTCAGTCTTTACAGGACAGATAAGGTTTATTGTTTAGAGAGGCCTCTCCGGTCTCTCTAAACATACGGTTTTTTCTTTTTTTATAATTAAAGGTGCGTTTATGAAAAACAATAAAAAATCGCGTCAATCCCAATATAATACAATGTTTTTTACTTTGAAATTATTAGCTTTGTTTTTTTGTGCCGCTCCTATTTTTCAGTACTTTTTTAAAGAAACAAGCAGAAACACATTATCAAATGTAAATATAATGGTTTTGATAATTTCTCTTTTGATTTTCTCATTCATAACCTTTATGTGGCTAATAATGGATAGAAACCGTAATAAATTTTCTCCAATTATTTTTTGTGAGATTTTTGTTTTTCTCATTTTCTGCGTTACTTCGATAATGTTCAGCGGAATGCATGAGAGCTATTATAAATTCCTCTTTGTGTTTCTTGTTATATCATATACTATTGAGATGGGAATAAAAACAGGTGTCATTATAGCTACTATTGCATCCGCGTTTTTGCTTACTCTCGACATTATTATGTATAAAGAGAGCGGAGTCAACCCTTATTTTCAAACAGACATCGCTCTTTGTTCTATGTTTGTCGTAATTGCTTGGATTTTGGGTTCTTATGTCAGAATTGCAAACGAACATATTGTACAACTTACCGATTTTGCAAATCTTGACGGACTTACAGACTTATATAACCATAGGTATTTTCAGGATTGCTTAAAGCAGAAATGCGAGGAGAGCCTTTCTAAGCTAAAACCGCTTTCACTGTTGATTGTCGATATCGATTATTTTAAGGTGTATAATGACATATTCGGTCATCAAAAGGGTGATGTTGTCTTAAAACAGCTTGCCGATATTCTAAGAGATAATTCACGGGTAACAGATATTGTATGCAGATACGGCGGTGAGGAATTTGTTATAATACTCTGGAACACTTCTAAAGAAGAAGCGCTTGAAATAGGCGAGAATGTAAGGAAAGATGTAGAACTGTTTTATTTTGACGGACAGGAAATGCTGTCGAACAATTCTTTGACGGTATCCGTCGGAGTAGCGGAGTTTTATGGAGAAAAAGATTCTGCAGATAATCTTATCAATCGCGCAGACTCCGCATTATATCGCGCCAAGTTTTTTCGCCGCAACCGGGTCGAGCAGTATGTTTCGGTTTTCGATTCAACCGATCTCGATACGAGTCTTACCTCTTTGAAGTCGTTGATAAATGTCATTCACTCCCGTGACAGTTATACATATAATCATGTCGAACGTGTGGTATTATATTGCCAGATGTATGCCGATTACTATAAAATACCGGAAAATGACAGAAGAAGGCTCATTTACGGTGCGTATCTGCATGATCTCGGTAAAATCAACATTACAAAGGAAACTCTTGTATCAAGCAAAAAGTTGACGGACGAGCAGTGGGCGGAGATGAAGCGTCATCCCGTGGACAGCGCTGCGATGATAAGGCGTATAGAAGGTCTTGAGGATATTGTTTTCATTGTGCTTCATCATCATGAAAAATATGACGGTTCGGGTTATCCGGCCGGTCTTAAAGGTGATAAAATCGACCCGCTTGCAAGAGTGCTCACAGTTGCTGACAGTTATGATGCGATGACATCAAGCCGGCCGTATCAAAAGATGAAGACACCTGAGGAGGCATTCGACGAGATAACACGCTGCAAGGGAACGCATTTCGACCCCGAAATCGCCGAAAAGTTCATTACAGCTATATCTGCGGCAATATAAAACTTTTGATAAAAACAAAGAAACCGTACATTTATGACGATTTCTTTGTTTTTTTGTTATATGATGAAAGGATGATGGAGTTCGGAAAAAACTCAGATTTCTCCCTACATCATAATAGTGCGTGATTTTAGCCGTTTTGTTTCATGCCTTAAAAAATTTATGATAGACGGCTTTTATAATCGCCGTATCCGAAGCTGCGTACCGGAACGACTTTTTTATTTTTATCAAGTATAAATATCGAGGGAAGGTTAATGCCGTTGAACATATTGCTCTTTACCATTGTATAATGTGCCATATCACAAAAAACAATCCTGTCACCGTAAGTCAGCGGCGCATCAAAGGAGTAATCCCCAATTATATCGCCTGCAAGACAGGTAGGCCCTCCAAGTCGATAATCATATCTTTTTTGACCGGGTAACCCTGCTCCGATAATCTCCGGTCGATAGGGCATCTCAAGTATGTCAGGCATATGGCAAGCCGCGCTTGTATCGAGTATTGTGTTTTTTATGCCGTTGTCTATAATATCAACCACGCTTGATATCAAAAAGCCCGTATTCAGAGCAATCGCTTCACCTGGCTCGATATAGACCTGTACATCGTATTTATCACGTATACGCTCTATGCAGCGTATCAACAACTCAATAT